>Ga0208849_1000124_pt1 | contig 75460 bp, 44 predicted proteins | sample NGESurdeep072012_10_FD_184470 | JGI IMG/M metagenome (GOLD analysis project Ga0208849, IMG submission 184470) | Arctic peat soil microbial communities from Barrow, Alaska - NGEE Surface sample 53-3 deep-072012 (SPAdes) | ecosystem: Environmental > Terrestrial > Soil > Wetlands > Peat ...
GGGCATGGCCTTTAGCCATGCCGCACATTGCTGAGAGGAATTGGGGCTTTAGATTCTCTGTTGGAAAGCAAGCAAGAAAAGCAAAAACCTTTCTTTCTAAACGGGTGAGGGGAAAGTTAGCAGGCAGAAGCGGAGACCTGCTTGGGAGAGAAGGCAGGATAGAGCTTTGCGCCATTGAAGAGGGCATCGTATTTGAACATGCCGAAGATAGCGTGGAGCAGCTTACGCATAACGGCGACAAGGGCAACCATTTTGCACTTTCCGAGAGTTTGCAGGTGGAGATAGAAGGACTGTAGATGGGGGTTATGGTGGGAGGCGGTGAGGGCAGGCATATAGAGGGCGCGACGAATATGGCTGTTGCCGACCTTACTGATACCCACTTTTTTATGGACCGAGGATCCGGAGTCATGCTGTCTGGGGTCCAGGCCGGCGTAAGCAACCCATTGCCGTACGTCACAGTGGGCGGGAACCAACGACAGCTCGCCCAGCAGTTGCAGGGCGCTGACCGGTCCGATGCCAGGAGCGCTCTGCAACAGGAGAAACCGGCGCCGGAGCAGGTCGTTGGCGGCGATGATTTTGTGCGCTTCCCGGCTAAGTTTGGCGATGGCCGTTTCCAGCGAGGCGATGCTCCGGCGCAGATCGCGCACGATCAAGGGCAGCGTGGTTTGCGTCGTGGCGACAGCATGCAGACGGTTCTTTTCCATGGTGCATTGCTGGGTAAGAGCATGGATGCGGCGGCCCAGCGCGGTTACCTGCAAGGCCGCCGTGCAGGGTGGCTGCCAGGTCTGAAAGGGCATACGTGCGGCATACTCCAACAGCACCAGGGCATCCAGCGGATCGGTTTTACTGCGATGCATCAAGGCCCGGGCGAAGTCTTTCACCGCGCGTGGATTGGCCACCATCACCTCGATCCGGGTGTCGGCCTGCAACAGCAGGGCGATATCCAGCCCGTAAAGACCAGTCGATTCCAGACACACACGCACCCCCGTTCGTTGCCGGGTAAGATAGCGTTTCAGTTCTTGATGACCGCTTTTGGTGTTGGCAAACGAGCGTGCCGCTTCGCTCTTTCCATCGCGGCGAACCATCACCACCAGTTGCTTGGCACTGACATCCATACCGCACAGATCGGGCTTGTCCATGGCTTCCTCCAGGCACTAGGCTGGTTCCGGCTCCCCGACCCTGCTCCCTCTCCGGCTGAGCTTGTAATGCAGGCTGTCGCTCGCGACGCCGCGGATTCTCCTCAGCCTTGGAGAAGAGGGCGGGGGGCCTATCTAAAGCTCAGCCTGCCGACGAAAAATCGCGCCTCGCCCCTGATCGGCCTTCCCCGGAACATGGTGCCTGCGCACCATCTCTTCCTACCACAAATGCAACATACAAGCCCCTGAGGTATGCTTTCCGCCGATTTCACCCGAATCCCGACTTTTTCCGCAGCCTGTGAAGCCCGTACCCTTCTAACCGATCTACTACCCGGCTGAGAGGCGACCGAGGCGAGGCGATTATTCTGGAGGGTGACAGAAGGGCCGCAGAAAACGCGAAAGACCGTGCCGCGGAAGGGGCTTCTGCGAGCGATGGTGAAGTGGCTCGCGGCCGGGGTGGTGGCTCTCTGGCTGCTGGGCGCGTTGATGCTTGTAGTGATGAAGTGGATTGATCCGCCGACGACCGCGGTACAAATGGAGCGTCGCGTGGAGGCCTGGATTCACGGCAAGCCTTATCACGAGCGCTACAAGTTCATTCCGCTGAGAGAAATTTCGCCGGACATGCAGCACGCGGTGATTGCCGCGGAGGATGCGCGCTTTTACACGCACCATGGATTCGATTGGCAGGCGATTGAGATCGACGCGGAAGGCGATATGGAGGGCGGCCGCATGCGCGGCGCGTCGACGATTACGCAGCAACTGGTGAAGAACCTGTTTTTCGGGACAGGGCGGTCGATTGTGCGCAAGGGCGCGGAGACGACGCTGGTGCCGGTGGCGGAGTTCGTTCTGGGCAAGCCGAGGATTCTGGAGATTTACCTGAACGTGGTGGAGTGGGGCCCTGGAATTTACGGCGCGGATGCGGCGAGCCGGGCCTATTACGGAAAGCCAGCCCGGAATATCGACCGGGAAGAGGGGTCGCGGTTGGCAGCGATTTTGCCGGCTCCGCTGAAGCGGCGGCCGGAGCGGATGGACCGGTACAGCGGGCTGATCCTGGAGCGAATGCGGCAGATGGGCTGGTGACGGTGGACGGCATTTTGCCGGAGAAGCGCGCCGGAATTGTGTTGGGCAGACGCCGGTGGTGCGGGCCGGCCGGATGGGCTGGGTGCAGCGGGTTGAAGAAATAGCTTGCCTACAGTGATAGCGCATGGTTAGAGTTTGTTGAGCGGTATTCCCCCCCAGGACAATTAACACCGGAGACGGCGGCAAAAGAAGAGTGATCAGTGGTCAGTGATCAGTTTTTTGTGCCAGGCGGCGGCTGGGGGTGTTTTTGCCTGACGAGCGAGGCAACAGGCGACGCGAATTTGCGGGGCCAGTGACGGGCAGACTTTGCAGGAGGCTAGACAAGGGAAAGGGGTGAGACAGGTGAAGGAATTGATGCGAAGTGGATGGGTGGCAGCCGCAGCAGCGCTGCTGTGCCTGAGCGCAGTGGGATGCGGGAGCAACGTGAAGGGGCACACGTATGCGGCAGCCGATAAGTCGGTGACGATCGATTTTCAGTCCGGCGGGGCGGCGATGGTTAATTTTGGTGGAGTTCCAGGGACGTGCATGTACGCGCAGAGCGGCAAGCAAGTCAACCTGACGTGCGGCGGCCAAACGGAAGCGCTAACGATGGCTGAGGATGGTTCGCTGAACGGGGCGCCCGATGGGGTGATGGGGCACCTGACTAAGGTGAAGTGAAAAAAGCGGGGACCGGGGATAGGGAGTAAGAAGACAGCACTTCGGCGGAGTTTCGAAATCGGCGAGCCGGCAAGTAGGCGAGCGGATGGTTTGGAAGCGGAGCGTTCGGGGCAGGATCAAAGCGAACAGCGATGCGATGAAAAGCCATGCGATGAAAATAGGCAGTGGTCAAATAGAACGCTTTACTTAATGCGCGGAAAGATGCTACTTTGATCTGCATCCCCCGCCCCCGTAAGACAGGAGAATAACTATGTTTTGCCCACACTGCGGCGCCGAGAACACGCCGGAGAACAAGTTTTGCAAGAGTTGTGGTACGACGCTGGGAGCGGCGGGAGCCGCGCCAGCGGCACCGCAGGCTGCGCAGTGGCAAGCGCCCCCACCGCCGCAACCACCACCGCCGGGTGTGACTGCTCCTCCGGCCGCGGGGCTGCCACAGCAACCGCCGCCTGGAATGGTGGCAATGGCGTACCAGGCCTATCCCGGGGGGCCGCAGCAGGTGTATTACGTGCCGGCAGTGGCGGCGCACCCACACGCGCAGTCGGGGCTGTTGGAGGGTCTTCGCTCGCGCATCCGGGTACTGTCATCGACGGATGCTCTGGAAGGATTCAGCCTGAAACAGATGTTCCAACAGGTGTTCAAACACCACGGTGTCGATGTGGTGGAAGAGTACATCATGGTGGGCACGTCGAAGACCACACCGCCGCTTGAGCAAGTGGAGACGGGCTGGCCGAATCCGTGGATGTTCTTCCGCCTGCTGGGAATCCTGGGAATTGGGTTCGTCGTGCTTGCGATCCTTTTCCACTTCACCATGAACGAGAAAACGGTGCCGGCGATCCTGTTCCTGGGCGCTTTCGCGGTGCCGTTGTCAACGCTGGTGCTGATTTTCGAGATGAACACGCCGCGCAACGTTTCGATGGTGATGGTGGGGAAGTTGTTCATCGTGGGAGGCCTGACGGGATTAGCCACGGCGATGCTGGCCTATATGATCCCGATTGCTGGAAATATTCCGGGCATCGTGGAGGAGTGTGCGAAGCTGCTTGCGGTGATTCTGGTGGCCCGGAGCCTGCGCTACAAATACGAGCTGAACGGAATTCTGTTTGGGGCGACGGTAGGTGCGGGATTTGCTGCTTTTGAAACGTGCGGCTACGGGTTCGACCAGATCCTCGAGACTCTGACGCAGGTTATCCAGGCCGGGAATGTGGCCGGCGGATTTCCAACGGCGGAGGGTATATCGGCCGCGGTCCAGAACATGATTGCAAACCTGGTGCTGCGCGGGGTTGAAGCGCCGCTGGGCCATGTGGCGTGGACGGCGATTGCAGCGGGGGCGTTCTGGCGGGTAAAGGGAGCCAAGCCGGCCAGCCCGGCGATGCTGATGGACGGGCGGTTTCTGAAGGCGTTCGCGATTCCGGTCCTGATGCACACGACCTGGGATCTGTCGATCCTTATCCCAAACATGCCAACTATTTTGGCGGCGTTCGTTCTGCCCGCAGTTACGGGGCTGATCACGTGGTATGTTCTGTTCGGCCTGGTGCAACAGGGATTGAAGCAGGTGAAGGACGAGCAGGTGGCGCATTTGCAGGGCACGCTCGCGAATGTGGAAGCGACGCTGGGACTGGGAACGGTGCGGCCGCCCATGCGACCGGCGCCGGTGGCATAGGAGCAGGGACCAAGGGACTAGGGACTAAGGACGAGGGACTCGGGACTAAGGGACGAGAGACTAAGGACGAGGGACTCGGGACTAAGGGACTAGGGACTGAGGAACGATACTCGAGGAGAGAGAGCGTATGGCAGTTTTCTGCAGCAAGTGTGGCGCACAGTTGGAAGGCAATGAGCGCTTCTGCGTGAAGTGCGGGCACGATGTGACGGCGGCTGGGGCGGTTCCGGCAGCGGCTCCGGCGCCGGTTGCGACAGCACCACCACCCCCTCCGATGGCGCCTCCTCCCCAGGGCTATGCGGCTTCTCCGCCTCCGGGCTATGGAGCACCGGGACCGATACCGGTGATGGGCGTACCTCCGCCGGCGGAACCGAAGAAGAACAACATGATGTGGGCAGTGATCGCAATCGCCGCGGCAGCTGGCGGGTGGTACTACTACCACAATCAGCAGACGCAAACGCCGGCAAACAATCCTCCGGCGCCGATCGCCGGGCCGACGCAGCCGGGCGGCGGCGCACCGGGTGGCGGCGGAGCACCGGTGCAGCCAGCAGCACCCGTGCAGCCGGGAGGCCCGGGACCGGGTGGAGCGAATGCCGCGCTGGTACAGGCGCAGCAGTGGTCCAGCCAGGAAGAGCCGGCCAATGGATATGTCCAGGTGCAGAACGGGAAATGGGTGAACGGGTCGAACGTTTCCATTCAGACGGCGGTGCTGGAGTGCGACCAGTACAACGCGGCGCAAGCGGTTATAGCGCAAAATCAAACCAACTTGACGCTGAGCAACCCGCCCCTTGTCGCCGGGAACAACGCTACATTCAGTTCATTTAACGCGGGACAGATCGCGACGGGCGTGAACACGGTGAATTGTGGCATTGTGTCCGTGACGCCAGCCGGCAACTGAGGCGGGCGGGGCAGCGAGATTAGCAGGGCTGCCGGACTGTAAGCCATGGCGAAGCAGGCGCGTGAGGTAGAGCGGAGTCCAATGGCGAGGCTGACGGGCGCCGTCTACCTTGCCTATTTCGTGACGGCGTTCGGCACCATGACCATTCAGAGCCACGCGCCTGAAATAGTCGGGAAAACGGGCAACGTGCTGGCGCACGTGCTCTATGCGATCGTGACGCTGCTCCTCTATGGTCTGTTCAAGCCGGTGGACAGGAAGCTTTCGCTGGTGGCGGCGCTGTTGAGCCTTGCGGGATGCGTGAGGGGAGTGCTCGGCGCATTGCATTTTCCTACCTATCATGTGAGCCCGCTGTTTTTCTTCGGGCCGTATTGCGTGTTGCTCGGAATTCTGATTCTGGGATCGAAATTTCTGCCGCACTTTTTGGGCGTTCTCATGGTGCTGGCGGGAGTGGGGTGGCTGGCGTACCTCATTCCTCCATTCGCGACACATATTGTTACTGGCGTTGAAGTGCTGGGTGTTCTGGCTGAGGGATCGCTGATGCTTTGGCTGCTGGCGATGGGCGTGAACGTGCGGAAGTGGCAGAAGCAGGCGAGAATGCAGGACAAGGCCGCGCTCAGGGGCTAAAGCCCGTATCTATTTTTTCGCGTCGTTTTCGGCATGGCTAAAGCCATGCCCTGATACAAAGCATTTTGGTTTGCGTTCGAGCTGACCCACCCTTCGCCAGAATTTAAAAAATGCAGGTCCTTCGACTCCCATCGCTGCGCTCAGATCGCTCAGGATGACTGCCAGGATGGGGCATCCGCGCCATTGTGCTGTGGAGTAGTGCGGGGCCGATTCCGGCTACTTCCTGGATCCGGTTTCTTCCTAAGAGTTTGGTGGGTTGTTTTCGGTGGGCTGATTTTGAGCGGCAGCGCCGACGGAGACCTGCGCGCGGGCTTTGCGATAGACGTTGGCTACGGCGAGGGTCCAGAGAGGGACGAATTCGACGCCGGGGATAAGTTTGGCGGCGAAGGAGGGGAGGAACTCCCAGTGCCAGCCGAGGAGCCAGGCGAGGAGGCCGCCGATACAGAGGTCGATTACGTCGTCGGGTGGAGATGCGGCGCCTTCGAGGACAAAGGGAAAGACGGCGATCTGAAGGATGTCTGCAACGATGGCCAGGATCATGGCGATACGCAGGCGCGGACCGGCGGAGACTTTGACGGACTCGCGATGAAGGTCAGTGGGCTCGGGCATGTCGTACATGAATAGGGTAGCGCGAAATGGCAGGGACTAGGGACGTAGGGACTAACGGACTGAGGTTGCGATTGCTAAAGGTTCTATCGCCGGCGGGGCTTTGCGCATTTTTGCGGCTTTCCCAGGGCTGCCACAGCCTTCTCGTTCGCTACGCCGAACGAAAAGGCCGTGTTGCCTGAGCTAACATCTATCGCTCCCAACGGGAGCTTAATCGGTGGCGACGGCGAGAGGTCAGGTCTCCGAAGGCTTTCCGAGGGCTGCCAATGCCTTTTGTTCGCTGCGCCGAACGAAAAGGCCATGTTGCCCTGGGCTAACTTCTATCGCTCCCTACGGGAGCTGGGGCGGTGGCTGAATCTGGACGCTGGGATTTCAAATTGATGCGCTGATCCAAGACTCCACGAGTTGGAGTCGTGCTGTCCCGCCCTTCGCCCGATTTCCAAGAAGCAGGTCCCTCGACTCCCATCGCTGCTCTCCGGTCGCTCAGGATGACAGCGCGAAAAAAATGAGATCGTGCTACCTCGCCCTAGCCAGATTTCCAGGAAGCAGGTCCTTCGACTCCCATCGCTACGCTCTGGTCGCTCAGGATGACGACGCGAAAAAATGAGATCGTGGTATCCCACCCTTTTCGCGATGGAGCCGCGAAAAGGATGGGGCAACCATTTCTTCGTGGGAGATTGGGGTGACGAACGTGAGATTGAGAGTGGCGGGTTTCAAAAAATGCACTACGAGTTTCAAAAAATGCATTATTCGTAGCGGAGGGCTTCGATGGGGTCGAGGTTGGCGGCGCGGATGGCTGGGATCATGCCGCTGACCAAGCCAGTGATGACGAGGATCACGGTGGAAACGATGAGAGAGGAAGGAGTAATGATTAGCCGGATGTCGGCGGCCTGCGCATTTTTGGCGAGGGCGCTGTAGAAGGTGATGCGGCCTACAAGAACGGAGACGAGGCAGGCGAGGGAAATGCCGCCGATGCCGCCGACGCCGGTGATGGCGAGAGCTTCAGCCAGGAATTGAATAAGGATGTGACGCTTGCGCGCGCCGAGAGCTTTTTCAACGCCGATTTCGCGAGTGCGTTGCTGCACGGAGACGAGCATGATGTTCATGAGGCCAATGCCTGCGATGCCGAGAGTGAGCGCGCCCACCAAGGAGAGAAGGACCTGGAGGGCGGTGGTAAGAATCTCAAACTGGTGAAGCTGCGAGCGCAGGTTGGCGACATGCAGGGCGTCGTGATCGCTGGGGCGGAAGTGGTGCGCGGCGCCGAGGGTCTCGCGGATGGTTTTCTCGATCTTCTGGTAGTCGCCGACATAGCTGAACCAGACACCGCCGATGTAGGTCGTGTCTTTGAGATCGCTCATGGTGTTGAAGGGGATGTAGACGATGCGATTGATGTCGTCATTGCTCTCCTGCATTTTGGGCTGGAGGACGCCGACGACGGTAAAACCGATGCCGTTGAGGCGAACAGATTGACCGACGGCCCAAGCGCCGGAGAAGAGCTTGGTTTTGGCTTCAGATCCGAGCACGCAGACGTGGGCGCGCTGATCGTCTTCCGCGCCGTTGAAGAAGCGGCCCTGATCGGGCGTGAGTTTGACGATGTCGGCGTACGAAGTGCGAGAGCCGACGACGGTCCAGGTGTAGGTGTGAAGGTCGTTCTGCACTGGGACATCATCGTATACAGTGGGCGAGATGCGGATGATTTCAGGCAGGGCAGCGGAGACGCGATCGACGTCGTCGAGGGTGAGGCGGACCTGGACACCGGCTTTATCTCCGCCGGCCTGCTCGCTGGTTTTACCGGGGAAAAAACCGATGGTGTTGGTGCCCCACTGGGCGAAGATGGTCTCAATGGCATGGGAGAAGCCGTTGCCGTAGGCAAGCAGAAGCACGACAGTGGCGATGCCCCATGCCATGCCGATGGTGGTGATGGCGGTGCGGCGGCGATTGAAGAGCATCGCTTCCCAGGCCTGGCCGAGAATGTCTTTCAGCATGATCCTGCTCCTGGCTTCTAGCCTCTAGCTTCCAGCTAAAGGCTGTAATGAATTGCGGAACGAAAACCGATTACATCCCGATCGTTTTCTCTCAGGGGTTAAAACCCCTTCTCTTCATTGCTTCCTTTTTCGGCACGACTAAAGTCGTGCCCTGATACAAAGCGCTTTGAGATCGGGTCCGTGCTATCCCACCCTTCGCCAGAATTGCAAGATGCAGGTCCTTCGACTCCCGTCTTCCGCCGCGGCGGAAGACGGTCGCTCAGGATGACTGCCAGGTTAGGGCACCCATTTTGGGGTTGATGGCGGATTGTAGTCAGGTTGATGGCTGCCATTTTTTATTCCCTGCGTAAGGCTTCGATGGGGTCAAGTGCGGCGGCTTTGGCGGCGGGGTAGAGGCCCGCGGCGATGCCGCATAGGACAAGGGTGCCGAGAGCCAGGGCCGCGGACCAGGGCACGATGCGCGGCGGATCGAAGCCGGGAATCTTGTCAGTGAACGCGGCCTGCATCAGGGCCATTAACACCCAGGACCCGGCGATGCCGATGAGTCCGCTGATGCCGGTGAGCAAGAGGCCCTCCCAGAAGAACTGCGCGATAATTCTGCGTTTGGTGGCGCCAACGGCTTTCATTACGCCGATTTCGCGGGTGCGCTCGGTGACCGAGACCAGCATGATATTGATGATGCCCACGGCGCCGAGGGCCAGAGTGACAACGCCGACGCTGCCGAGAAAGATATCCATGGCGGTGAAGATGATGCCGATGGTATTGGCTGCCGTTATGGTGTCGAACTCATTGAAGGCGTCGGTGAGCGATGGATCGAAGCCGTGGCGCTGGGCGATGACGCGATGGACGGCAATGTCCGCCGCGGTGTTGTCGTTCTTTTTGGTGGGGTTGTATTGGATGGAGTTGACCGCGTCCTGAGGAATGTTGTCGCCCTTGAGGGGAAAATACTCCTGCATGGTGGTGATGGGAATGTACATTTTTTCATCGTCGTAAGTGTTATTGCCACGGCCGACCTTCTCACCGATGCCGATGACGGTGAAATCAATTCCGCCGATGGAAATGGTCTGGCCGACCATGGGATGGCCCATGAAGAGGATGGCGGCGGATTTCTGAGCGATAAAGACAACGCGGCGGGAATCTCGGACGTCTTCATCATCGATAAAACGTCCGGCGGCGATGGGAAGGTAGCGGACGACGGTATAGCTGGGTTCGTTTCCGCCAAGGTGGGCCGAAGTGTTGCTCCACTGGCTGACTTCGTTGAGGTCGGAGCGAGCGAGTTCGCTAGTGACGGCGCGGACCTCTGGTAAGGCGCGAATGGCGGCTTCGTCGCCGAGCGTGAGCTCGTAGGGACGCATGCCAGTGTGCTGGTTGGCGAGGGCGGGAATGGTGCCATTCTGTACCATGACAACATCTTCACCGAACTGCGAAAGCTGCTTGCGCTGGCCTTCGCGGAAGCCTTCGCCGAGGCCGACGAGAACGAGCAGCGAGCCGACTCCCCAGGCAATACCGAACATGGTGAGGAAGCTCCTCAGCTTGTTGGCCATGATGGCGCGGTAGACCTGGGCGAGAGTGTCAGCAAAACTGCGCATGAGAGTGAGACGGCCCGGAAACAGCTTGGCTTGCTCCTTATATCCGGAAGCGCCTGCTTGATCCTTATATCCGGAAACGGTCCTTTTGTTCTTTCTATATGAACAATACGACGAAGATGGGGGCGCGGTTCCCGCAGGAGGGGATGACCGCGGGCTTAGAGCTGCGTTTCAATCCCGCAGACGGCCGCGCCGGACCCGCTAATGGACCCGTGGAACCCGGAGTGCAGGGGTATTACATCATTCTGGGATTGCGATATGGAACCGGAATGCATTGCCTTGCGTAGTACGGTCTGGCAGGTTACAACGGCGCTCAGGCACCGTCTGAACCTGCGGATCAACTTTATGTTTCGGACATTCTAGGTCATTTTCCGGCAACGTACGCTCGAGGAGCAGCGCTCCTCAGCGATTTTTGGGGGGATACCGTGGCAGCGTCGCGTAAGAACAAGAAACTTTGGATTTGGGTGGGTAGCTTGGGCGGACTTGTGTTGATTGTGGCAGTTTTTGCGGCGATTCATATTGCAAAGGGAGACACGATCGACCCGAACCGGCTGGCCAAGGTGACCCGTGGCGACGTGGCCAAATCCGTGGTGGCCACAGGAGACATCCAGCCGATTACGAAGGTTGAGGTGAAGAGCAAAGCCTCCGGAATTGTGGAAAAACTGTTTGTGGACATTAACGACCGGGTGCACAAGGGGCAGGAGCTGGCGCAACTGGATCAACAGGAGATTTCCGCGCAGGTGGACGCGCAGAAGGCGCAACTGGCCAGCGCAGAAGCCAACGTGACTACTTACGAGGCCAACATCGTGCAGGACAGGGTGAATGCCGCGGCTCCGGACCTGCCGATGTACAAGGCGACACTCGACCGCAACGAGGAGATGAATAAGGATGGGATCGTGAGCCGGCAGACATTGGACGACGCGAACCGCGATTACCTTGCCGCGCTCACGAGACGCAATTCGTCGAAGGCGCAGGTTGGCGTGGACACGGCAAAGCTGAAACAGGCGCGGGCGGAGGTGCAGGAGAGCCAGGCCAGTTTGCAACAGCTTGAAGAGCAACTGTCATATACGACGATTGTGGCGCCGATGGATGGCGTGATTCTGTCGCGCGATGTTGAGATGGGCGATGCGGTCAGCTCGATCCTGGTGCTGGGGTCAACGGCCACGCTGGTGATGACTGAGGGCGATACGTCACAGGTCTACGTGCAGGGCAAGGTGGACGAGGCGGACATCGCGCATGTGTACATGGGCCAGCAGGCGCGCATCAAGGTGGAGAGCTTTCACGACCGGACGTTTTACGGAAAGGTGACGAAGATTGCGCCGATGGGAGTGGAAAAGGACAACGTGACAACGTTTGAGGTTCGCGTGTCGATCAACAATCCCGGCGGCGAGCTGAAGGCCAATATGACGGCGAACGCGGAGATCCTGCTGGATGAGCACAAGGGCGTGCTGACGGTGCCGGAAGACGCGGTGATCTACGACAACAAGCAGAATGCGTCGGTGGAGGTTCCGGACAGCCACAAGAAAGAGGGCTTTCGCAAGATTCCGGTGACGGTGGGGCTGTCGAATGGATCGGTGACGGAGATTACGAGCGGGGTGAAGGAAGGCGACCAGGTGGTGCTGCAGCAGTAGCATGGTGAGATGAAGACCACCAAACAATTAACTTCGCAAACAGTTGCGACAGGTGAGAAGCAACTTGCGGGCTTTATCGAGAAATTTGACTCTAAAAACGGGGCATTGATTCGGTCAGTGCGCAAAGTCTTGCGCAAGCGCCTGCCTACAGCCAACGAACTGGTTTACGACAATTACAACTTCTTCGTGATTGGATACTGCTCGACCGAGCGACCATCTGATTGCATCCTCTCCATTGCGGCAGGGGCGAACGGAGTTGGACTGTCGTTCTATTACGGAGCAGCGCTACCCGATCCGCTTGGATTGCTTCTTGGCAGTGGCAGCCAAAACCGGTTTATCAGGATCGAATCGGCGGCGACGCTGACGCGTCCGGAGGTTGAGGAGCTTATCGCCGCCGCGGTCAAACACGCTGAGAGGCCGTTACCTGCGAGCGGCAAAGGCAAACTGGTCATTCGATCCATCTCGAAAAAACAAAGGCCGCGCCGCAAAAAATCGGACTAATGCGATTCTGAGGTGAATCGACAGCTGCAAGTTCTTTGGCAGCCGGCTTCGAGCGGAGAGGCCATGAACGTGCTGCGATCATTGTGGCCGAGCACCACCCGCTTAGGATGAGACCGCAAAGAAAATGCGTTCGTGCTATCCCACCCTAAACGCAAAGTGCGCGTTTAGGATGGGGCACCCAATTTTTGGTGGTGAGTGAAGGCGGGGAAAAGCAAATGCAGGTCCTTCGACTCCCATCGCTGCGCTCCGGTCGCTCAGGATGACAGCCAGGATGGGACACCCGTTCAATTGTGGTTGGTGTGGTTCGCGAAAAGCAATCGAAAATTCATGCGATGTATGAGAATTGATGTCTGATGAGTAAATGGAGGGACGAATGCGGACGACATTAGCGATCGATGATGATGTTCTCACCGCGGCCCGGGCGATGGCTGCCAGCGAGGGGAAGAGTGTGGGAGAAGTGATCAGCTCGCTGGCGCGCAGTGCGCTGCGATCCACGACCTTTGGGCGAAAAAGCCGCAACGGCGTCTCGCTTTTGCAGGTCCGTCCCGGTGCGCCGAGAGTGACCTCAGAGATCGTGCGGCGGCTTCAGGAAGAGTTGCAGTGACGGGCCGTCCGCTCAATGCGGACGGTAAATCAAGGCGAATGGTATGCGGGAATTGCGGCGCTTAATGGGTGAGGAGACTTTCGTTGGCGAGGATGCGGTAGAGGGTGGAGCGGCTGATGGCGAGCTGGCGGGCGGTGCGGAGTTTGTTGCCGCGGTTGAGGTCGAGGACGAAGTGGACATGCTGGCGGATGATGGCGTCGAGAGAGAGGTCGGCAACGCGGACGGTTTGCGGGTCAAGCATTGGCGCCGCGCCGGCAGAGGGGCTGGACCACCTATTGAGGAGGGAATTGAATTGAGGATGGAGATTGGGATTGAAGGCTGGGTTGAGTACTGGATTCATGAGGGGATTGGCCAGGGGGTTGCCGAGCGGGTTGGCTGCGGAGCCGGCGCTGAACGGCAAGTCGAATAATGGCTGCAGGACATCGGGCATGGCGAGGTCGGAGGCGCGGATGACGCCATTGTCGGCGCGGAGGAGAGCATTTTCGAGGATGCCGGAAAGCTCGCGCACATTGCCGGGCCATGAGTGCTGGAGGAGGCGGGCGAGCGTGCCGGGACCGAGAATGACTGGGCGCTGCTTATAGCGTGCGCAAATGCGGTCGAGGAGGAAGTGGACGAGTGGAGCGATGTCTTCGCGGCGCTGGCGCAGAGGAGTGACGGCGAAGCGAATTGCGGTGAGACGAAAAGCGAGGTCGGGGAGTAGCAGCCCCTGACCGGCCATCTGGCGGAGCGGTATTTGCGAAGAGGCGAGTACGACGGCGCGGCCGGGCGGACGGTCCTGAAGGCCTTTGAGGATGCCGAGGAGCAGGCTCTGACCTTGAGGAGCGAGAAGGTCGACGCGATCGAGATAAGTGAAACCGGCGAGGGTGGAAAGATCGGCGTCGCTGGTCAGCCACTCGCGGGCGTCGCGGCGCTCAAAGGTGCTGGCGGCGAGCGGTGAGCGGTCAAAGAGATAGCGGGCAAGCGTGTGCTTGCCGGAACCGTACTCGCCCTCGATGGCGGCGACCTGGAGATGGGGTGCGGCCATTTCGGCCTGCATGAGGAGCTTGCGCCAGGCGGCGCTTACGCCGACGACATGAGTAGAGGCAGATGCAGAATCCAACTCCACGAGCGCAAGGCCGGAGGCGGAAGGCTGCGCGTGAAATTGAGCAGAGCTTTGCATGAATCTCAACTTGCCTCGCTTGCCGGACAAAAGTGAGATGCCCAGGCACCATAACTCTCATCGGCGGGGTGGGGGGAAACATGAATAAGGCAGGGAATAGGGACTAGGGAATAGGGAGTAGAAAGGCGGGGAACAAAGGGCCGAGTGGACGAGGAACCAAAGGAACAAGGGACTGAGGGGGCAAACGAAGAAGTGTCGTGAGAGCGGGTTATACTCAAACATTCCATCCGGGGCTAATTCCAAAACCAGCATTTCTTGTTTGCATTACCTGAGCGAGCAGGAAAGCCGGCGGTGACTCCATCAGACGGATGGTTTGCTGTGGGCGCAGGGGCACATCGGTTTGGTGCAGGAGTGTGTAGTGGACGAGCAGGGACCGCGGAGAGGACGGGCTGCCAGACTGCGGCGATGGGGCGTTGCGGTGTGGGTGGTTGCGATTGCCGGATTCGCGGCGTTGCATGCGTGGCACTTGAGGGCCGATTTTCCCAATGGGTCGCCGTGGGTGTTCGATTGGGCAAAGTTCACCGACGAGGGTTGGTATGGGGCTGCAGCGATACGGGCGCACTTGTTTGGGCACTGGTATCTGGCGGGGGATTTTAATCCGGCTGTCGCGCTGCCGGTATGGCCGTTTGTGGAGTGGGTGCTGTTTTTCTTTACGGGTGTGACCGTGGAGGCGGCGCGGGGGCTGGCGGTGGGTTTCTTTTTCGCAAGTTTGGCGTTGATGTACCTGCTGCTGCGTGGGCGAGGACCGCAATGGATGGCGTTGCTGGCAGTGACGCTGGCGGTGACCAGCCCTTATCTTTTCTGCTTTAACCGGCTGGCGATTCTGGAGCCGCTGGAGACGACGCTGACTTTAGTAGTGCTGAACCTCGCGGTGAGGCTGCCAAAGATGAAGCGGCCAGTGATGATTTCGGTTGGAATCGGGCTGCTGTTTGCGTTGATGCTGCTGACGAAAACGACAGCTGCATTTCTGGCTCCTGCTGTTGGTTGGGCGATGATCGTGCCCCTCTGGGAGAAACGAAAACGGGCGTTGAAGTGCGCGGTGGCGGCGGCGTTGAGTGCGGTGGCTGCATACGGCGCGTGGATGACGTTGATTGCGCGGGCCGGATTGATGGGGGATTATGTTTATTTCTTTTCTGTCGCGAATGCCTACCCCGCGCCGCAAGGATATAGTTGGCTGCCGGCGGCTTTTTGGTGGTCGTTTCATGGGTTGCTTTGGATCGATCACAGCTTGACGCCGCTGGCGGTAGCGCTGGCACTGGGTGCGGCGCTGGCGTGGCGAGCTGGATGGGCGCGGAGGCTCGGGAGCGATCCCGTATTTGGCGCGGCCATTTTGGGAATTATGGGACTTATCGGGTTCATGACGATGAAGGACCATCCCCAGCCGCGCTACTTCGTCGTGCCCGCATTTCTGGTTTTCATTGTGGTGGCGATGGCGGCGGCCGCGTTGGTGGAGCAGGCGGGTGGGGCAAGCAAAGCGGGATGGGCTGTGATTGCGGTGGTTGTGACGGCGACGGGCGTTCATGCGATGGAGACGATGCGGTACGCGACGCACCCGGAATATACGTGGGTGAATGCGGCGACACAATTGACGCAGTATATTGATACGCATCCTAATGGGAAAAGATTGATGGTCTCGATCAGCGGGGACGAGATCACGCTCGTGACACACTTTCCGACGATCTGCGACGAGCTTACGACAGAGGATCTGGCGGAGAAGGTGGGCCGCTTTGAGCCGGGATGGTTTTCTTCATGGAACGACGTCGACGCGAGTACGCTGGCGGAGCTGCATACGCGGTACTCGCTGGAGCAGGTGGCCAGCTTTCCGGCGTTTGACGATCCTGACCGCAACGTTCTGGTGCTGTTCAAACTGCATCCGTTGCCGGGTGGGAAGGCGCGGGATGTCAGCGACCCGAGGCTGAGCGGCGTGCTGCCGGAAGACCGGATCGAGGTTCCGGTGGAGTGAGGGCACGGAACGAGGGACCAGGGACTAATGGACTAAGGGACTAGGGACTAAGGAAACGGACAACTCGCCAGGGACAACATTCATCTGACAACTGAAAACTAATGGAATTTCGAGGCGAAGGCGGGAGCTGTCAACGGAGATTCCGCGTCGATTCCGCGCCCATTCCGTGGCAACTCCGCATCGGGGGGATGATTTGCGAGCCGGACCCGCAAGGGGTTATTCGTTGGCCGAGAATAAGGCTCTTACGCCCTAAGACAGCAGTCACTCGACAGCGGTGTATGTGGATGATAGGCTTCCCGTGGCAATTCCCGGTGTTTGAGAGGCCGGTGGAGCAGCCGTTTTTTGTGCGGCTGCAAAACGTAAAGCATGGAGGGTATGTGACTGTAACAAATTGGGTGGAATTCTTTCTGGGCGCAAGCGCTTTTTCGCTCATTGCGGCCGTGATTTTTGCGCGGCAGGTTATCGGGTCTGAGATTGGGACGGCAGGCATGCGGAAGACTTTTGCGGTGATTAAGGAAGGCGCAGGGGCGCTGGTGCAACTGCGCTATAAAGCTGCGACGGTTGTGGCGGGGCTGCTTCTGCCGACATTCGCATTCGGGCAGGCCGAGCACGTGGGCGGAGGAGAGGCGAACCTGACGCTGCCGGATTTGAGTACTCCGGCCGTGAATTTTTTCGGGATGAGCGGACACGCTCTCCTGACGTGGGGACTGCTGTTCTGCGTTTTCGGTCTGCTGTTCGGCCTGGTGATCTATGTGCAGCTGAAAAACCTGCCGGTTCATCGCACGATGCTCGAAATTTCCGAAATGATCTATGAGACGTGCAAGACGTACCTGGTGACGCAGGGCAAGTTCATTGTTCTGCTGTGGGTTTTCATCGCGGTGATTATCGCGCTCTATTTCGGATATCTGGCACCAGTACCGGGAAAATCAATTGCGGTTACTCTGCCGATTATTTTGGCATTCAGTTTGGTCGGCATTGCGGGCAGCTACGGAGTGGCGTGGTTCGGAATCCGCGTGAACACGTTCGCAAATTCGCGGACGGCCTTCGCGGGACTACGCGGAAAGCCGTATCCGGTGTATGCAATTCCGCTGAAAGCCGGCATGAGCATCGGCATGTTGCTGATCTCGGTCGAGCTGCTGCTGATGCTGATTATTCTCTTGTTCATTCCGCGGGACTATGCGGGTGCGTGCTTCATCGGATTCGCGATTGGCGAGAGCCTGGGCGCGGCGGCGCTGCGTATCGCCGGCGGCATTTTTACCAAGATCGCCGATATTGGCGCCGACCTGATGAAGATCGTGTTCAAGATCAAGGAAGACGATGCGCGCAACCCCGGAGTGATTGCGGATTGCACGGGCGACAACGCCGGCGACTCGGTGGGTCCGAGCGCGGACGGCTTTGAGACTTACGGCGTGACGGGCGTGGCGCTGATCACATTCATTCTGCTGGCGGTGAAGAGCCCCACCACGCAGGTGCAACTGCTGGTATGGATCTTCGTGATGCGCGTGGCCATGCTGGTATCAAGCGCGGGCGCTTACTTCCTGAACGCCGCAATCGCCAAGGCGAAATACGCCAACTCCGACGACATGGACTTTGAGACGCCATTGACATCGCTGGTCTGGATCACGTCCATCACATCGATCATCCTGACCTATATCGTCACGTACCTGATGATCCCCGACCTCGGCGACGGATCGTTGTGGTGGAAGCTGGCTTCGATCATTTCGTGCGGAACGCTGGCGGGCGCGATCATTCCCGAACTGGTGAAGGCTTTTACTTCAACCAAATCGAGCCACGTGAAAGAAGTGGTGAAATCGGCGCAGGAAGGCGGAGCTTCGCTGGGAATCCTGTCGGGATTCGTGGCCGGTAATTTTTCGGCGTATTGGCTGGGACTCAGCATGGTTGCGCTGATGGCCATGGGCTACTACTTCAGTACGGGCCCGTCGATGCTGGATCTGATGCTGGCTCCAGCCGTCTTCGCGTTTGGCCTGGTCGCGTTCGGGTTCCTGGGCATGGGTCCGGTGACGATTGCGGTCGATTCGTACGGGCCGGTGACCGACAATGCACAATCCGTTTACGAATTGTCGCTGATCGAAAATGTTCCCGGCATCGAAGCCGAGCTGAAAAGAGACTACAAGTTCGACGTGAAGTTTGAGCGCGCAAAACACCTGCTCGAAGAGAACGATGGCGCCGGCAACACGTTCAAGGCTTCGGCAAAGCCAGTGCTTATCGGCACAGCTGTGGTTGGCGCAACCACGATGATCTTCTCGATCATCATGGCGCTGACCGGCGGACTGACTCATGACGTGGCGAAGCTCTCGCTGCTGCACGCGCCATTTCTGCTGGGACTGATCTGCGGCGGGGCGATGATCTACTGGTTCACGGGCGCTTCAACGCAGGCGGTGACTACCGGCGCTTACCGAGCGGTGGAGTTCATCAAAAAGCACATCAAATTGGATGGCGTGGAGAAGGCGTCGGTCGCAGACAGCAAGAAGGTGGTGGAGATCTGCACGAAGTACGCGCAGAAAGGAATGTTGAACATCTTTCTCGCTGTCTTTTTCGCCACGCTCGCGTTCGCGTTCATGGAGCCGTTCCTCTTTATCGGCTACCTGATCTCGATTGCGATCTTCGGGCTGTACCAGGCGATCTTTATGGCGAATGCCGGCGGCGCATGGGACAACGCGAAGAAGGTTGTAGAGGTGGACATGCACCAGAAAGGCACGCCTCTTCACGATGCGACGGTGATCGGAGATACTGTCGGCGATCCGTTCAAGGATACTTCTTCGGTGGCGTTGAACCCGGTGATCAAGTTCACGACCTTGTTTGGATTGCTTGCTGTCGAACTCGCTGTGTCGCTAGCCGCGAACAATCCGATGCTCACCCATCTGCTGGCGGTTGCATTCTTCCTGGTGTCAGTGTTCTTCGTGCACAAATCGTTTTACGGAATGAGGATTGATTCCAAGGCGAGCGATTGAGTTCCGGCATATGAATCGAAGAAAGCGCCGCCTGGAGATGGGCGGCGTTTTTGTTTGCTCGAAAGGGCGGCGCGAGCGGACGGCTCAAGGTCGGATTGGCAAAGTATGCCAATTTGTCTAAGATTGACATGAGGTACTCCCATGCCAACACGCAATGTGAACCTGCCCAAGGGACTCGACCGGTTTGTCGCCTCCCGCGTGAAGAGCGGCAGTTACGCCAATGCCAGCGAGGTGATGCGCACGGCGTTACGGCTGCTGGAAAAGGAAGAGCGGGAGTTTGAGGAGAAGCTGGTGGCGCTGCGGACGGCGATCCAGGACGGGTTGGAAAGCGGAGTCGCGAGCCCCGGCGTGTTCTCACGCCTACGCAAGAAGCACGGCCTGACGCAGAGAGAAGCCTGAGCATGGGCTCGGTCATGATCTCCGTTCAAGCAGAGTCGGATATCGATTCGATCATCGAATATTCGAAAGCCGAGTGGGGATCGCGCCAAACGGATAAGTATCTCTCGGGGCTGGAGGACGCGTTCGAACTCCTTGCCCGGAATCCTCTCATTGGCAGGTCATGCAACTCCATCCTTCGGAGTTTGAGGCGGCTTGAGGTTGGGAAGCATGTGGTCTTCTACCTTTCCCGGCGGGACGGGATTCTGATCGTCCGAGTTCTGCACCAACGGATGCTTCCGGGGAAGTCGCGGTTTGAGCCTTAGCGTCATTAGCGATCCGAATTGCTCCCCAATGTCCACAACTTGAACAGGATTGCCGTAGAACTGCACCAGTTCTGCGCCTTGTGGCGGGGCCTCGGCGGGGCTAGGGTGGGGGTGTGGGATTTGAGGTTCTGGACGGCTTCCAGCTTGCCCTGACGGACCGGCCGCTAGGGTGCCTGGATTTGGGGCAAAGCTGGCCGGGAAAACCCGCGACCGGCAAGGGTGTTTCAAAGTTTCCACAGGCGAATGGCTGTGTTTAGGGAGGAGATGCCCGAAATGTTACGAAAATACTAGATGTTGTGGTTTGTTCTTGACACGCACCATGGAGAGCGGTAAGTTTTCATCTGCGGTTGTAAACAGGCGGTTAAAGAACACCGGCGCAAACCGAGCAAATCCCTAGTTCAGGTGCTCCGTCCGGCGTCTCATGAGCGGGTAATCGAATCAAATTACCAGGCAGCGAGCACGGATCGAAAGTACGGCGACATGGGTACGGCGAAAAGGTAAGAGCTGGATGTGACCGAGGGACCGCTGAAGACGCCAGGGTTCGCGAAGTTCGGTTTCCGATTTTCTTTGGTATCCAAATAGTTGCGGGTTGTGCCCGCGCTCCGGCTGGGTGGCCGGCGATAGGGCTTTTTACGTTGATTTTCGGGCTTTTTATGTTGATTTCGATCCACAGATTTTGAATCAGGGCGATTTTGATTCAGGGAGAGTAACAAGATGAACGAGACTCATGTGCAGACTTCGACGGCTGCCTTCCAAGCCATCCCCCAGGCGCAAGGCCTGACCTTTTCACGGCGCTTTTCGAGGGAGGGCGTTTCTCCCTACGACGAGATGACGTGGGAGCGCAGGACGGCGTCGATCACCGATACGAAAGGGAACTCGATCTTCGAGCAGAAGGACGTGGAAGTTCCCGTGGACTGGTCGATGACGGCCACGAACATTGTGGCCTCAAAATATCTGCACGGACAAATGGACACGCCGGAACGCGAGACGGGCGTTCGGCAACTGGTATCGCGCGTGGCGGAGACGGTGCGCGACTGGGGCATGGCAGGCGGGTACTTTGCCACGGCGGAGGACGCGGGGATCTTTCACGACGAACTGGCGCACCTGCTGCTGACGCAGAAGGCGGCGTTCAATTCGCCGGTGTGGTTTAACGTGGGATGCGACCGGCTGGAGCCGGAGGCGGACGGACTGAACTGGCACTGGGATCCGGTGACAGGGGGCGTGCAGTACTCGGCGACGGGCTACAGGAATCCACAGTGCTCGGCCTGCTTTATTAATGCGGTGGACGACTCTCTGGAGTCGATTCTGACACTGGCGAAGACGGAAGGAATGTTGTTCAAGTGGGGATCGGGCACGGGGTCGAACCTGTCGTCACTGCGCGGGTCAATGGAATTGTTGTCAGGCGGCGGGTCGGCAAGCGGGCCGCTGAGCTTTATGCGCGGGTTTGATGCGTTTGCCGGCGTGATCAAGAGCGGCGGCAAGACGCGGCGCGCGGCGAAGATGGTGATCCTCAATGTGGACCATCCGGACATTGTGGACTTTATTGAGTGCAAGTCGAAGGAAGAGGCGAAGGCCTTCACGCTGATCAAGGCGGGCTACGACGGAAGCGGTCCGGACTCCGAGGCTTTTTCGTCGATTTTCTTCCAGAATGCGAACAATTCAGTGCGGGTCAGTGACGAATTTATGCGCGCCTACGAGGCCGATGGGGACTTTACCACGTATACGGTGAAGGGCCACCAGCCGGTGAAGGAGTACAAGGCACGCGAGATCATGGGCAAGATCGCCGAGTCGACGTGGCTGTGCGGCGATCCGGGAATGCAGTTCGACGACACGATCAACAAGTGGCACACGAGCAAGAACACGGCGCGGATCAACGCATCGAATCCGTGCAGCGAATACATGTTCCTGGACAACTCGGCGTGCAACCTGGCGAGCCTGAACCTGATGCGCTTTGTGACGCCGGCGGGGACGTTTGACATAGCGGCGTACCGGCACGCGATTTCGGTGTTGATCACGGCGATGGAGATCCTGGTGGACAACTCGGGGTATCCGACTGAGGCCATCTCACGGAACTCGCACGACTATCGGCCACTGGGGCTGGGCTATGCCAACCTAGGCGCGCTGTTGATGTCGATGGGTCTGCCGTATGACTCCGAGGCCGGACGCGATATGGCGGGGAGCATGACGGCGATCATGTGCGGACAGGCTTACTTGCAGTCGGCGATTATTGCGGCGCAGTGCCCGCCGCTAAGCTCGGCGACGCCGCTGACCGCGAGCGTGGAACACCAGGGCGGAGCCTGCCCCGGCTACTACGTGAACCGCGAGCCGTTTCTGGACGTGATCAGGATGCACCGCGCGGAGGTGAACAAAATCGGCAAATCACGAACTGCCGGAGAGCCGTTCATAGTTCCGCAGCTTGAGGCGCTGATTGACGCCAGCCGCGAGTGCTGGGATATGGCGCTGCTTTACGGCGAGCGCTATGGCTACCGCAACTCGCAGACGACGGTGCTGGCGCCGACGGGAACGATCGGCTTCATGATGGATTGCGATACGACTGGCATTGAGCCGGACCTGGCGCTGGTGAAGTACAAGAAGCTGGTGGGCGGCGGCATGATCAAGATCGTGAACAACACCGTGCCCGCGGCGCTGTTCAAGCTGGGCTATGACAACGAGGAAGTGAACGCTATCGTGAGCTACATCGATGCGACGGGCACGATCGAGGGAGCGCCGGGAATCAAGCCGGAGCACCTGGCCGTGTTCGATTGCAGCTTCAAGCCGGCAAAGGGCACACGGTCGATCCATTACATGGGGCACATCAAGATGATGGCGGCGGCGCAGCCGTTTCTGTCGGGCGCGATTTCAAAGACGGTGAATCTGCCGCACGAGGCCGCGGTGGAAGATGTGGCCGAGGCCTACGCGGAAAGCTGGCGGCAGGGCATCAAAGCGGTGGCGATTTACCGCGATGGATCGAAGGGCACGCAGCCACTGAACGTGAGCATGGATGCGAAGAAGGAGCCTTCTGCGCTGGATGCGGTGGGCGGACGCGTGCTGGGGCATCTGGCAGCATCACAGCCGGCTGCTGAAGCCGATGTGAAATTGATGGAAGCGCACGGCGCGGACAAGGTTGAGGTGAGCGCGAAGCAACTGCTCGCGACGGCGCAGGCATTCCAGAAGGCGCTGGAGGAGATTGCCACGGCAGCGGCGGTACCGGTGCTGACGGCAACGCCGACGCCGGCGATGAGTGCTGCGACCGAGATTCCCCGCGAATCGCAGGATCTGAATGCTCCGCCGCGCGCGATACGTCACCGGCTGCAGGAGGAGCGCGCGTCGATCACGCACAAGTTTTCGATCGCCGGGCACGAGGGCTACATCACCGTGGGACTGTATTCGAACGGCCAGCCGGGCGAGATTTTCATCCGCATGGCCAAAGAGGGATCGACGGTGAGCGGGCTGATGGACGCGTTTGCGACATCGATTTCGCTGGCGCTGCAACACGGCGTTCCGCTGAAGGTGTTGTGCGAAAAGTTCGCGCACACGCGGTTTGAACCTTCGGGCTGGACGCAGAACGAGCAGATCGGTTACGCGAAGAGCCTGATGGACTACATCTTCCGCTGGCTGAGCCTGCGCTTCCTTTCCGGCCAGCAACTCACGCTGTTCGCCGGGTTGGCGCCGGTGGCTCCGCAACTTGCCGCGCCACCGAGCCTGATGCCCGAGAGCGATTTGGACGAGAATGAACCTGCGGCGGCGCGGAGCCAGATGGCACGGCTGGTGGAGGAAGTTGCCAAGCGGCTGAATCAGGTGACGACGACCGGCTCGGCAACGACAGGCGGGCACTCGGGCGGAGGCATTGCACCGGAGCCGCAGGCTGGCGCGGGCGGAGCGCGGCGGATGACCGAGTCTCAGGCGCACTCACAATCGAACGTGGCGCCGGCGGCAGGTTCTTCGCAGGTGCCGAGCATGCAGGATCGCGGGCTGTATCATGCCGCCGATGCCATGCGCGAAATGTACGACATGGGCGACGCGCCGAGTTGTGGCACTTGCGGAGCGATCATGGTGCGGAATGGGAGTTGCTATAGGTGCATGAGCTGCGGGTCGACGTCGGGCTGCTCCTGAAGGCGTGAAACTGCGCAACTAATTGTTGTGTGGGTTTACCAATGGGGTGAAAGTTCGACCCCACAAGCACTGCCGTTGCCGCTGGCCGTAAGACCATGACGAGCCGGTCTCGCCCTTGAATCTTCAACTGATCCAAGACGACTTCGTCCACATCCGGCAACAATGTCCGGTGTCCCATAGCCGGCGACGCGAGGCCGCCAGAACTCTACCCCCTTGTGCCGTCCCTCTCCCCGCCGACAAAGTGCCAGCCTTGGTTCATCAAAAGTGCGGAGGAACCACTTTTACTCCGCCGCAGAACGCCGCTCACGCGGCGCACTGTGGCCTAGTTTTGCATCGGCGCTCACAGTGTGACGGAATCCGCGTTTTGTACTCTTAAAAGTTAGGAGCCGGCACCATTTGAGCACGGATGGAATTTTGGCGATGCACAACTGTCTCTGGCTGGATGAGAATCAGCGCCCGCTTCCATCCGGGCCAGAGTCGCCGCAACATCCCCCAGAACAATTTGTCGGAAACGGCAAATCGCGGCTACGGGCTCCGACGTTTCAAAATAGCGATTTGTTGCCGAAGAGCCAGGCTTTCCAATAGCAGGTCGCGGCGAAAGCGAAGAATTTGGGTGGCCAAAACGAAAAGAAGTCTCAGGAAGCGCAGCATGAGACCAGTTTTATTCGAAAGCACGCTTCGGCAAGCGCACCCGTATCTGTTTGACTTGAAGGCAGATCGTTATTTTGGCGAGCCACAGTATTCCAGGCGCACCAGCCGGTCGATCACGTAGGACGTGGGGCGCTGGCTGCTGTAGTGGTGGCGCACTTGCAGCTCGCCGAGCAACCCGAGAGCCAGCAACTGGATGCCGGAGACGATGAGGACCGAAGCGATGACGAACATCGGGCCGTGCACTTCCATCAAATCCAACCGCGGATTGAGCAGTTTCATTCCCAGCAGGACCGCGGCCATGATGCTGCCGGCAAACATGGCAAAAACTCCGCAACCACCGAAGAAGTGCAACGGACGGCTCATGTGCTTGAGCAGGAAACGAATGGTCATCAAATCAAAGAAGACCTGAAAGGTCCGGCCCAGACCGTAATGGCTTTTGCCGCGCACGCGATTCAGGTTGCGGATCGGTATCTCGCAGATGGATGCGCCACGCAAACTGGCGAGCGCGGGGATGAAACGATGCATCTCGCCATAAAGCGGAATGTTCTGGATGACCTCGCGGCGATAGGCTTTGAAGGTGGTGCCAAAGTCGTGGATGGGAACACCCGAGAGCCGCGCCATAATCCAGTTGGCGCAGGCGGAGGGAACGCGGCGAAAGACGAAGTTGTCGATGCGCACTTTGCGCCACCCAGAGACGACGTCATAGCCCTCATCGAGTTTTTCAAGAAACGCGGGAATGTCATTGGGATCGTGCTGCAAGTCTCCGTCCATGGCCAGAATGAATTCGCCCGAGGAGTGGTCGAAGCCGGCCGCCAAGGCCGAAGTCTGGCCGAAGTTGCGGCGCAGCTTGATCACCAGGACGCGCCCGTCAATGGCCGCAATCTCCTCAAGCAGTTTGTAGGTTCGGTCGCTGGAGCCGTCATCGACGAAAATCAACTCAAAGGAGTCATCCGCCTGCTCCATGGCCTGCTTGAGCCGTGCGTAAAGAATGGTTACGTTCTCTTCCTCGTTGTGAAAGGGAACAACGATCGAATATTTGATCATGCTAATTCCTCTGCAACGAGATCGATTCGCTTATGTAGGCCCATGCTGCGGCTTCATCGGAATGAACAGGCTTAACGCGTTTTCACGAGATAGCGCTGAATCTGCCAAAATACAGCTCTTTTCAGCCTGGCGCACATCTGAAACGCGTGGGAATCAGCCGGCCGAAACCTCTTCAGCTTCGACTGGATGATTGGTGCTGAGCGAACTGGCTGCGCGCAGGCCCGCACGAGCTGAACCGGAGCCCCTGGCTGGTGTCATTTCGCGATCCGCCGGCAATATCGAAGGAGCAATGAGGTTCTCCAATGCCTGGGTGTTCCAGCGGCGGAGCATACTGTTGACGAGAAGCCGCACATCGGACAGAAACGTAGCGCGTGCCATGTAAGCGGCATCAAGTTCCCGCTTTGCGGGTAGCACCACGCCATGGTAGAACGCATCCAACTGATCCTTGGGCAGGCGGCCGAGGTAGGTTTCTTCGGAAGCGAAAATGATCGTCGCCATGCCCGTGATTCCTGGGCGGCAAGGAAGATCGAAGATCACATGTTCCGGCAGCTTGGGGCGAGGACCTACCAAGCTCATGTGCCCAACCAAGACATTGAGAAGCTGAGGCACCTCATCCAACTTCCAGCGGCGGAGGAAACGGCCGATGGGAGCAAAGTTCTGATTTTCAGAAGTGGTGATGGGATGATGCGCTCCGCCAACAGCGTGCACAAGAGTGCGAAACTTGATGATGGTAAACGACCGGCCGTGACGGCCCATGCGTTTCTGCATGAACAGAGCCGGTCCATTCGAAGTCATGCGAACGGCAACAAAAATTGCTAGCAAAATTGGGATCAATATCGGCAGCGACAAGAACACGCATGCACAGTCAAAGACGCGCTTAGCCGCTGAGCGAGACCACGGACTTATCGGACTCCACTGCGGGTAGGATGCTAGATCAGCCTGAATTTGCCGATGCTCCACCCAAGAAAAGGCAACCTCGGCGTCATCCGGCGCTTTGGCCAGATGCAATTCAGTAAAAGTCAGCGATTGCGCCTGTCCCTTAATCGCGCCCGCCCATTCATACGGGGCAATCGGCACAAATGCATCCGACTCAGCGTTTATATCCTCGCGGACCAATGGTTCGGTACTCAATCTAGCCCCCCTCCGCCGGCTTGAGACTTCCAGTTGGATTGGAAGAATTGCACACACATGCGCCTTGACGAATTCATAGGCGCCTTATATGAATTCACTGTCCTTTTCATCTGCGTTGGGCCGCCGTAGCAGACCGGAGCGTTTACCGCTTCTACACAGATTCGCGCGTTGTGACTATTACGCTCGGGTAGAACGAAACAAGCACAGAAATGGGAACTTCCGCAATACTATAGCAGGTCTTCTTCGACGCACCATAAGATTCGATCATTTCACGTTTGTGCAGACGTTCCATACCACATAAGTAACATGATCAAGGAGCTCGATTTGGACGTAAAAGGATCAATTCTGCTGCAAATATGATCTCTCTAATTTTTCAGTGTGCGCCGGATGGCGATGGGGACGGGGATCAAGGCAGTAACTCAAGGACAGCCTATGGCGATAGTAACCAGTGTGTTAACTCTTGAGATACCTGGCTGGAGCAGTCCATTGTCTGCTCAAAATTTTGCGGCATCCCGTTATTCCATCAGCATTCGCGCAGACCTCCCAATTGAAAAATCAGTCTCAACAGGCAATCGTGGCTTGTTAACTTGCCGCCGCCGCCCCAGAGAGCATCGGCCAAGATTCGTCAATTCGGGTTTACTATCAGGACACCTCATGACAGTACTTCCGAAAGTGCTATAGACTTGTGACATATGTATTTGCCACAGCGCGGAAGGAGACGAGGAGGCCGAAATTCTTTCATTTGGCAGCTCAGTTTTCTACTTTTTTTCTGTTCGCTTGCGGCCGCGCAGTCCGTGCAATCTCCCGAGGGAGTAGACTGTTCAGACCCTCTGTTTGCAAGGACAGTGGAATGTTCGAGCCAGTCGCAGCAAAGTGCTCCGCAGCAGACGCCCTCCGGAACGCCGGAAGGAAGCAACATTCCCTCGGGAAGTTCTTCGACCAACCCAGTCGTGATTCCATCTTCCAGTTACTCGGACATTGAGCAGTACTCCCGCCGTACCGCAGCGCAACCGGCGCCGCTGCCGCCTGAGCCGCTGACTGAGTTTCAAAAATTCGTGGCTTCGAGCACGGGGCTGATCTTGCCGGTCTACGGGGCTGACCTGTTCCGCCGCATCCCCTCGACATTCGCGCCGGTGGACATGGCGCCGGTGCCATCCGATTACGTGATCGGGCCAGGTGACGAATTGCGCATTCGCGTCTGGGGGCAAGTGAACATCCAAGCCAACGTGCGCGTCGACCGCTTGGGCGAGGTCTACCTGCCCCAGGTGGGCCAGGTGCAAGTGGCGGGCCTGAGATTTTCAGAACTCGATTCGCATCTGCGCGATGCTGTAGGCCGCGTATACCGCAACTTCGATCTCACGGCGGACGTGGGGCAGATCCGCGCCATTCAAATTTACGTGTCTGGAGAAGCGCGCCGCCCCGGGGTCTACACGGTCAGCTCGCTGAGCACGCTGGTGGATGCGCTGTTCGCGAGCGGTGGACCCTCCGTGGAAGGTTCGATGCGCTCGATCGAGTTGCGCCGTGGAGGCACGGTTGTGACCTCCTTCGACCTCTACGATCTATTGATTAAGGGTGACAAGACTAAGGACGCCAAGCTTTTGGACGGAGACGTCATTTACATTCCACCGGTGGGTGCGGAAGCCGCGGTATTTGGCAGCGTGCACCATCCGGCTATTTACGAACTGCGCCCGAATGAAACGCTGGCCGGCATTCTGGCCGATGCGGCCGGCGTATCAGCAGTGGCTGCAGAGGCGCGCGTCTCCATCGAGCGTATCGACGAACATCGTGACCGGCAGGCCATGGAAGTGGCGTACGACGCGTCGGGCTTGGCCTCACCATTGGCCGACGGCGATACAATCCGCGTGTATTCGATCGTGCCCAGGTACCAGAAAACGGTGACCCTCAGAGGCAACATGGCCAATCCCGGCCGCTTTGCTTGGCACGAGGGAATGCGTGTGAGCGATCTGATTCCAGACAAGGAATCGCTTTTGACGCGGGACTACTGGTGGCGGCGGGCACAGATGGGTCTCCCGGCGCCGGAGTTTGAGCCGCTTCCCGGGTTCGCGAACCAGCGTCAACCCAGGGACAACGAGCCCATCGTGCTTCCGCCGCCTGCGTTGCAGCAGCAAGGGGTGAACGAACAGAATCCGGCTGATCTCGCAAAAGGCCAGCCCGGTTCCGGGCAGTATCCGGCTCAGAGCGCGCAACAGCGCCAGGGAAGCGCCCCCCTGGCCGCCCAGGAGGTTACCGGTTCAAGCGAGGCGACTGCTCCCGCGCAGCGGACCGGAATAGAATTGTCCGCTCCGGAAATCGACTGGGATTATGCCGTGATCGAGCGGCTCGATCCCGAATCCTTGAAGACCGAGCTTCTTCCCTTCGATCTTGGCAAATTAGTTCTGCAACACGACGCGACCCAGGATCTGGAACTGCGTCCGGGAGACGTGGTTTCGATTTTTTCCCAAGCCGATTTCCCGGTGCCCGTCGCTGAGCAGACGAAGCTTGTCCGGCTGGAGGGCGAGTTCGCGCACGCGGGCGTGTATTCGGTTCAACCGGGCGAATCCTTGCGTCATCTAATCGAACGTGCCGGAGGATTGACACCGAATGCCTATCTCTATGGATCGGAGTTCACTCGCTTGTCGACGCGGGCTGTGCAGCAGGTCAGAATTGACGAATATGTTCAGAGTCTCGCCATGGGGATTAATCGCAGCGCAATGATGCTCGCGTCGTCGCCCTCGGCGGCATCATCGCAGGGCATGGCCAGCGGCGCTGCGGTTCAGAACAGCGAACAAAACATCCTGGGCAGCCTGCGGCAGATTCGTTCCACAGGACGGATCGTGCTTCCCGTGCAGCCCAGCAGTAGCGACATCTCCAGTCTGCCTGACATCGCTTTGGAGGATGGCGACCGTTTTGTTGTCCCGCATATACCCGCCATCGTCAACGTGGTCGGCTCCGTTTACGACCAGAATTCGTTCCTTTTCCAGGCGCAAACGCGGGTGGGAGCGTATTTGCGACAGACCGGGGGCGCGAATAAGGATGCCGATCGCAACCGCGAATTCATTATCCGCGCCGACGGAGAGGTGGTCAGCCGCGACATGATCAAGCGACTGTGGGGAGATGAATTCAGCGACCTGCGAGTCTACCCCGGCGATACGATTGTAGTTCCCGAAAAGCTCCCGAAGGAGTCCGCGCTTTACGGCGTGTTGAACTGGTCGCAGATGTTCTCTCAATTCGCCTTGGGTGCGGCGGCATTGAGCGTTGTTCATTAGCAGGCGAGAGGGCGCGCCTCCTGTAAAATCCAAGCAGGCTTGTGCTCAAATCTGATCGCTCGGCAGGAAAAGATGGCCACGGACACTCCAGTTTCCGAACTCCTAGAGCACGTTGAGCCTCCTCCAGCTCGTTCCACTGACGGCCATACCGCAGTGAAGGAAGACGAAATATCACTGCTTGATCTTCTCATCGTGCTAGCCGAGCGGAAGCGCACCATCTTCTGGGTCACGGTGAGCTTTGCTGTATTGGCGATCATTATCTCTCTCCTCCTGCCAGTTCGCTATACGGCAATGGTAACGCTGCTGTCACCGCAGCAGAACTCCTCCTTGAGTAGCCAAATTGCCTCGCAATTTGGCTCGCTGGGCGGGGTAGCGGCGTTGGCCACAGGCGGGAGTAATCTGCTCAAGAACCCGAACGACATGTTTGTGGCGATGCTCAGGAGCCGTACCGTCGAAGACTCTATGATCCAAAACTTCGGCCTGATGCAGGAGTACCACAAGCGCTACTTATCGGATGCGCGCAAGAAGTTTGAGCAATATACGACTGTGGACGGCAGCGGCAAAGACGGACTCATTCACATTTCCGTCGAGGACCGCGACCCGCGCCGCGCCGCCGATCTTGCCAACGGTTACGTGGATCAATTCCGCGATCTGTCTCAGCATCTGGCCATCACCGAGGCAGGACAGCGCAGGATGTTCTTTGAGCAGCAACTCAAACAGGCGAATCAGAACCTGGGAGACGCCGAAGAAGCTCTGAAGGAGACCGAGCAAAAGACCGGGTTGATCCAGCTTGATAGCCAGGCGCGCGCGCTCATTGAATCGACGGCCGCATTGCGGGCCCAGATCGCGGCTAAGGAAGTTCAGATCCAGGGCATGCAGACCTACGCCACGGGCGAGAACGCACAACTGGTCGAGGCCCAGCAGGAACTGGATGGGCTTCGCGGGCAGTTGGCCAAGCTGGGCGGCAACAGTGGCAACCCCGAAGGAGACATTACCGCCAAGGGCCAAATGACCCAGGCAGGAATGGAGTATGTTCGCAGGCTTCGCGACGTCAAGTACTATGAAACCATCTTCGACATACTAGCCCGGCAGTTCGAGCTCGCCAAACTCGACGAAGCGAAGGAGGGCGCGATGATTCAGGTCGTCGACTCAGCCATTCCGTCCGACAAGAAGTCGTTTCCTCCGCGCGGGCTCATCGTGATTTGTTGCACCTTTCTCGGATTTCTGATCGGAGTCTTCTATGTGTTCTGGCAAACCGCGCTGAAGCGCATGAAAGAAAACCCCGAAACCTCCTCAAAGCTCACCCTTCTCGGCCGGGCTTTTTCCATGAGAAAGCGTACGATTTTGCCTAGCTGAGGCTTGTTCACTCCGGCTTGCCGAGATTCAACATGACATTTCTGAGTACTGAAATTCGGCAGCTCCGCACCAGTTCTCTTGCGCATAACGCCGGCTGGATGCTGGTTGGGCAGGGCCTGAATCTACTGCTGCAGGCCGGATATTTCATTCTCCTGGCGCGCTTGCTAGGGGTGACGGAATATGGAATCTTTGTCGGCGCGTTCGCCTTCGTTTCCATTGCGACCCCCTACAGCGGGCTTGGCTCAGGTCTGCTCTTTGTTCAGTATGTGAGCACGAATGCCGGGAACTTCGCCGCATATTGGGGCAATATTTTGCTGTCGATCTTTGGCGCCGGTACGTTAATGACGGCGCTTCTCTACCTCATCGCACCGCATCTGCTCAATCCGGCAAGCGCATCCGTGGTTTTGCTGGTTGCTCTTGGAGAATGTACTTGCCGCCAGCTCGTCATCTGTATTGGGCAGATGTTTCAGGCATTCGAACAATTGAAAATGACGGCAGCCATGAGTTTGTTGACGAGCATCCTGCGTCTGCTGGCGGTAGTGGCCCTGGCCCTATTTTTGCATCGCGCTACGGCATGGGAATGGGCTTCGGCTTCGCTGGTGGCTTCCGTGCTTTCGGCTCTGGCCGGTTCGGCAATCGTCGTGGCGCGATACGGAGCACCAACCTTTTCTCTGCGGCTCTTCCGGTCGCGGCTCGGCGAAGGCTTCAATTTCTCCCTTGCCGGGTCAACACAATCTGTCTATAACGACATCGACAAAACAATGCTGAGCCATTACGGCATGAATGTGGCGAACGGCATCTACACCATGGCCTATCGAGTTGTCGACGTCGCAACCACGCCTGTCATTTCACTGGAGGTCGCAGCGCTCCCACGTTATTTCCGCGAGAGCCCGAAGGGCTCCGCGGCCGTTCGCCACCTCTCTATGCGGCTAGCCTGGCGGGCGGCGCTGATTGGATTGCTCATGTCCGGCTGCATGTTCGTCGCTGCCCCGATCATTCCATACGTCGTCGGCAGTGGATTCGCCGAGAGCGTCTCTGCATTGCGCTGGCTCTGCCTCTTACCGGCTTTTAGGGGCGTGCACCAACTTACCGGCAGCGCGATCACCGGCATGGGATTTCAACGCTATAGAACGTTGGTGCAACTGTCCGCCGCGGCGCTCAACTTTGGACTCAACCTCTGGCTTATTCCCCGGTATGGCTGGCTCGGAGCTGCCTGGGCCAGCGTTGCAACCGATGGTGGGCTGGCAGCAATAAACTGGTTCCTGCTGCAAGCGCTCCACCGAAAGGCTCTGGGGGGTCTGGTGGCGTGACGATTGAACTACTTGCATTTGGGTCGCGTTTTCTCGATGAGATTATTGCTGGCGAGAGATTTCGATTGGCTCGCTTGGCGAATGGGATGCATGAAAACACTTGGCTGTTCGCTCGGCCGAGTGTCAGTCGTTTACTCGTTAAGGCTCAATCGCAATATTCGTAATGTCGGTATTTAATGAGGAGGTTCCTGAATGTGGATGAACCGTATTTTCAAAAGAGCGGCTAAGATGTCATTAACGCTCGCGGCGAGAAGCGGATTGTTGTTCGACCGATTTTTCATGGCCCGAGACGTTCCATTATCCAATCTTGTATCGCACAAGAATTGGCGCCAATATTTGTATGATAAGGGTAACAATCAGGGAATGAGGATCCTGGAGATTGGCAGCAGAGAAGTAACCGGACCGTCGAATGCGAGGAAGTCCTTCTCAAAGGCCGAATATGTGGGTTTCGACTTTTACCCGGGCAATAATGTCGATGTGGTCGGCGATGCACACAAGTTGTCCTCGTATTTTAAGGAAGAGGATAGGTTTGACATTATCTATTCGTCGGCTTGCTTTGAGCACTTTGCTATGCCCTGGGTCGTAGCTTTTGAAATAGCAAAATTGTTAAGGGTTGGCGGCCTTGTGTTTGTGGAGACGCACTTTTCATTTTCGTCGCACGAAAGACCTTGGCACTTCTTTCAATTCTCCGACATGGCATTGAAAGCGCTATTTCCAGAGGCTCTTGGCTTCGAGTGTATTGAAGCGGGGATGTCTAATCCGATGGTTGGAAGATTTTCTTCGCTAGCTGACGATTATCTACGGTACCGACCAATTGCTGGGCTGTTTTGCCATACCGAGTACCTCGGGAGAAAGGTGAAAGAGATAGACTGCTTCGACTGGAGGAAGATTGACTTAGCTGGTGTTGCTGGTGAAACTAAATATCCGGCGCCAAAAAAGGAAAATGGTGCAAGACTGTGAACTCATGGACAAACGCCTGGCTCATACCCCGCCATGGCTGGCTCGGCGCAGCCTGGGCCAGTCTGGCAATCGATGGAGCGTCGGCGGTAGTAAACTGGTTCTTGCCGCAACACTTGCGAGGTATTTTTCTGGAGATTGGGGCAGCCTGACCGCTGCCGAAACCCCGTTATGACCTGCGCCACCGACACGATGCTTCTGGCGGTACTTACGATCGTCAACTATTTCGTAGGGAGGCGCAGGATTCTGTATCCGCCCTTAATATACTCATTCGTTTGGTTCGCCGATACGGCTCTCTTTTGGTTTGCTCCTATACAGGTCAACGAGGTTCACTCCATCACTTGGTGGGTCATTGCTCTCGGTGCGCTAGTCTTTAGCATCGGGGGATGGATGACGAGCCTGGTCCCACGCTCGATTATTACGACAAGGGTGCGCGCGTTCTCGCACCCTACAGCATCGCGTCTTGGACGGGTCCTCCTGTTGATCATATGCGCCTTGGCGGTTCCCATCATGCTGCACGACGTGGCTCAACGTGGGGCGGGTACAAATGGAACGGTTTTGGAAGCCGCGCGAGATTCCTACGTCCAATCTGCCGAAGAAGGAGAGGCGGGAAATCCTCTCATTAGTAATCTTCCGCTGTTCTCGATCTGTGTGACCATTATTTGCCTGATTGAAGGGAGAGATAAGTTGTTCTGGATAGCGCTGTTGCTATCTCTCATGTGCTGCATTCTCACAACTGGAAGAACCTTCGTTCTTCAGCTATTATCGTCTGTCGCGGCTGCATTGATGCTTGAACGGCGCAAAGATAACATTAAGGGGCTATTGACGCTGGCGGTGATTCCATTCCTCTTGTTCGTGGGTCTATTTGTCATCCTTGTTTTTGTAAACAAGGATGTATCAGATTTCCAAGGTGACAAAGGAGCAATTGTCGAAAACTTTGTCCTCGCCTACGTGGTTGTCCCACTACCGGCGCTAGATTATGTACTTATTCACCCTTCAGAGTATGTTCACACTATCAATCATACATTTGGATTTCTGTCCAGACTCCTCGATTTGGTCGGTTTTAGGGTCGAAGTTCCGCAAGGGGTCGATAATCGCGTCTTTGTTCCACTACCAACCAACGTATATACGGTCTACAAATTCTTCCTTACAGACTTCGGGCTTTTCGGGTTGTTCATCCCAATTGTAATTATTGGGTTTTTGCAGACCATGTTATATCGTCGGGCTGTGGCGGGGGGGAAGGTTTCACTCCTTCTATGCGCCCTTCTAGTTTTCCCAGCAATCCTCTCCATCTTTGACGACCAGTATGGGGGTAGTGGCCTCTTATTCATACTGAAAGCTGCAATTCTCTCTGTTGCCTATTTTGGCGTTATAAATCGCCTGCGACTCGGAATTCGATTACCACGCTTTAACTTAGGGGTGTGGCCTGCTCGCCGGAGGGGAATATGATTGCCGCTATTGTTATTCTTTTCCATCCCGATCAACAGGCGACCCAGCAGCTTCTATCCGGCCTTGCAGGCCAAGTGGATACGGTGTTTGCAATTGATAACACGCCGGGGTCAACCTCGGCCAATGCCCCGTTTCTTGAAGGGTTCGGAAGGCCTGTTTCATATGTCCCCTTGGGAGAGAATAAGGGAATTGCTGAGGCCCAGAATATAGGCGTCGATCTGAGCATAAAGGGGGGGTATTCCCATGTTCTTCTGTTGGATCAAGATAGCGCGCCTTCCCCTGATATGGTGACCAAGCTTCTGGCTGCCGAGGAGAAAGTCATGAACAAGGGCGAGAAGATAGCCGGAATGTCTCCGCAAATCATTGACGAGAGAGCAAGTGCACGCCCGTGCGCTTGCCGTTATAGATTTTTGGGAGTTCGAAAGGTGTTTCGTGATGTCGGGTCGACTGAACCGGTTCAGACTGACTCTTTCATTGCGTCGGGATCGCTAATCCGAACTTCAACACTTCAAATCCTGGGTGGGATGAGAAGTGACTTGTTTATCGACCATGTTGACACCGAATGGGCATTGCGGGGGCGCACTGCTGGATACAAGAGCTACTGCGTTCCAAACGCGATCCTGATACATAGCGTAGGCGATGCAGTAACAAGGGTACTGGGTAAGGACATTCACCGCCACACTGCTCTCAGACACTATTACCAACTGCGCAATGAAGTGTACTTGACGCGTCTCAAAACGATGGGTTGGCGGTGGAGAACGTACGCTCTTTCTAGAATTCCGTACCACCTTTTGGTTTATTCGACGTTTTCCCGGGACCGGTTTCGAACCTTCTGCCTTTTATGGCATGCAATTTGCGACGGATTGAAAGGAAAGCTTGGACCAGTGATATCGCAGCCCCGCGCTTAGCCCTCCAGGAGATCGTCCATGAGTAAGACCAGGCCGCTGAATGTTCTGGTGTCGTCATTTAATTTCAATCCTGTCCGAGGCTCGGAATGCTCGGTAGGCTGGGATTATGTGCGCGCTATTTCATCACATCATAAGGTGTGGGTCATTACAAGAAGTAGAAGTATTGAGAGAGATGAAACGGAACAATATCTGCTTCAACACCCAGACGTAATGCCGAATCTGACAGTTCACTTTGTTCGCGAGAGTTTTAGTACTTTCGGTTTTTCTTTGGGAAGGATTACGAGTTATTTGGTCTATATGCATTGGCACTGGCAGGCATACAAACTCGGCCGCTGCTTAGACGCACAGATCGATTTTGATGTAATTCACCAGCTTACTGGAACAGGCTTTCGAGAACCTGGACACCTTTGGAAACTCGGCAAGCCGTTTGTGTGGGGGCCCGTTTGCGGATTGCAGTTCTTTCCGTTGAATCTGTTGAAGGCGGTGCCATTCCGTTCACGGCCGTTGTTTGTCTTGAAAAATCTTTCGACGGTTTGGTCAATGTATATATCTCGTCGACCGAAGCGCGCGGCAGCCGCCGCACGAACTATCATTGCCGGGTCAGGCCATGTGGCTGACAAGGTTCGTACACTCTGGGGTCGGGATGCTATAGTCTCATGCGAAGTAAGCGCGCCTGTCTTGGAACTAAGGCAACCGATTCGTCGAGGAACTGGAGAACCATTAAAAATCATCTGGAGCGGAAGATGCGATTCGGGAAAGGCACTTAACATTGTCTTACTTGCTCTGGAACGACTCAAGTTATCTTCGATTGATTGGCGATTGATAGCCGTGGGAGATGGGCCAAGTCTAGGCAAGTGGAAGACGCTTGCCGGCAGACTCGGAATTGGCGGGCGCTGCAGCTTTCTCGGTAGGCTAACGCGAGAAGAAGTGTTTTCTATCATGGCAACTGGACATTGCTTTGTACAGCCAAGCCTATATGACGCAACTTCTACTGTGCTGGCGGAGGCTCTGGCTCATGGGTTGCCCGTCATGTGTCTTGACCATTTTGGATTTAAGGACGCCGTGGATGCAAAGTGCGGCATCAAGATTCCTCCCAACACGTTCGATCAAGTAGTCCGAGAGTTTGCAAAGGCCATTGAGAGTTTGTGGCTGAATGAAGATCGCCGGATCGAAATGTCTATCGCGGCTCAGGAGGCAGCATTGCGTCTTACGTGGAAAAGAAAGGAAGCCGTGATCAACGATGTATACAGCCGGGTATTTTCCAGGGATATTTGTCCGATCGGTTCAATCTCTTCTGTAGCGCCGGTTGGCCGGACTTAACCGGTGAATGAGTAATTGCAATCTGACACTGGCGGTTGCGGGCAGATTGAGAAGTAGGATCGGGTATTTAGCAACATTCATCGGATGCTAAACTCCATGGTGTCTCCAAGTCGAATGTGAAGTAAGAACGATTTGAATATGAAGATTGCCATCCTCGGCACTCGCGGAATTCCTGCGCGCTATGGCGGGTTTGAGACTTTTGCGGAAAAGCTCGCGGTTGGGCTCTCCACGCGCGGATTCGATGTTACTGTTTTTTGCGAATCCGGCGAGACTGCCGCTCCGAGGACTTTTGAGGGGGTGCATCTGCGCTACGAGCAGTCTCCTGCGCTAGGCTCTTTGCAAACCATACTTTTTGACTTGAAATGCCTGTGGGCCGCACGCAAGGAATATGACATTGTATACATGCTCGGCTATGGCGCTGCGCCGTTTTGCCTGATTCCCCGTCTATGGAAAACCGCGGTCTGGATCAATCCCGACGGCTTGGAATGGGCGCGCGCCAAGTGGGGACCTATTGCGCGACTCTATTTCCGATTGATGGAATGGTCTTCTGTTCGCGTGGCTGATCGCATCATTGCAGATTCGGAAGCCGTGGCAACGAGCCTTGAGCGCCGCCATGGCAACCTCCGAGCGTGCAGCGTGATTGCCTACGGATGCGAGGTGATCGAAACACCCCCTCCTGTTGAACCGCTTTCCGAATGGAGCCTCGCAGCGGGAGGCTACTATCTTGTGGTGTGCCGCCTCGAGCCCGAGAACCACGTCCTGGAGATATTAAGTGGGTTTCGGCGATCCGGCAGCGACAAGGTTCTCATCGTGGTCGGAAACCATCTCGCCGGAACTAAATATGCCGAACAGCTTCGTGGCTTTGTGGACCGCCGGATAAGACTGATCGGAACCGTCTATGACCAAGCCAAGTTGACTTGTCTGCGATACCACTCTTTCGCCTATCTACACGGCCATAGTGTAGGAGGCACAAATCCGTCGTTGCTTGAGGCAATGGGATGTGCGAATCTCATCGTGGCTCATGACAATCCCTTCAATCGAGAGACTCTTGCCGCGTCTGCTTTCTTTTTTAAGGGAGCCGATGACCTACAGGAAACCATTGAGAGAATTGAGAGAAATGATTTCGTCGCTTTGAAGATGCGATCGAAGGCGCGACAGCGTGCAGCTGAAAATTACAGATGGCCTGCGATCATTGAGCAGTATGCGAATCTTATGCACTCAACATTGTCACGTCATTGAATCGAATGAACTTAGAAGTGAACGTGGTATTCAATTCGCCAATTCTGTGTGGTGCTCAAAAAGCTTTCAAGGCGAGATAGCAGGCAACTGCAGTCTCGATCTCGATTCCGTGTTAGACCCGATTCCCTGCACTAGCTAACCGGTAAGCTGAACTCTGATGTTCGCCCGCTATTGTATCACCGCGAATTCATACACGCTGGTGCTCGCCATTGGCAGTTTGATCGCGCTTGACGCCTGCCGGGCAGCGCCGGTTGTGGTTTTGAGTTGAACTCGTTGAAGAATCTTCGGTCAGTCAACTCAATGATTTGCCCATTACCTCTCCGCGACGTGATACTTCACCGAATGAAGCCAGGCGGTCGCGATCGCCGCGGATCTCCGGGAGGAAGCTCGTAGGGTTCCAGCAGGGATGTGAATTTCCGCAGCATCGAGCGCAAGGCGGGGATGTCGGGCTGACCATTGCGCAGGAGGATCACCTGCCTGGAAGGGAGAATGTGCATGGGCGACAATTGGGCAGCCTCGAGAAGATTCGCCGAGACTTCGGCCATATCCAATCCAGCCTCCCAATCCGGGTTTGGGTCTGCCAGCCACGTCTTGTTTTTCGTCACTGCTTCCGTAAGATGGTTCTCGCGGTCAGGAACATCTTCCACAACATTCTGTCCACGGTTGCGGAAGAAGCCGAGGAGCGCGGCGACGATGGAAGGATCGCGAACTGTGCCATCCGGGTAGAACACTCCGTGCACCGTGCCCCAGTTGCCGGTGATCATCAACTCCCAGATGTACCATCCGACGTGGGCTTGCATGTGCTCCTGGAGAGTAACGTCATACGGATTTGCACGCGCGATGCATCCGATCTCGGTATCGATCAGCGGCTTGCGGACTTGTTTCGCGTACTCTTTCGCTTTTGCTATGCTGGCGCGAATCTGGGCGCGCGTCGGGCTGTAGTTGTGGAACGAAAGTACATCCACGGCGTCGCCCATGGCGATCATGTTTTCCGCAAACGTCGCACCGATGGTTACCGGTGTCACAGTATCGAGTTCGTGGAACATTTTGGCCATATAGATCGCATGTTCCATATGCAGCCGATTGTCCGGAGTGGGTGGCAGGGAACAGCACTCAGGCTCGTTCTCAACGTCCCAGATGGCAAGGCCTGGCTCCTTGCCGATGGTGGCCACCAAGTCGGCGACAAACTGCCGGGAGTTGGGCCACGCGGCCTTATCTCGCCATTCGTTAAATTTGTACTGCATGGTGGGCATCACGCCGATTCCGCGCTCGTGCGCCGCGCGCACAAAATGAAGGAGGTTCATTCTGAAGCCTTCCTTGTTTCTCTCCCAGGCCGCGTATGGAACGAACACTCGAACCTGATTCAACTGAAGCCGCTTGGCGTAGTCCAGGTCGCGTTCCGTGACTGCGGGGTTGTATTGAAGCCAGAATTCGACATGGCCGATGGTTTCCGCAGACTGGTAATTGAATCCTCTGGTGCCGCTGAGGTCTTTGGGCACGCGGCGTTGGGCAGCCATTGGCAGAGCGAGAGTGGCAATGAGCACTGCTATTGCACAGCGATGAGTTCGCATAGGTCCTCCGGATCGTTCTAAAATTGCGTTCATCGGACGGCTTCTCTGCTCGATCCGACATTCGACAGTTGGCAATTGGTTTCCCCATCAATACGGCCGCACGTTCTGCGTAACGCCGGGCCAGGAGTCCGTCCGGAAGGGAGCGGCCGGCAGTCCAGCTCCATTGAACAGTGTCGCCGCGGGATTGGATTGCCAGGCGTAGCGGACCTCTTTTGGATTGGGCACCGATGGCGATGAGACAACAATCGTGTCGCGTTCGATGCGGGCGTCGGCCCAATACCACTTCCGGTCATCCCCGGCGATGGAGAACTCTTCGAGCTTCTGCCCTTTCACGACCAGCCCGCCGTCGGAATGCGCGAAGCGCAACCGGATGGAGCTTGGGAGCCGTTCGACGGACTTAAGAGTTGGTCCCGAATACACAACATGCTTGACGTAGTGCTTGGCTAGCGCGCAATACGCCAGTCGCTCGCCTACGGGGAGCTTGTCCTTTGCATGAATGTTGTCAGGATCGCCTGTATCAATCGTGACGGCCAGGCATGAGTTGCGAACACTGGCGGCAGTCATTGCCTGCGATTCCCGAGTTTCGGCCCACTCGTCGCCGTCGACCGGCGTTGCACTGCGCTGCTTAAACCGGGGCAGGCTGACAATGTAAAACGGAAAATCTCCCTGTCCAAAGAGGTTTCGCCAATCAGCGATCATAGCCGGAAGAACTTTGCGATATTCGTATGCCCTCGTCGAGTTTTCTTCGCCCTGGTACCAGATGGCGCCGGTGATGGAGAGCGGCGCGAGCGGCTTTAGCATCCCCTCATACAGAACTGTCGGCATCACCGGCCAGTTCTGATAAGCGATGGGCAGCGGCTGCGGCGGCCGGGCATCCAGGCTCAACTGGCCCTTCCACGCGCCAGCCAGCGGAATGTTGGTATTGTCACCAAGCACGAGGTGCAGGTCTGCAGGCTTGCTCATGAATCCGCCATCGGGCTTGGTCTTCATAATGCGAATGGCGATGATGTTGCGTCCGGGCTTGAGCACACCGGGACGCATGAAATAGACTCGCGGGTTCTCAACCCAGGCGCTGCCGCCGACTTCCGTCCCATTGACCCAGACCGTGTCCATGCGCTCGATGATTCCGAGGAACATCATTTCCCGGCCCGCCGGAAGCGGGTCCGGCAGATCGATCTCTTTTCGGAACCACGCCAGCGCCGGCGTGTCGGGTACGCCGAGTTCGGCGAACCCACCCGGAATAGTGACCGGCTTCCAGGTGGAATCGTCGAAGTCCGGTGCAGCCCAGCTCTTCTTGAGCCCAATGTCGTACTGATCGTACCAATGCTGGATGTAGTCGCCGTATTCCGGCGCGCCTTCGGCGACCAGGCGGCCAATTAAATCGAGGGGAACGTCGAAGTCCTTGAGCGGACGCAGTGCGGCGGCGCTGGTCCAGGCCTCCGCCGGCGTTCCGCCGACAGCATCCACGATCAGGCCGATCGGAATGTGGACATCCTTCTGGACCTCGCGCGCGAAGTAGTACGCGACCGCCGAAGCCCGTGATGCTGTCTCCGGCGAAACGACCTTCCAGCTTCCCGCAATCCAGCCGGTGTGGTTGTAAGCAGGATGCCCAAACACGTCGAAGAAGCGAATATCAGGGTAGTTCGCCGCCTTTACTTCATCGGCGCCGTTGAGCGCTCCCCCGAGAGGGACCAGCATATTGGATTGACCGGTGCATAGCCAAACGTCGCCCACCATGACGTTGTGCAACTCCACCGTTTGGCGGCCAATGATCCGAACTGTGTATGGTCCGCCTGTCTTCGGCGGCCGAATCTGCACCTGCCAGCGGTGGTCTGCGTCTGCAACGCCGGATGCGGTCTTGTTTCCGACTTGTACACGCACACGGTCCCCCGGTTCCGACCAGCCCCAAATGGTATCCACCTTGCCGCGTTGCAGAACCATGTCATCGCCAAACAGCGGGCTGACAAACGGGAAGGGCTTGAGGGCGGGAGGCGCGAAAAATGGCCGCTGCGCAAAAGCGCTGCAATCCTGCCAAAACAGGAGACCCGCAGCAGCGGCTACGAGAAGAACATGTCTGGAATTCATGGATCCGAACCTCCTTTGATCAGCCAGCCACCAGGAGCAATGGGCCAGGAATCAACACCAATTCAATTGCACGCGGGCCGGTCCAAACCCAGGTCAAGTTCGTCGAGCGCACAGGGAGGCGCGTGAGAAAACGTTTGCCAATCAGGCAGCCTATCTCGTGCAATCGAATATGTAAAGCGATTCATTGAGGAAGAAGACTCTCATCCACGATCACAAAAGCACCTGGAATCGATCCAGATCCTGATCAGATCGCGGGGGATCTTTTGCAATAGTCCGCAATCTTCCTGTCCCTGCTGGCGACGATAGGATGGATGCGCGCGAGAGCTACAATTGGGCGTCGCCTGCGAGGAGTTCTCATCGTGATCCGTTATGCAACCGTCGTGGTTCGATCCGTAATGCTTGGCGCGATTGTGTCGCTGTTAACAGCATCTTCAACGCCGGCGCAGCAGAAGCAGGCGGTTGCGAACACGGCAAATCGCATGGAACTGGGGCGGCTCAAAAACGGCGCGGTGGTAGCGTTTGTTCGCTCCGGCTCCGGCGGCTGGGGCATCGAAATAACGAGCGACGCTGTTTCGTACATGAAGCAGCCCGAGCCCGCGGAGATCGAGGTCTATCGCGGCGGCGGCGACGTGCGTGAAATTACCGCCGGCTACCGGTCAATACATCAGGAAGCCGGCGTAGTTGTGGCGATGGCAAAGGTGGAGGGTGGAAGCGAGGCTTCATTTGCCTTCGACGACCGATGGAAGATATCGGGCAACGTGTTGTCGCTCAGCCGGACCGTGACCGTGACCGGCACTGAGGAGAACGCTGGGTTTTATTCAGCGATCCGCCTCATGACCACGCCTGAAATTACCTGGCCGGACGCGGATTATTTTGCTCCGGGCGTTCTCTACGGCGATCCAACCTACGACGGCGACAACTCTCCTGGAGGCGTTTTAAATTATCGCGCCAAGCGCTTTGCAGTACGGGAAGACGAATTGTCCGCGCCGCTCTTCGCTCTGTCGTTTCGCGATGGGCGGTGGGCGGCGGTGATGGACACGGCGCCGCGCGGCGACACCACATGGGCAGAGACCATCGCTCCTGCCACTACCCCCGTGATCGACGAGCGCATTCAGTTTGGAGCTCTTGGCGCGCGTGAAGCTCCTGACGGCGGCGTCGAGTTCGGCTTCTGGTTCCCAGGCACGACCAGCGAATTTACTCGTGGGTTTCAAACCCCGCCGGCTCCTGTTGTGCGGCGCCGTTATCATCCCGTGAAGGCGGGGTTCTCGCAGAGTTACCAGGTGGGATTCTGCTTCGGGCAGGGCGCGACTTTCCTGGGCATGGAACGCGATGCGTGGCGCTGGGCGTGGGATACGCTGAAGCCGCCTGCGATGCGGCTGGACCTCGAAGTCGTCCGCCGCGTGCTGACCGACCATCTGGCAAACCATGTACTTACTGTCGATGATCGGGCCGGCGTTCCCTTCCTTTTCGACGCCGTCACGGGTAATCCAGGGTCCTACCGCAATTGGAATCGGTATCGCGACTCCTTCCCGACGCCACCCCGCCTGCCGGCCAACATGCCGGTCACGGCTCACGAGCTGAACCCTGAGAAGAGCGCGGAGTTAGCGGCGTGGGCCCGCAACCTGGGCGTTAATGTTGACCCCAAGGCAAATGAATTAGAGCAATGGCCGAAGGTGATCATGGGTTTTGTTTCCAAGGGCATCGAGGTGGCCGATCAATTGCTGATCGAAGCAGATCGAGATCCCAGTCCACGCGGGCAACGAATGCGGAAGGATGCACTGGCAATCATCGACAGTTTCATTCGTTTGGTGCCGATGTCGCCTCCTGCGGGTGAAGGATTCAACCTGTGGACTGGCAAGGCAGATTCCTGGGCCGGCGATTCCACAACTCTCAGAGGGCCGTCGGAAGGCATGCGCACTCTTCTGGATGCGTATCGCCGCGAAAAGCGAGAGGGACGCGAACACCCAGACTGGCTGCTCTGGTGCCAGCAGTTCGGCGATTGGCTGCTCACGCAGCAGCGGGAAGATGGCTCTTTTCCAAGGAGCTGGCACGGAAGCACGGGAATGGTGCTCGAAGTCTCCGGAACGAGCAGCTACAATCCCGTGCCCATGTTGGTGAAGTTGAGCCAACTGACCGGCCAAAAGCGCTACCTTGACGCTGCGATCAGAGCCGCGGACTACGTTTGGGACAACTACGGAAGCCGCGGTGTATTCGTCGGTGGCACCACCGACAATCCGAACATCACCGACAAGGAAGCCGGCATGTTGTCCCTGGAAGCCTTCCTGGATCTCTACGACGCCACCAGGGAGCCTAAGTGGCTGGAACGCGCAAAGGCGGCAGGCAATTACACAGAGAGCTGGATCTGGATCTGGAATGTTCCCATGCCGCTGGGCGCCATCGATTCCGATCTCAACTGGAAACGCGGCGTGCCCACCGTAGGCGTGCAGGGAATTACAGCGCGCGGACCTGGCGGGGTGGATGAGTACCTGGATTGGGCCGCGCCCGCCTATGCCCGGTTGTATGAAGACACAAAGGACCCGCACTACCTCGATGTCGCGCGGATACTTCTGCTCGATACCAAGAGCATGCTGGCTCTGCCGGGACGCACCTATGACCTGGTGGGACCCGGCTGGCAACAGGAACACTGGGGAATGGCGATGAATAGAGGTTTTGGAACCCACCGGAGTTGGCTGCCATGGGTTTCAGTCAACCATCTGCACAGCATTACCGGACTGGAAGAGTTCGACCCCGTGCTCTATCGACGTCTGGCCAAAGGAGATTGATGTTCGTCGCGACCCCGCGTCGTACCGGTGTTTTGTCTCATTCTCAAGGCACCGGGCAGCGCCTTGAGATGCGGAATTTCAAACGAGTGAGGCAGCCAACGCACGCATCTGTCATTATCGGAGCCAAAATGTTCCGTCGCGACGTTTCCGCGGAACACATGCCTTGCGCCTTCGGTCATCCGTTGACACTGGCAGAGAAACCTTGTAAAAATTCCGCATCGAGAAAGCGTTGGCTGAAAACTCACTGTAAATCCGAGTTCGCGCGAAAAGCGCTCACATAAAAGGAGCTCCATGAAAAATATTGCGGTCGTTTTGGCGTTTTTGGCTTCAGGGATTTGCTGGGCTCAGCCCCCGGCAGACTGCAAGCCGTCCGAGCTGAATATTCCGGGAGCTCCGTACCCCTGTGTTTTTCCTGATCATCGCGCCATGTTCCGCGTGGCTGCGACCAATGCGCAAACAGTAAAGGTTCGCGTCGGCACCGGATTCGATATGACGAAAGAGGCGGACGGACTCTGGTACGTGACAACCACGCCGCTCGTCGAGGGGTTTCATTACTACATGATCAACATCGATGGGGCCTCTGTGTCCGATCCGGCGACTCAGACATTCTTTGGCGGCGGAGAGTGGAGCAGTGCAATCGAGATTCCCGCGATCGACGCAGATTTCTACAGCCACAAGGACGTACCCCACGGCGTCGTGCGGATTCAGTGGTACTTCTCCACGGTGACGCAACAGTGGCGCCGTTGCTTCATCTACACTCCTCCCGGTTACGACACCAATACAAAGGCAAAGTATCCGGTTCTCTACCTTCTGCATGGTTGGGGAGAAAACGAGATGGGCTGGACGTTTCAGGGGCACGTCGACCAGATCATGGATAACCTGATCGCCGCTGGCAACGCCAAGCCGATGCTGATCGTGATGGACAACCTCAACGCCGTGAAACCGGGTGAGGATGGGACGCTTTACAACGCGCGCGGCGTGCTGACGCAGGCAGTGCCTCAGCCACAGGCGCCGATGGGCGGAGCACCCGGAGTTCCGGGAGCGGGTCCTGGCGGACCGCGGCCTGCCCGAGGTGCGCCGTCGGCTCGTCCGCCGTTTCGGCTGAGCACAACATTCACTGAAATGATGTTCACCGATCTGATCCCGATGGTCGAGAAGAACTACAGGGTCGCGCCGGGCCGCGAAAACCGGGCGATGGCGGGCCTGTCGATGGGCGGAACGCAGACGTTCACCACGGGTCTTCAAAATCTCGACAAGTTTGCGTACCTGGGCGGCTTGAGCGGCAATTGCGGTTCCTTCGGCGGCCCGTTCGACTCGAAGACGAGCTGCGGCGGCGCATTTGCCGATCCAGCGGCCTTCAATGCGAAGATCAAGGTGCTGTTCTTGTCCACTGGCTCCGTGGAAGGGCCGCGCGTAAAGCAATTCAGCGATGCGCTGACCAAGGCTGGCATCAACAACGTGTACTTCGAGTCTCCCGGAACCGCCCATGAGTGGCTTTCGTGGCGGCGAGCCCTGGCTGACTTTGCTCCAAGACTTTTCAGGTAGCTCTGCTGAAGAAGAGTTCCGAATGCCCAACGTCGTTAGTGCATTGTGCTGTGGTGTTCAAAATTGTCAGGATTGCCGGTAATAGGCCCAGATCGCTCGCCTCCGGGCAATATGAGGAGTCAACGAATGAATGCGGCAGCTACGTGCGGATGTAGCGTCTCAATAGATTGTTCCAATTGAGGCCAACGCGGCCGTTTTCGACATCCTCATGATTTGCCGCCTGGATGGATTGCCACAATGTGCCGGCACGCTCGGCTCGTCCAGCTTCCAATGTGGGCCCTGGGCTTGCGAAAAGACAGGATTCAACATTAACTTGTTTACTTGCGTAAGCACCTCAACATTAATATGTGACCAATATGAAATCAGAGCAAAGGCCTTTCGTCTCGTATCAGGATGCGTCAAAGAGTGAATTGCCCAGCCAACTGATCGATCGCCGGAGCTTTCTCCAGTACGCGGCAGGTATGGGTACGATAATTGCTCTCGGCGGAAGCGTCTTGGGCCAAGGCCAGCATGGTGCCGCTACCGGTGAAGCCCAACTCGATCAAAAGGTTGGGTCGGCCGATTCGCGTCTGCCCGACGGCACCGAGTATGTTTCCTGGGAACAGCCGCTGACATTTTCGAAAACGTACTACGTTGACAATCAATCGGCCAGGGCCAACGACAACGGGCCGGGCACAAAGTCGCGGCCCTTCCGCACCATTAACAAGGCCGCACAGGTTCTGCAGGCCGGCGAACGCGTAGTGATTGCCACCGGCACCTACCGCGAGTGCGTGCGCCCGGCGCGCGGCGGCACGGGGCCGACCCAGATGATCAGTTACGAAGCTGCTCCTAATGCGAAAGTCTTCGTCAAAGGCTCTGAAGTCTTGAAAGACGGTTGGCAGCAGGAGTCCATTCCGGTGCGCCGTTTCGGCGGGGGCCTGGGTGGGCAAGGTGAAAGCCAAATCGCGTGGCAACACGACCTCACCGGCACAATGTTCCCTGATGCCTACGACCCGTTCGCACTGGACAGCGCACCGGGAGATCGGGTATGGCTCGACACAAAAAACGTGGACATGGGTCCCTATTTTCGGCGGCGCGGATTGGTTTTTGTGGACGGCAAGCCGCTGGAGCCGATGGAGCAGCTTCGCGAACTGGCGAGCGCGCACTTGCCCGGCCCTCCACCTGCGGGTGCGCCCGTGCCTCGCTCCGGCCTGCCCCCTCGCACGCGCGGCGGTCCGATCATGCAGGAAATCGGTGGCTCGCCGGATGCCAGGTTCTGGGTGGAAAACTCGGGCGAGGTGATTCACATCCGTCTGCCCGAAGGCACTCCCGCCGAGCACACAATCGAAATCACCACCCGCGAGCAGGTTTTCGTCCCCGCGCAAAAAGGTCTTGCCTATATCCGGATCAAGGGGATCACCTTCCAGCACGCCGGCAATGGTTATCCGGTTCCGCAGCGGGGCCTGGTTTCCACCGCTGGCGGCAATCACTGGATCATCGAAGGCAGCACCATCGAATGGGCTAATGGTGCCGGCCTCGACATCGCCAACGGCGACTGGAATGGCGTTCCCACGCCGCAGGCCGGAACATCGCAGATCATCCGCGGGAACACCATTCGCTACTGTGGCGTCGAAGGGATCGGCGGCATGGGAACCCGGGATACCGTCGTTGAGGACAATCTCATTGAATGGTGCGGATGGGCCGACGCCGAACGCGCCTGGGAAGCCGCCGGGGCGAAGTTCCACTTTGGCCGCAACCTGCTGTTCCGCCGCAACGTGGTCCGTCATATCCGCCACGCCAACGGGGTCTGGCTCGACGGCGGCAACGCCAACTGCCGCATCGCCAGCAATGTGTTCGCCGACGTCCTCACCGTCAGCGCCGCCATTCACATGGAGATGAACCTCCAACAGAACCAGATCGACAACAATGTCATATGGAATGTCCGCAATGCTGAGCCGGGCACGCCCGGCCAGAGGGGTTGCGCGGGATCGGGCGTCTTCATCAATGCCAGCGATCATCTGATCATCGCGCAGAATCTAATCGGCCGATGCGAGAACTCGGGCATTTTTGCGATCACGCGCCCGGATCGTGCGGGCAGCGGAACTGCCACCGGAAACAATATCTCGAACAACATCATCGCCAGTTGCGGCAAGTCAGCCATCGTGTTCCTCAACCAGAACAACCAGGCAGACGGCAACCTTTATGTCTCCATGCCGAAGGGATTTCTGGGGTTTTTCACGGGTGACTCGAAGCATTGGATGGACCTCCCGGCTTGGCGCGAGGCGCACGGTTGGGACAAAAACGGAGCTTTGGGCGACATGCAGTTGGACTTTGATCCTGACCGCCTGGAGCTGACGATCAGCAGCAGCGAGCCGTTCCCATCGGAGAGTGTAGTCAATCACATCGAGAACGATATGCTTGGCAACGCCACCGGAGAAACCAGGGCCCCCGGCCCCCTGGCCGACCCCGGTTCCAAGCACATCTGGCAGCTTGACCCTCGCTCAGCGCTCTAACAGAAAACAAGGCTCGATTCATAACCGGCAAAGTAAACACCCTCTCACGGTAGAGGTTGAGACGCCCACCGGAATTGGTAATCGGACTTAAGAGCATGGTGTGGGAAATGGGCAACGGATGCATATGAATTCAAACCACCGTCGACTGAGTCTTCCTCCCATGCGCTACGTGCTGGTGCTCTGGCTATTTGTCATGAGCGCGGTGGCATTTCTTGACCGAACGAATATCTCCATTGCCGGCGTTTATATCAGCCGCGAGTTTGAGGTTGACAATACGCATCTGGGTTGGGTCTTCAGTGCGTTCCTTATCGGTTACGCCATCTTTCAAGTCCCAGCAGGTCTGCTAACCAGACGGATTGGCCCGCGCCGCGTCCTGAGTCTCGGCATCGCGTGGTGCAGCGTCTTCGCTGCCTTAACGGCGCTTGTTCCTCCAACGCTACACGGCTCGTTGCTTCTATTGGCGCTTGTGCGCTTTGGCCTGGGTATTGGCGAAGCCACCATGTACCCTGCTGCCAGTCAGTTCGTCGAGCGCTGGTTTCCTGTGGGCGAGCGCGGCAAAGCAAATGGATTAATCTTCGCCGGGGTGGGCATCGGTGCAGGACTCACGCCTCCGTTAGTCACTGCGATCATACTGCGCCATGGATGGCGAGCGGCCTTCTGGTTCAGTGCCGTGATCGATGTAGTGGTCAGTTTGGTGTGGTACATTGCGGCTCGCGATAGTCCCGCGGAACATCCATTTGTCGGGGAAGCGGAAAAGATCCTGATCGGCGGAGAACAGAATCAGTCCAGTCTCTCTCTCGTTCGAGACGAGCCCGCGCGCGACACCAAACGCTCGATTTCCTGGACGAAGATCGTCACCAGCAAGGAGGTCTTCACCCTGACCTTGAGCTATTTTGCATTCGTCTATGTTGCCTGGATATTCTTCGCGTGGTTTTACATCTATATGGTGCAAGTGCGCGGGCTCAATCTCAAGGCCAGCGCCGTCTACTCGATGTTGCCGTTCATCGCGATGACGATCGGTTGCCTCGGCGGAGGCACAGTGAGCGATTGGATCGCGGCCCGATTTGGCCTGCGTGCGGGCCGATGCCTGTTGCCCGCTCTTTCGCTCGGACTTACAGCGATTCTTCTGGTGATGGGATCGCGCGCGCACAGCGTGGCTACGGCTGGAATGACTCTTGCCTGCGGAGCGGGTGTCTTGTACATCTCGCAGAGCGGTTTCTGGGCTGTCTCGGCTGATGTCGCCGGAGAAAACGTCGGCGTGGTTTCCGCAATCATGAACATGGGCGGCCAGCTTGGCGGAGCTTGCTCAGCTTCTCTCACTCCCCTGATTGCCGCTCATATTGGCTGGAACATGTCGTTCGTCACCGCTGCCGCCATCTCAGCGCTTGGCGCAGCAGGATGGTTAATCATTGATCCCTTGAAATGCTGCGACGAAGCTGGTACCAAATCGATGATGATAGATTCAGGAATTCGCTGATTTCATCCGTTCGTCGATCTGAATCGAGATGGTGAATTCTTCTATTGATTTATGCCGCATCACGGAGTGCAAACTCTCGCGGCGCTCTGACGGCTCGACGTAATCGACTCATTGGAGACAGCTGCGGCACGTCTCCGCAGGCTAGCTCGCAACCAGCTTGAACCAACAGCTGTGCGCTTTCCGCGGACGGAGTCTTGGGCCGGGCCGAGTTTGGCGATCAAGGACGAAAGAATGATTTCCTCTAAGCCTCTGTGGTATTTTCTTTGTTGCGAATATTCTCGTCCAAAATGAACGTTCTTTGAACCTGCGAAGCAAGACAGAAGGAGACATGACGTGCAAATGAATCGGCGTGAGTTTTTGGCGGCATCAGTGGCAAGCGCCGCCATGTTGCAGCAAGGGACGACGGGGTTCGCTGCTACGGCGGGAAATCTCGAAGTCGCAATTGATGCTTCGAAGACCGGAGAGCCGGTCAGCCCGCTGATTTTCGGTGGCTATATGGAGCCGGCGACCACGCGAGTATGGGCGGAGATGCTAACCGATCGAAAGTTCGCCAATCCAATTATTAATGCCCCGGCGGCGCCTGTGAATCCGTTTTTCCGGCGGTTTGAAGGAGAGCCCTGGAGGCCGACGGCGCCGGAAGGAACTGTCGAAATGGATGCCCTGCGGCCGTTTGTGGGTGCGCACAGTCCGCGCGTCAAGCTGAACGGTTCCGCGACACAAGGCATTCAGCAAAGCGGACTGCGCGTGGGTGGAGGGCGATCCTATGACGGGCAGATTTATCTCAAAGGTGAGCCGGGTGTCAAAGTTGAAGTCCGGCTGGTCTGGGGAACCGGCGCTGGCGACTCGCAACAAATTTCGATCCCAACTCTTTCGGATCGGTACCAGAAATTCCCGTTGAAGTTCGTTGCGGGCGCCGACGCAGAGGATGCTCGCCTTGAGATATTAGGCTCCGGCAGCGGGACATTTTACATCGGCGCCGTTTCGCTGATGCCTGCCGACAATATGCAGGGATTCCACGCGGGAATGATACGGCTCTACAAGGAGGCAGGATTCAAAATGGCCAAATGGCCCGGAGGCAACTTCGTCTCCGCGTATGACTGGTACGACGGTCTCGGCGATCGGGATAAGCGCCCGCCGCGCCAGCAACCGATGTGGTCTAGCAGGGTGGAATCGAACGACGTAGGTATTCATGAATTCGTTGCATTCTGCCGGTTGCTCGGAGCCGAACCCTATCTGGCGATCAACAGTGGATTCGGCGATGCGCGCCTGGCGGCCGAAGAGGTGGAATATTGTAATGGCTCCGCCGATACGCGCCTGGGCAAACTGCGGGCAGAGAACGGCCACCCCGAGCCCTTCAATATTCGCCTCTGGTGCATCGGGAATGAGATGTATGGTCCCTGGCAGTTCGGCCACATGTCGCTGAATCAATACTGGGTCAAGCACAACTACATTGTGGAAGCCATGAAAAAAGTGGATCCGGAAATCAAGGCGACCGTGTCCGGTGCAAGCATCTGCGAGAAATCGATTGGTGGCGCGGAAAAGAAGAACGATTTCTTTCCGGACAAATGGGAGCCGCCTGTGATCGACAAATTGCCCTACGAGTTCGGCAGCTTGAATGACTGGGACGGATGGCTGCTCGCCAACAGCTCGGAAAACATCGATTATCTTTCCGAGCACACTTACGCCTATCCGGACTTGGCATTCGACGCCGAAAAGCAGCGCTTTGTCGATGTTCAGGATCCGCTCCAATTCAGAACGCGGAAGATTGCGAACCGCATTGGAGAAGCTTTTGAGGCATGGCAAAAGTACCTTGAGAAGATGCCGTCGTTGAAAGACAAGAACATCAAATTCATCTTCGATGAATGGGGCGTTCGCTTCCGATCGGCGGACGGAAAATCCCACCCAGCGGCGGGAATGGTCTCTCCACTCTCGTATGCGCTTCTCTTGCACGAATTGTTCCGTCACTCAGATATGGTGGCAGCCAGCTGCCCGACGGGTGGACTGTATACGATATTGATCGACAAAACTGGCGAGGCTGTGGGCTTAGCGGCTGAGGGACTCGTGATGAAGCTTATGGCGACTCACTTTGCCGGCGCACGTCCGGTTGAAGTGACTGGAAACTCGCCCCAACTGCCGATGAGCGGCACACCGTTTGTGGATGTTCCTTCAGTCCCCACCGGGAGCCCAACGTTTCCTCTGGATGTTGTTGCGGCATTCTCCAGTGATCGCAAGACCTTCATCCTTTCCGTCGTCAACCCGACAGAAGAGGGGCAGGAATTCTCGCCCCGGATTGCGGGAGTCCGGCTGGCCGAGCCGGGCAAGCTGTGGCAGATTGCGGCATCCAGTGTCAACGCGGCCAATGTACCGGGCGAAAAGCCCGTTGTCGAAATCTCTCAAGCTTCTCAGAGCGCACTCTCCGAAAGGGTCCAGGTTCCGCCGATCAGCGTCAGTTTGTATGAATTCCAGATTGAGTGAGAAGGCACCAGGCGCTGTCGCAAATTGCGCAAAACTCCGCGGGTGATCGCAACTGATCGCCCGCAAGGGTACAAATCGCATGGAGGACACCGAAAGAGAGATTGCGTGCAAAACTGCTCCGATCGAATTCATCCCCTTTAGGCCGTTTGTAATCGCTTCCCGGAATTTCCTGCCAAGGCAGGCTCCTCCAATTCCTCTCACGTGGCATGATATGTGTCTTTTCCGAGAGCCACAGGAATCGAAGAGTTCGCTCGACGTTGAAATTCATGGCGTGGGCGCGATGTTTCAAAATAAAGGACTTGCTCATGGAGTCGCTGAGAAATCGGTTTACTTCGACTTCGGCATTTGAATGAAACTGCTTGACAAAGCCTAAATCGACTTTATATCTTCATCGCCTTCAGGGATTTAGCCTGAAGATCTGCGTGAATTCATGTGGTGATAGGGAGCGGTAAACGTTTACTGCCAAGCCTAGCTCACGTCACACAAAGAAAGGTCCCCGGGAGTTATGGCCCAATTTTCGAGAAGGTCAGTACTGACGGGCTCGGTTCTTCCGGCATTGGGAGTTCTCTCGCCTTTTTCGCTTCGCGCACTCGCGGCGGCTATCCAAACCACCAGCACGCCTTACCAGAGGCCCAAACTTAAAATCACCGATGTGCGCACCGCGCAGGTTGTCGTGCACGGACCGCAGACGCATATAAGGATTTATACAGATCAGGGCATCTACGGGCAGGGCGAAGCGACAGATGCTGCAGTCGGAACTTCGTCGCTCATTCGCGGCTGGCGACGGATGCTTATCGGGCGCGATCCGCTTAATGTTGAAGCGATTTGGGAGCGGATTCGCACCCTCGGAATTTTTGCCGGAGCGCAAGGCGGGCAGTACACCACTGCTCTGTCGGGACTCGAAATAGCATTGTGGGATCTCGCCGGGAAGGCGTTAGGTTTACCTATTTATCAGCTTTTGGGCGGGAAATTCCGCGAAAAAGTTCAAATCTACTGCGACTCGGATATGGAAGTTCCGATCGGGCCGGAAGCAGACCGCAAGCTCCCGTGGATCAAGGCTCAAGGTTTTAAAGCCATGAAGATCGACCTTGACGACGCCACCGATCCAGCGCGCTGGGATTCGGCGAATTGGACTGCAAGCAACGGCGAGATTGATCGCATGGTTAAATGGGTTTCGCATGTGCATGAGTCCATTCCGGGGGACATGGCGCTCGCGTGCGACATGCACGGCCGCTACGACGCTACGACCGGAAAGAAAGTGGCGAAAGAGCTCGAGCCGTTCAGGCTGATGTGGCTCGAAGAGCCGGTCCCGCCTGAAGACATCGATGCGATGGCGGACATCCGGCATTCCACCTCTACCCCGATTGCCTGCGGCGAAAACTTGTATATGCGATGGGGGTACAGGGAGTTGCTGGAGAAGCAGGCTGTCGACATCATCCAACCCGACTTTGAAAAGGTCGGGGGGCTTGCCGAAGCCCAGAAGGTCGCCAACATGGCTCAGGCCTACTACATCCCGGTAGCTCCGCACTGCGTGGTTTCGCCAATTGGGGTGATGGCCACTGCTCACGTATGCGCGACGTTTCCGAATTTCTTGTGCTGTGAGTGGCACTGGATCAATCACATGGATCTATGGCAGTCGTGGGTCAAGGAGGGGGAGATCATCGTCAACGGTTACGTTACTCCGCCAGACAAGCCAGGGATTGGAGTGGAGATGGACGAGGATGTTGCAAAGAAAGCCCAGATTCCCGGAACAACCTGGTTCGAACCTGAGCAGTGAGCATTGCGAGAAGATCACCAACTCATGGGAGTAGAGATGATGCGGAAAGTCTTAGCAAGTGTACTAGCCGGGGCAATCTCCCTTTCGCTTTCTCCGTACCTGACGGCGCAGCAGGTACCTGTAACGGGGGGGAACGCGATCGATTCCGCATCCGGATGGCATGGGGAATTCTTCACGGGGGAGGACGTGATCAAATACACCCCCTACTGGAATGGGGAAAGGTTTCCCGACGGTCGGCCCAAGGTGCCTGATGCAATTCTGGACCGTATGAAGACGGTAACTCTCGAAGAGGCTTGGGCAACCCTGCGCGGGGCAGGCTTTATGCACCAGTACGAAGATGGCTGGTATTCGATCCATCCCGATCAGGTTCTGGTGGGAAGGGCACTGACGGCTGTTTGGATGCCCGGAAGACCTGATGTTGAAAAAGAGATTGAAGAGCAGGGAGTAAAGGATCATCGACAGGGAGGTACGAACGCATGGCCCGTCGACATGCTGCAACCGCGGGACGTCTACGTAGGCGACCACTTCGGACTCAAGCAGGATGGACCATCTATAGGGGACAACGTAGGCAACGCAATCTATGCAAGATCGGGCAACGGCATCGTCTACGATGGCGCCGTACGCGATATCAACGGCCTGGAAGAGCTGCCAAACTTCACATCCTTCGTTCGGTACTACGATCCTTCGCATCATTTCGGATCGCTTGCCAGCGGAAGACTGCTCAACTCGACCATGGTGAGCATCAACGGGCCCACCCGCATCGGACAGGTCCTGGTCATGCCGGGCGATGTGGTCCTTGGACGGAATGGCGGTGTGATCTTTATCCCGCCCCAATTAGCAGAGCAAGTCGTCAAGTACTCGGAGCGCACTCATCTTGAAGACACGTTTGGACACCAGCGCCTGAGAGAGAAAAAGTACACTGCGGGTCAGATCGACGCAAAGTGGACGCCTGAAATCGAACAGGATTATCATCAGTGGCTGAAAGAGAACGAGGATCACCTGCCTGCTCCGAAGTCGACGATCGAGGAGATTCTGAAAGGGGGTAATTCGCCGGATTAAATGCCTGGGGAATCCGCCGTGGCGGGCCCCAGTTTCTCGCCACAAGCGGCAGAACCCATATCGAGCATCGAAAATTTCGGTCAATATTGTTCAAAGAAGGTTTTGTCAGTCAAATTTTGGTTGGTCCAGGATTTCGTTGTTTTCGTGTAAATGGATTCACTGACCGGGGGCAACGGCGAAGATTAGCTTGGCGGAACTGGGTAAGCGTTATCCCGCCGAATTGAGAGTATTAGTTGAAGTGAAGCTGCGATGCAAACGCGAGGTCGCCGAAACCGCTTCACTTTCGCGTCAGAAGAAGCTGTCTGAAACCCACGTGATTTGGCTCCCCCGGTTGAAGTATGTGGGTAGGGTTCTTAACGAATTCGAATGAGGCTGCTCTTTGCAGCGGAGGCTAAGTCGACAATGTTGAACAATCGTGTTTGTGATGCATCAGGAAATGGACGCGTTGCGCCAGTTCTCCTTTCAGATTCCCAGGTCGCAGAGGAATCGTTCGGTCGCGGACGGATTACACAAAGAACCTTCAACTTGATCGGACGATGCAGTGTTTCTATCACCACTTGCATCTTAGTTCTCATTCTCGCGATGTCATCGTCTGCCAGGTCGTCTGCGCAGACCGCCGGGGCAGTTTCAGGACACGTCGCCGATCCGACGAGCGCTGTGATTCCTGACACGAACGTCACACTGACGAATGTGGACACCGGCGCGGTACGCTCCACGGTCACGACCGGCTCAGGGGACTACCTTTTCCCCGACGTTCCGCCAGGAGTCTATAACATTCGAGCCATGCACCAGGGCTTCGAGGCTGCCCAGAGTAAAAATGTGGAAGTGCAGGTGCAGCAATCGCTGCGCCAGGACTTCACACTGGTGATAGGAAAGGTCACGCAAACGGTCACGGTTCAAGCGACTGGCAATCTGCTTCAGGTGGAAAACGCAACGCTTGGTACCGTCGTTGAGAACCAAGCTATAAACGAGATGCCGCTGAACGGCAGAAACTATCTTGGCTTGGTCGCCCTTTCGTCCAACGTCAACACGCTTTCAACGGCGTCAGGCCAGGCAGGCTCCCGCCTCGGCGGCGACCGGGCCAGCCAAGCGATCTCGGTCGGCGGCCAGCGCATTATGTTCGACTACTACACGCTGGACGGCTTGAACAATACCGATCCTGACTTCGTCACGTATGTCGGACTGCCCTCACTTGACGGCATCCAGGAGTTCAAGGTGCAGACAGGTGTCTATCCGGCGGAATTCGGTCACGAAGCAACGCAGGTCAACGTGGTGAGCAAGAGCGGCACCAACACGTATCACGGCAGTATGTACGATTTCATCCGCAACAACATCGCGGATGCAAATCCCTATTTTTTCCCATACAATGCCACCCCCGCTAAGGTATACCCCTACAAGTGGAACGACTACGGATTTGAACTCGATGGAGCCATCAGAATCCCCAAACTCTACGACGGCAGAGACAAATTCTTCTTTATGGTCGACGACGAGTGGAGAAAGATCCGCACAATAGGTCAGAGCAGTGTGACTGTGCCCTCTCTAGCCATAGCGGGCGGCAATTTCCAGGGCTATACCACCGCCGCTGGAACTCCGGTAACCATCTACGATCCGGCGACCGGAGATGCCAACGGCCTTGGCAAGACGCCATTTATGAACAACATGATTCCTTCAATCCGAATTGCCAAGCAGTCCACGGCGTTGCTGAAATACCTCGGGACAAGCACGCTGCCATTCTTTGCGAATGGACAGGTGGTCGCGAACTACGCGTACAGCACTTCGAGCCCACAAGATCGCCAGGGCTTGACAGTCCGTGGAGATTACATCCAGTCACAGCGGTCGCAGTATGCCTTCCGCTACAGTTCTGGAAACGAAGACATACTATCGACAGGGCTATTGGGAGCGGGCAGCAAGATTATCACCAACTACTACCAGTACATGGGCTCCAACACATGGACCTTTACACCCCACGTCGTCAACGAAGCGCGGTTTGGCTATAGCCACTTTTTCAATTCGACCGGTTTGTTGTCGGCATTCACAAATAACGTGGTCGGCGGACTCGGTATCCCGGGCCTCAGTGCCGGCGACCCCTCAACGTGGGGCATCCCAGATGTTTCGTTTAACTCGGGACCGGCGGGTACTACAAAGAACATCTGGAGCGGTTTTGGAGATCGCGGTGGAGATGGTCCTTATGTTGTGACCGATCCCACATGGCAGATCGTCGACAACCTCTCCTGGGTCAAGGGCAAACATTCCTTCCGGTTCGGCTTTGAGTACAATCGGCAGACCTTCAACCAGCTTGGCAATCAGTTCTCCCGCGGGCAGTTCGCCACCCAGCCTCTTGCTACCGCGCTCGATTCGGGTACGCCCGGAAGCGTTACGCTTTCTGGAGGCGATGCGCTCGCTGACTTCCTGCTGGGTGACCTCCAGGCTTCGACAGTTGCGGTGGCTGTTGCGGATGCGAATTACGTACGCAACGTGCAGGCTTACTACGTCGATGACACGTACAAAATTTTGCCAAGTCTCACCGTTTCAGCGGGCATCCGGTACGAGCTGACTCCTCCGTGGAACGATACCTTTGGCAATAACTTCAATGTAGACATTCAAAACATGCCGAAGATGGGCGACACCAGCTCCACATACGCGCAGAGCCAATGGCCCTTCTATGTCCGGCAGGGCAACTGTACACAGGCAAATGTGTATCAAGGCCTCGCGATCAGATGGACGACCGCCCTCGGTCCGCCGGTGGTTTGCAGCAATGGAACACTTCCCAATGGTCCGCTGCTTGATACCCACTACCTGAACTTCGCTCCGCGACTCGGCATCTCTTACTCGCCGACCCCCCGGACGGTGATTCGCACCGGCTACGGCATCTTCTACACGCAGGATATTGGCAACGCGTACTTCGATATGGCCCGCAACATCGCCGGGCGCGTGACGGTTACCAACACGGATTCGAACGCGCCTTATGGCAATTCCAGTCTGACCTGGGCCAACGCAACGCCGGGCGGCGGCGGCGGTTCAATCTCAAATCTTGGTCCGACCACTGCGTTCTCGAACGCGGTCAGTCATGAGACTAGCTATACCGAACAGTTCCTGCTCAACATTCAACAGCAGGTTGGACAGGACTGGTCGTTCGAGGTGGGATACCAGGGCGCCCTGAGCCGTCATCTGTATGGGTTCAAGAACGCAAATTCAGTGACCCCATACGGATACATTGGCACCGGCGCCGCAACTTCAGTCGCGTCCCGGACCCCCTTCGCAAACATGGGGGGGATCCAATATGTGCACGACCAGGGCAGCGGTAATTACAACGCGTTCAGCGTGAAGGCTACCCGGCGCTTCAGCAAGGGCCTCAACGTGCTCGCCTCGTACACTTGGGGAAAATCTCTGGACGACACGAGCGGAGTCCGCAATCAGGGGAACGACAACTTGTATCCGCAGAATAGCGAATGTATCGCATGCGAGTACGGCCGTTCCGCGTTCGATGTGAAGAATCGCATCGTCGGCTCGGCACTTTACGAACTGCCGATCGGCCCCGGCAAGTTGGTGCCGGTGAAGGGAGCCTTGAATGCGGCGATTGGCGGCTGGCAAGTGGGAGGCATCTTTACCCACCAAACCGGCCTCGTAGCGACTCCCCTACTCGGTGCTGACAATGCCAGTATCGCGTCTCCGTTCGGCGGCTTCGATCGGCCCAATCCAACCGGCCAGAGTCCCTACCTCAGCGGCAGCGCGAGAACGCTGAACGACTGGGTCAACAAAGGCGCGTACATCTCCGCTGCTCCAGGTTTCTATGGAACCCTTCAGCGCGGCAGCTTCACGTCTCCGGGATTCACCAACCTGGATGCCTCGCTGCACAAGGAATTTCTGATGCCTTACAACGAGAAGCATGCGTTGTCGATTCGCTTCGAGGTGTTCAACTCTCTCAACCACCCCAATTGGAACACGCCGACTATCAATTTCAGCTCCTCCACATTTGGCCGCATCAATGGCACTGGCTCCATGCGCCAATTGCAGCTCGCGGCGAAGTACCAGTTTTAGTTCGCTGCCTTAGTAAGGTTGTTGATTGATGAATTGAATCTGATCTCTTCATGCCGGAGATCGTTGCTGCGTGAATGACTTTAGTCTCTCGCCTAGCCTCGGTCTCCGGCGCGCTATTGAACGGCATAATATGCCAATCGCAGAATCAGCCGGTGGTGAGTCGAATCTTTCCGAGCGCGCGAAAATCCTCGTACCGTGCTGGAGTGCGCGACAAATTTTGTACTTATGTCTCGCCAAATCTGTGTCCGGTGACGGAATGGCCGTTCTTTACGGCAAAGAGATGGTTGTGAAGGGACGAGAACTCAAAATGGGAACGAGTCACTGATACGGATTGAAGCGATTGTGGCATGCGTGGCGCATCCCAGATCAGCAGCCACCAGAAATGAACAACCCTCTAAATCTGGTGGAAGAGCTTTATAGAACTCCGATACTGGCGTAATCGTGCCACAGCCGGCAAATGGCCTCAGACGGATTCCGCGTAACCAATCCAATCAATCGGATTGTGGCGGCCCAACGTGAGGTGGAAAGTTACCGGCGTATTCTCCGGCAGGTGCGCATCGATGTTGGCCTGACCCGTTTGCAGCGGTGCCGCCAGAATGCCCGGCGGAGCAATAATCTTCTCGATCCCATGGCGGGCCATCAACGTCACGTCCTGCTTGCGGAAGGAGGTCACGGTCAGATCTACGGTTCTTGCCTCCATGTCCCACGTCAGATCGTTGATCCTGGCAAAGGAACGAGCGAGCATTCCACTTATTGAACCTTTGACCAGCGACTGCGGAAGAGCGGGAAGCACTTCGATAAGACCGGGGCGCGAGTATAGAAGCATCTCCATGATGATCGCAGGAATCGCTCCCTGCGCGTCCGGCACGGGCTTGTCATAAGGTTCGCGCGAGCTCCGAAGGGCGGTACTGATGTATCCCTGCTCCATTAATTGCCGCAGTTGAATGTCTACGATGACGTTATCTTTGAGCCGCGCCCCGGCCAAAGCTCGATGGCACCGGGCGTATGCGGGCAAAGTTTCGTACGCGACCGAGGTGCCTAAGGTGTCGAACGTGCGCCTCCGGTTAGCGATTTCCGCGGCGCGAGCCAATTGCGGTGAGCGGTCCGGATCAAACTCATCGCCGGGCCAAGCCCCGTAGAGATGAGAAATATGGCGATGGTTGTAATGTTCTTCGAGCGTGGGCCAAGCCCATTCCTTCAGGGTGCCATCCGGTTCAAGCAGGTAGGGCGGCATCTTGGCCAGCATGGCCTCCCATTTCGGCACACTTTCGGAGTCGGAGCCAAGAATCTCAGAAGCCTGAATCAAATTGGTCAGGACTTCACGGCACACTTCGATGTCCGTGCTGGCATTGATCAGCACGGGGCTCGACGGTTCCGTTCTTCGGGGAACATTCTCCGGAGAGATGGATGGAAAGAATATGTAATTTCCATCTTTGTCGGTGGCGGTCAGAAAATCCTCGTAGAACAGAGCCAGGTCTTTATAGGCCGGCACCACGCGTCTACGGAGGAAATCCAGATCCCCCGTCACAAGATAGTGGTCCCAGAACGGGCGCACACACCAGCCCCCAGCGGAGATCCAGAAGGGCCAAACCCCGATTTCGGTGCTGAGGGTGTAATAGAAACTGACGCCCATTCCCTTGTCTGGAAAAAGGGGATAGGAAGCACCGCGAAAACCGAAGATGTTCCTGGCATTGGCCCGGCAGTCCGGGGCCATGCTCTCCATCCAGTCGAAGTAGGCCTCCATGCCTTCCCGCAGGCCGCCCTGCACAGCACCGGCCGTTTGCAAGTTGATGGTGGCATAGATATCGGTTGAGATGCTGGGATACTTACCACTATTTAGGACGAACCAGTGGCGCCCCATCTCGAAGATTTTCTCGAGCAGCGCGGGAGAGTAATCAGGTCTCGACCGCTGATCGGTTAGAAGTTCCTCCGTGGACATGCCAAATTGCGAGGCACCGCCAAAATCGACGGTGACGCGGTTGAGCATCTCCGACTGGACCGTGCGGTGGCGCTCAAGCAATGCCGGATAGTCGGCGGGAAGTCCTGCCACTCCTTTACGCAGCGCTTCCACCTGGTCCTCGCTGTAGTCGGGGAAATATTCAATACGCGTGAGAAGCATTACGGACGACGCTTCTGCGATGACCAACGTGTCACGATCCATCAGCGCCGTGCCGCCGTTGCACGCGATGCGGACTATCCCGGCGTAACCGCTGCTGTCGACAGCGGAATCCAAAATGCACTTGTATATCAGCCGCTGCTCGTTGAAGTCCTGCCGGACGTCGTTGGCTTCGACAGCTCTTTCGACCAATGCTCCGGTGACGGCGCCAAGTCCCGGATGGCTGCCCCAGTCCATTCCGGAATTCATGGTCCACTGCGCGGACTTATGCAAAGAGATTCGAACATTCACGGACTGACCTGCAGGCGCCGTGAGCCGCTGGACCACAATGTTGTCGGGCCGGGAGGTGAAGACCTCGCGAACCCAATCGCCGCGCTCGTCGGTCCAGTGGACCTTCAACTCGCTGGATTCGAAATCGCAGGTGCGGAGATAGTCCTTGACCGAAGCAGTTTTCGGGAAGTCAAGCTGCATCAGGAATGCCGGGATGGTGAGGTGAGGTTCGGTGTCCTGCTTGATCGGTCCCTGATTCATGTGCTGGACCGCTAGCGCCATGGCCTCGCTTGTTTTGCCTTCCAGTACCATTTGCCGCACCTGCGAGAAGATGTCCGCGGCATTGGGAGCTTCGAGCGGTCTTCTCCAGGGCATGAGCAGGCTTTCGTGGTGGAAGAGAATCTGTTCCGTGTAGGGATCGCCCGTTAACTCGATGTTCATTGCCCCATTTCCAGAGGTGAGGCATTCGTTGACAAGGCTGCCAGGCGCAACACTGCAAAAGCCTGACTGCGGCACGATTGTTCGTCGGACTCGTTCCGCCAGTGGCATGGGTGAGATGGGATGCGATCTGGCGGGTACGGGCGACTTGGGTAGGAACGGATCGCCCTGCACGCGGTGAAGATATTCAGCCGGACGGTTGTCCGCCAGTGGCGCTCCCGTTTGTTCCGGTGCATTTTGGGGATCGCTTTCGGCTACAGCGAGCGCCGACGATATTTCCAGAGGCCCCATCAGGCCGGCAGCAGCAGCGCTTGTCTTAAGAAAATCTCTGCGTTTCATCAATTCCTCTCCCGGTCTGAAGTTATGCCAGCATCAAACGGCCCAATTAACCCAATCCAAGGGGTTACGCCGTCCGAGCTTTAAGTGAACATCTACCGGATTTCCTTCCGGCAAGTGCAGGTTACAGGCGGCCTCGCCAGCCTGGGGCTTCGCCGCCAAAGCTGCCGGAGAAGCGGAAACCGCTTCGATGCCGTGCCTGACGATCAGCGTAACGTCTTGCTTTCGCAATGAGGTGATCGTCAGGTCTACGGTCCTGGCTTCCATATCCCAGGCCAGTTTGTCGAGCCTGGCGAAAGTGCGCAGCAGCATCCCGTTCATTGACCCTTTGAGCAGAGACGGAGGAAGGGCTGGAAGCACCTCGATGACTCCGGGGCGCGAGTAAGCCAGCATTTCAATCATGATCAGTTGAATCCCGCCTTGTGCATCCGGCATGGGCCCGGCGTAGGGGTCGTGCGAACAGCGGAGCGTGGGGCCGACGTTGCCTTCTTCAATCAGTTGCCGCAGTTCGCTGTCGACCATGTAAGCGTCTTTGAGCCGCGCCCCGACCAACGCGCGATGGCAGCGGCCATGGGCGGCCAGCCTTTCCGGTATGCGGTGCCGGTCGGCGACCACGACGGCTTTGGCCAGTTGCGGCGTGCGGTCCGGATCTGTTTCGTCTCCAGGCCATGCGCCGTAGAGATGCGAGATATGCCGATGAACATAACGATCCGCCAACGTAGGCCAGGCATATTCCTTCAGGGTGCCGTCCGATTCGAGCAGGTAGGGCGGCAACTTCGCAATCATCGCCTTCCATTTCGGCACGTTGTCGGCCTCAATGTTGAGAAGTTCGCAAGCCTCGACCAAATTGGTCAAAACTTCGCGGCATACCGCAATGTCCATCGAGGTGTTGAGCACCATCATGCACGCAGGGTCCAGGTTTCCTGGATTGTTCTCCGGAGAGAATCCTGGTACGAAGATGTAATTTCCATCTTTGTCCGTAACAGTCAGGAAATCCTCGTAAAACAGCGCCAAGTCCTTATAAGCCGGCACTGCGCGTTTGCGCAGGAATTCCAGGTCTCCGGTGACCAGGTAGTGGTCCCAGAAGGGGCGCAGGCACCAACCGCCGGCGGAAAGCCAGTAGGGATGCGGCCACATCTCCCCGGTCGAATCAGCGTGGTCGAAATGGGTATCAACTCCGCTTTGCTGGTTCGGCGTCAGTGCATAATGGGCGCCGCGCATCCCGAAAATATTCTTTGCGTTGGTCCGGAAGTCCGGTGCCAGGCTTTCCATCCAGTTGAAGTAGGCCTCCATGCCTTCCCGGTGGTCGCCCTGCACGCCAGGCGCAATCTGCAGGTTGATATTGGCATTGGTTTCGGCCTGCATGCTGCAGTATTTGCCACTGGTAAGGATGAACCAGTAGCGGCACATTTCGAATAACTTCTCGAGATAGGCGGGCGCATACCCGGGGCTCGATCTCTGTGCCGACAAAAGCTCTTCCGAAGACAAGCCATGTTGGGAGGCGCCGCCGAAATCAACCGTAATGCGATTGAGCATCTCCGACTGCACCTCACGCGCCCGCTCGAGCAGGGCCGGATAGTCCGGGTTGAGTCCTTCCACTGCCTTTTGTAGCGCTTCCACCTGGTTTTCGCTGTAGTCGGAGAAATATTCAATGCGCGTGAGAAGCATCGCGGATGACGCATTCTCGATGACAAGCATGTCGCCATCCATCCGGGCCGTGCCGCCGTCGCGTACTACGCGAACCATCCCGGCGTAACCGTTGTTGTTCACCGCGGGATCCAAAATACACTTGTAGATGAGCCGCTCATCGTTGAAGTCCTGCTTAACATCGCTTTGACCGATTTTTCCCCCGAAAAACCCGCCTCGGGCGCGCATTCCCATCGAGAACTTCTGTAGTGCGATCCGAACATTCACCTTTTGCCCCTTGGGTGCGGTGAGGCGTTGCACCACGACGTTGTCGGGCCGGGAGGTGAAGACGTCGCGAACCCAATCGCCGCGCTCGTCGGTCCAGTGGATCTTCAATTCGGTGCTCTCGAAATCCACGACCCGTATGTAGTTCTTGACCGACGCGGTTTTTGGAAAATCGAGATGCATTGTGAATGCCGGGAGCGTAAAGTGTCCTGCCGGTGCGCCTCGCTGGCGCCAGGTCCGATAAGCTAATTCCGCGGCCTCGCGGTATTTCCCATCCAACACCATCTGCCGTACCTGCGGGAAAATATCGGCGATATTGGGCGCCTCGTAGGGCTGCTTAATCGGCGTCAGAAGACTTTCGTGGCGGAACAGGATCTGCTCCGAGTATGGATCGCAGAGCACTTCAATGTTCATGTGCCCATTGCCGGAGATGAGAAGCGCGTCGCTGGCGGGTGCGATACTGCAAAAGCCCTGAAGCGGGACAATGCCGAGCCGCAGCCGTTGCTCGAGCGGCATCGGCGAAATCGGCACGCCGCCTTCTCCCTTCACTTCCCTGAAGACCGGCGCCTTGGGCAGATACTTTTCAGACAGCTCGCGGCGCAGAAACTCCGCAGTGCGAATTTCCTCTGGAGCCGTTGCCGTCAGCCGGGAATCCTGTGACGGCTTCCGCCTGGCCGATTTCTCAGCTAAGGCCGGCAGGATTAAATTCGACGAACTCGCCAAGCCGGCAACAATCGTGCCTTTTTTTAAGAAATCTCTGCGTTTCACTTTTCCCCCATTCGACGTCCGTTCTTATTAGAATTCTCCCGGCGGCATGAATTCCATTCGGTTCTCCGGAACCACAACGTCTCGGAATCCCATTGTGTTGGAGTTCATTGGGCGGCTTGGCCCCTGAATGCAAAGAGCCAGGCCCCCCTTCACGACCTTACTTAAGCAGTGTCTTCGTGCCCTCTACATGGAAAGTTGCTGTAACCACGATCGCTCCCGTGTCCGGCTGGCCGCCGCCTATCGACAACGAGTACTCACTTTGCGTAATGATTGGTTCGCCGGACTCGCTCACTATGCGCAGGTCTCGACCCTTGAGCTCGAATCGCAACAGCGAGGATTTGAATATTGATCGTTCGCATACTTCTCCGAATCACCTGATTCGTTTCAGTCCCATCATTGGGTAGACAATCTTTGTGAATTCTCTGCTCCAATAAAGGAGTTCGAATTCGTTGGCCAACATCCGAGTGTTCATCTCTCGGTCCGCCTCACGAAACGCACCTCCTACTTTAAGGATGAATTACATCGACAATTGCTGCGTCAGGGGCGCTCCATGCAGTGGCGCCTTCATGTGTCAGTCTGCGCTTCGAATCATCCCAATGGAGCTTCGTGATCGAACCAGCGCCCTTCTCGTAGGCGTATGTGGTGCCATCGTCCGAAAACAGCGTAAAGTCGGCATCGGCTCCTGGGTAGACTCGAACGGAAGCAATGGCTTGCGGTTGTTGAGTGCTGAGAATCGTGGCGCCAACGGGCACAATAGAACCTGCGCGAACAAAAAGCGGAATCCTATCGATTGGCGCGGCAGCAACTATGGTCTGTCCGCCTTTGAGGCGTTTGTTCGTCCAGAAGTTGTACCAATCGCACCCTGCCGGCAGATACACGCTGCGGCTGATCGCGCCCTGCTCCGTAACAGGCGCTACGAGTAGCGCGGGGCCGAACATGTACTCGTCGGGAATATTCGCAACTTTCGGATCGTCGGGAAAGTCCATGAACAGTGCTCTCATAAATGGAGCACCTGTCAGGTAGCTGTGATAGCCAAGCGAATAGATATAGGGCATCAGCTGATAGCGCAGCCGCAGATACTTTTCAAGGATGGGCTCGGCTTGTTTTCCGTAAGCCCAGACCTCGTTATGCATTCTTTCGCCGTGCGCGCGCATCACGGGTTGGAACGTTCCCCACTGGAACCATCGCACAAACAACTCCGGATAGTCCTCGTAATTGATGATGTTCAGCTTGGCGTCGGAACCGTCGATCAGAGGCTTGTGAGCCGCATGGTAGCCGGGATAGATGTTCGGCGAAAAGAAACCGCCAAGGTCGGTGTCCCAGTACGGCATGCCGCTGGCCGTAAAGTCCAGTCCGGCAGGGATGGATCGCTTCAGCATGTCCCAGGTGGAAAAGATATCACTTGACCAGAAGACGGTGCCGTTACTTTGCGCTCCGAGATAGGCGGCGCGCGCAAGAATCATCACTCGGCGGCTGTCGCCAAAGTCGCGCCGGAATCCGTCGTAAACCGAAGCGGTGTGGAATAGGGGATAGACATTGAAGTAACGCCTGCCTGATCCGATATAGAAAAAGTCGTTGGTCGGATCGATGTCCGGTTCCGTCTCGTCGAGCCAGATGTAGTCAAAGTCATACCGCTTCACATAGCGATCTCTGATCGCTTCCCACCACCATTTGGCTGCATCCGGATTGGTGGTATCGATGTTGGGCCCGATCAATGGAGACATGGTTCCGCCGTCAGGAGTTCCATCGGCCTTCTCAATCAGCCATCTCTTCTGCGCCAGCATGTCATAGAACTGGGTGCCGGCAGAGAAGTGCGGCCACACGCTTAGCAGTGTCGTAATACCCATCGAGTGGAGTTTTCGATTCATTGCTGCCGGATCGGGCCATCGTGCTGTATCGAGATCCAGTTCGCCTTGCCTGGTCATGTTCAGAAAATCCACGACCAGGACATCCAGCGGCAAGCTCCGGCTACGATACCCTTTGGCTATGTCCAAGATCTGTTCCTGCGTCGGATAGATCGCTTTGCTCTGGATATATCCGTACACGGCCTTTGGCAGAAGGTGAGTAATCCCCGTCAATTGGCGATAGCCCTGATAGACTTCGTCGATCTTTCCCCCCGCGATCACAAAGAATGAAACGCGATCTCCCACCTCTGACGACCATACGTTTTGCTGATTGATGCCAAGGTCGATCGTGGTTTTCGAGGGGTTGTCCCAGATGAGGCCATAGCCGCGGCTTGACACCATGAAGGGAACACAGACACTTTCGCCTCCAAGAGCGCCGTAATTGTGCCAGCACTGGATACGGTGGTCACGGAGATCCAGGTCACCGTTCTGATGTTGGCCGAGCCCATAATAGTGCTCGCCGGCTGGCGAGTCGAACGTTGCCGATACCCGATATCCAGGATCGACTGGCCTCTTGCTAATCGGATCGACCTCCGTTGCCTCGGGGCGATTGGCATACATACTCCAGTGCCACATCGTCAATAAAGGCTTGCCGGCAGCAGTGGTGATGGCGATTGTGTCGTTGTAAGGTCCGCCCGGAATGTTGTGACTGGGAAAGTAGATATCTCTCAATGACTGGTTCAGAGAATCGAATGGAAAGTGGCGCGGCAGCGGCGGATTCCTCGGAGCGATGCGAACCGTCATTTGCCCGGAGCGAATGATGTCGTATCCATCGGCATCCTGCTCGTGACTCCAGCCGGCCATGGATGGCTGGCCCACAATTCCATAGCCAGGCGCTCCGGTCGATGCATCTTTCTCCCGGCTCAGGGTAATTCGAACGATGCCTGGCCCATAAGGTTCCACGACAATGGTTCGGTTCTCTCGCGCAAGTACAAACCCGTCGCCTTCATCCTGTGCGCCGGCGCGGGCATTGCAGCCAAAGCCGAGCAACGCCAACATCGAGATAACGATGAACGTTTTCTTATTGGACAGTCTCCTGGGTACACATGAGCAAGCCCGCGTAGCGCAGGTGGTGCACGTCGAATTTCGCATTTTCAGCATAAGCTTTTCCTTAGCCAAACAGAGATGGATCGTTCATAACTCTCACCTGGTTACATCCACCTTCACTGAAGTATTTCCGAGACCAGGTGATTCTGCCCTGACCAAAATCGCTCCCGGTTTGCCTGTTGGCCGCACGACTGTCACGTACGGGCCGTAGAAGGTATCGCGACGTGCAAACTTGAAGCTCCCAACGTCCCTGGGATTTGCATTTCCCGCTGCCGCAATTTCGCCCAAACCGTCAACCGCAAAAGAAATCGGAACCACTTTGTCAGGTGCGAGATGCCCCCATACGAAACCCGGCATAGTCCGTATATTCCGTATATGTTGATGGGCGGATTGCTATGATGGCCAAGCGACTCTGCTGGTTCGCGAGGCGTCTTGCTGCCACAGGTACATTCAAAAAACCGAAGAATTCGCGTCCATACATCCTGCGCATCCGGCGTTTAATCCCCTGAGACCTGCGATTACAGATCCGAAGCCACTATAATGATTTCACTTCGTTTGATCAACGATAAAGTTAACGATCAAGGAATGGAAATGGGACTACGAGCACGACTACCGTTGGTATGATGACTCGCGGTCAAATGATCCTCGTCAGCCACAAATTTCTGCTAAAACCAATGTCCAGCCCATTGTTTCTGGGTCGGCATCACCAGCCCACAATCTGCTGTGCTCTGGCCATGAAGCTGAGCCCCAATCATTCGAACAGATGCACGTCCAGGTAGGGGGAAGGATGATAACGATGAATCGCAGGGGATTCCTGACGGGTGGAATATCTATGGTCGTCCTGTCTCAGGAGGGCAAGGCCATTGCGGGAGAAATCTTTCAGTCGCAAGGCGCCCAGCTTATTGGCGGAGCGTCCAGGATTGCTGATCGCGATTCGCCCTCAGGCTATCTGGTCAGTTTGACTCAACCCGGCCATGGCATCAAATTCATAGGCCTACCGGCTGGCAGCAAACTGGCGATTCACTATGCGTCAATGTCAGCGGGAACAATTAGCGTCGTCGTGAATGACAAGCCTGCTGGCAAGGTGAATAGCCATTCTTCGGGGGCCCTCATCAGTTCTTACTTAACGGCCGTCGTTGATCTTGCGATTCCTGCCAACGCCACGGTGACCATCAGCCTGGAGCCCGACGACGTCGGGGTGAATATTGATCGGATCCTCGTTGGCGGTGACCTGGGTTTGCCACCGGACATCTGGAACCAGCCTTCGCTGCCTGTTGCGCCGGGTCCTTGTTCCCCAGATTGGAAGGCTCTCAGTCGGATCTATACCGTTCCGGCGTGGTGGCGCGAAGCCAAATTTGGCGCGTGGTCGCACTGGGATCCCCAATCCATGCCCGAGCAAGGTGATTGGTATGCGCGTGGCATGTATATAGAGGGCGGACCGCAATACGAATATCACCTCAAACACTTCGGTCATCCCTCCGAGTATGGTTACAAGGACATCTGCCACAACTGGGTGATCGACCGATGGAACCCTGAGCAGTTGATGAGCCTGTATGTCGAAATGGGCGCGCGTTACTTCATGGCAATGGGCTGTCATCACGACAACTTTGACTGTTTTGATTCGAAATATCAGCCTTGGAATTCGGTTCATGTCGGACCCAAGGTGGACATTGTTGGCACTTGGGAGAAAGTGGCTCGCAGGCACGGGATGCGTTTCGGCATCGGTTTTCATGACACTCCCGCACGAACCTGGGGCCAGTTTATGCCGGTGCGCTACACCAGCGATAAGACGGGACCAATGAAGGGTGTGCCTTACGATGCGCTTCAAACCGTTCGTGACGGAAAAGGAGAATGGTGGGAGGGTATGGATCCGGTAAACTTCTACGGTCCGCCGCATAGCCTCGCTATGCATGTTCCGCGCGGTCCTTCCAACGATCCGTTGCTTTCGCCCTTCGCCAACCAGTTTATGTGGCGGGTTGACGACGCCATTTCCAAATATCATCCCGATGTGATTTATTTCGACGAGCACGCAGGCGATTCGCAAGTGGACCTGGGCGTGCACATGGGACTGGGGTTTCTTGCTCCGCAGCTGATCGCGAATTACTACAATAAATCCCTGCAATGGAACCACGGAAAGATGGAGGCGATCGTCAATCTCAAGGGCGTGGGCGGACGTTACAACAGCTTCCAGGACCATCCTGAACTCCTCCCCTATGTCGACCGCTCTCTGGTCAAAAGTACTGAGGCGATCATTGAGCCGGAAATCATGGCTTATTCATTCCAGACTGAGACCAGCATCGCCGAGTGGCACTACAAAACGGGTCAAAAATACATGGATGCCACGACCATCATCCGGTTGTTGATGGAGAACGTATGCCGCAACGGTACGATGCTGCTCAACCTGACGCAGCATGGTCGCGGCAATCTCGACCCCGAAGTCGTCCAAACTGCCAAGGACGTTGGCGCCTGGTTGAAGGTTAGCGGCGAAGCGGTTTATGGTTCTCGTCCGTTTGAAGTCTATGGCGAGAACAGCGTTCGCTACACCCGCAACCAGGGCAATGTCTACGCCACGCTCCTTGAGTGGCAGGGCGGCCCGGTCACTCTCAATGCTCTTCGCGCCGGCGGGGCCACTCTAGGCAAAGTCTCCAAAGTCGAAATTCTCGGCTCGGCTGTTCCGCTGACATTCGTTCAAGACGATCAGGGTCTGACGGTCACTCCCAGCGGAGCCGTCGAACCTCTGCCGGGAATCGCAAACGGTTCACTGGCATCCACAGGCCGGGTTCTGCGAATCGCGCACGACAAACGCTGGGTCAACGATGACGATCTCGAAGTGGTGTCGCATGGATGGCTTCGCCGCTGCAACCTGGGGAACGGCGACTACAATAACGATCTCACCACCAGCGACACGCCGGGCGATGTCTGGAGTTGTTCCTTTACCGGTAGCTCTGTCGCGGTAATCGCACCAAAAGAAGCCGGGTCCGGAATGATCGAGATCCAGATTGACGGGAGAACCCGCTTCACTGCCGACCTGTCAACAACCGGGCTGCGTCAAGCTCAACAAAAAGTCTGCGAAATAACCGGCCTGATTTCAGGAAGACACACCATTTCTATCGTCAATAGAGGTCCCGGACCGGTGGCTCTGGATGCCCTGGTCGTCCACTGATTCAACCGAACAAAGCAATCGGCGATCACGAATTTTACTGGGTTTCCACAGGCGAAGCGATCACCCTGGCGAACAGTTGCCTGGTCGCGATCTCCCAGGAGCGTGTCCCAGCCGAACGCTTGTCGCACTTGCCCCAACGCAGCCACAGAGGGCATTTGCACCGCTTGTATTGTTCGGCGTGCCTTACTTTACTTTGCGGACACTTTCTCGAGTGCCGGGCATAAACAGTGGCAACCGCGGTGCAAACCCCTCTGGGTCCTAATACCGCCAGACGGCACGGAGTCGAGCGGGAAATCTTCCATCGTAGTACAAAAGCGGTGCGGAAATTTTTGGATCCGACTCAACCTGCCAGTATCTCGAAGAATCGGGCCCACGGGAGATCCCGAAGGCCCGCTCAGATCAACGGCATTCGAAGTTGTTCGCGTCTTGTGTGTTGCCTTGTCCCTTATATTGCGCATGCTTCGGGTACGGACAAAGTGGACGGCTCCGACCGGGAAATGCTTTTCCGGTGGCGATCACCGACTGCGGCACGATCCCCTTCTCTACCCAATTGGACAGAGCGCTTAACAGATCAAACTGATCGAGCGCGGGGCCTCCACCACAATGACTCATCCCTGGAACAAAATAGAACTGGCTCCAGCTTGAAACTGCATCGAGTCCGCCATTCGCGACAGCCATAAGTTTGTAATAATCGAACGTATCGAGGGGCGAAAACCACGGATCGCTGTCACCGTGGTAGAAGATCAGTTTCCCTCCATGACCGGCGAAGGTTGACAGGTTCGTTGACATCGAGTCTACAAGTGGCTCGGTGTCCTTGATCGCTTCCGTGTCGACATCGACTTCGGTCACTGTCGGCGCAGGCCCGAAGAGACCTGGGCCTGGCACCAGGAGTCCGTGGATCCCCGAGGTGGCAGTGATGCCAGCATCATAGAGGAAGCCTGGATATACCTGAACTCCTTCCGACGTTTGCGGACCACCGAAAACCTTCTTGATCGCGGCGACTTTGTCCGGTGCTAAGCAGGATTCGTTCTCACCGTCTTTGCAAGCTAAAACCTGGGGATCGAAATCGCAGGCCAGAGGATCAAAGATCATGCCATCAACCACTCCATCTTTCGCGTCGCACTGCTTCATGAGAGCATCCATGACCAGCTTGCGATCGCTGTCTGTGATGGTTTTCTCAATCATTGGCTTCCCGTTGGCGTCCTTCGGCGCAATTTGATTAAATGCTGCAGGTATCCATTTGCCGATCGCAAGGTTGGAAAGACCAGTGCGCATTGCCGGGTCGCCTGAGATGATCCCATCGAAAGCCGCGGGATATCGCTGCGAGAGGATCATTCCTTCACGACCGCCGGTTGAACATCCGACGAAATAAGAATGTGCAGCAGGGCTACTGTAATGCTGCGCAATGATCTGCTTGGCGAGAGCGGCCACCTCGACGTTGGCCTGATACGCAAAGTCCAGATAGGCCTGTTCGTCTTTCATGAATCCAAAATCGAAGACACCGCCATGACTCTTATGGCCGGTGTCAGTGCTGACAACCGCGTATCCACGCATCAGAGCAGGCGTGGCACCGGATGCGGTCGCGCCTAACGGAGGGAAAACGATCCCGTTGCCGCCACCGCCGCCCTGCATCAGGAAATCCCCGTTCCAATGATCCGGCATGGCCAGCGCGAAATGGATGCCGAATTCTTCTCCTCCTACTCCCGTGCGCCGATTGATGTCCCCCTCAACCCGGCAGTTTGCCGGAAGCGGCAGGGATGGTGCAGGCATGCCGCCCGCATTTGGCTCAGTGCTTCCTGCGGCAATGGCAGCGGCTTTGATGATTTCGACACCTGGAGCCTTGAAGTTCAAAAGATCGGCACATTGATTTGTTTGTTGAGCCCATAGACAAGGAGCCAACGCCAGGATGGACCAGATCATTGTTCGCGAGAATTGCGCAATCATTTCGCCTCACTTTCCATTGCTGCTCAAGCAATTGCGGTGACGGACCATGCTACGCTCCGCAACCAGCTTGCTTTAATCTTGGAACTTTCTACTTATCTGGAGCGCCACACGCGGTGCAGAGTTCACCAGTGATTCCTTTGCCTTCCGCGACCGTGAAGATGCGATCAACGGCGGGGAGCTTGACACTTTCTTTAACGCCAGACGGCCAGTGAATCTCCGCCGTTCCGGGGTCTGTGGCATCGCCAAGGCCGAAGTGGACACGCATGTCGTTCGAAGAAAGATAGCTGCCGCCACTCAAAACATCCTCGCGCTGGCGGATTCCGTCAGCGTTGAGGTACACAGTCGCTCCAACCGCATCACGCGGGCTCCTGGGTCCCCCGATCAGCTTCAGGTCGACCCAATGGTGGTGATCGGGGTTCACATTGCGCAGCAGCACCGGGACTCCGTCCATGTTGTTGACGATGACGTCGATCTTGCCATCATTGAAGATGTCGCCAAATGCTGCACCGCGGCCCACCATTAACTCCGCGAGGCCAGTACCTTCCACTGCTGGGACCGGTTCGAACTTGCCATTCTTCAGGTTGTGAAAGAGCAGGGGGCGCTGGGCATAGCTTTGACCCCAATCAGGGTGTTGATCCGCCTGCGGATAAACGTGGCCATTGATGATCAGCAGATCCTTCCAGCCGTCGTTATCGTAATCGAGGAATCCGTCGCCGAATCCGACAAACGGAATGCTTGGCTGTGCAATTCCGGCCTGATAGCTGACATCGTCGAAATGACCGGTTCCATCATTCCGAAAGAGCACGTCGTAATCGTCGGCAAAGGTCGTATTCACCACCGACAGGTGGCCGTTGTTTTCATAGTCTCCAACCGCGATACCCATATTGGCGACTTCCCGTCCGTCCCCATTCAGCGCAAAGCCGTTCATGTAACCGTCGTCTTCGAATGTTCCATCGCCCTTGTTGATGTAGAGATAGTTGGGAGTGGAGTCATCGGCTACCAGCAAGTCCGGCTTGCCGTCGTTGTTGACGTCTGCGAAGAGGACACCCAGCCCGTAATAGCCATTGGGATCTTCGACGCCTAGCTTCCTGCTCACGTCGGTAAAGGTTCCGTCGCCATTGTTGTGAAACAAATGGTCATGCTCGCCTTTCAGCCCTCGTGGACCGCACATGACATGCACTCCCCGAAATTGACAGACCAAGGAGCTTGTTTTCCCTCCCGACTCAATCAAATTGGCGAGATCGAGTTGCAGGTAGCCTGCGACAAAAAGGTCAAGACGGCCATCGCCGTCGTAGTCGCCAAAGGTTGCGCCTGTTGACCATGTTCCAAGTGCCACCCCTGCCTGTTCGGCAACATCGGTAAAAGTTCCATCGTGATTGTTGTGGTAAAGCCGATTCTTTCCGTAGTTGGTCACGTAGAGATCGGGCCACCCATCGTTATCGTAGTCTGCAACCGCGCAGCCGAATCCCCAGCGGTCATTGGCCACACCTGCCTTTTGCGTCACGTCGGTGAAGGTTCCGTCGTGATTATTGTGAAACAGAGCAGCATGCGGAGGCGTGGCCTTTCCGGCGAGCGCGTCGTAAGTCGAGCCATTCACAAGGTAGATATCGAGCCAACCATCATTGTCATAGTCCAGGAGGCAAACACCGGGGCCCTTAGCCTCCACGATCAATCGCTTCTCAGGAGTGCCGGCCGTGTGATGCCACTTCGTGAGCCCAGCCGCTGCCGCGACATTCTGGAATACGATTGGGCCACTCTTG
>Ga0208849_1000125_pt1 | contig 75456 bp, 73 predicted proteins | sample NGESurdeep072012_10_FD_184470 | JGI IMG/M metagenome (GOLD analysis project Ga0208849, IMG submission 184470) | Arctic peat soil microbial communities from Barrow, Alaska - NGEE Surface sample 53-3 deep-072012 (SPAdes) | ecosystem: Environmental > Terrestrial > Soil > Wetlands > Peat ...
GGCGCCACTCCCCTCGGGCATAACGTTCCTCGGGCGGGACTCAACTCCGGCTGAGTCCTACCTCAGTCGTCAATGTGTACGGTAGAAGCTCTGGTTGGCCACGAATGCGACGCGAGAGTCTACGGACGCCGCGCTTATGCAAGGGTCGGAAATCAGCGTGAAGTGGAGGACCCCGCCTGTGAGCGTCCACTTGTAGCGTCCAACGACATTTGGTAGATCAAGGCAGCCATGCGAAGGCGCGTTGAAGAAATCAATCTCATTGTGATTGACGACCACGTCGTCTGCTCCCCCTCCGCCGTCCGGCGCCAACAGGGCATAGGTTGTCGCCGTGAGCGTGAGCTGAACAAAGCAGTTCTCGGCGGTAGGGTGCGATGGGCACACGTTAGACGCGAAGCCCGGGATGGCGTCGACAACCGCCGTCCGCAGGAACCAGTCGCCGAGCAACTGGGCCGGCACTGGCCCGCCTGGCGGAGGAGATGGCGACGGCGACGCGGAAGGAGTCGGAGTGGAGGCGACGGACGGTGTTGACAAGGTCGCCGAGGGGGTTGACTGGCCGCACGACGAAGCAAGAAAGACGATCGCAATGCCGAGGATGGCAGCGATCGGCGGCGAACCAATCGAGCGCCCAGTTGTCACGAGGGTCCGCCAGAGGTAACAGCACACATAGTTGCAAGGCTAGGAATCGTTGGGTTCACCCGTAAGCGTAAAAACACCTGATCTTGCGAAGCTCCGACCTTTGTACACCCCTCGTAACTCATCGGCCTCGGCTTGGGTCGCTGGAACGAGCGGCCCCGTCTCCGCGCTGATGAATCGACAGTCACCGCGTCGAGCTGGACCTAGACCGTCTCCCAGCCTTCGGCTGCCCGCACATCGCCAAGCGTTGGATTAATCATTCTTGTCGTGGCGATTCGACTCTCGGTCGGGCTTGAAAGCTATGTTGTGCACAAAGGCGATGCCAGTGCTGAAGAGCGGCGTCAAGAAGCCCGTCTCGATATCGACCGTGTAGATTTTCGAAACTGCCGGAAGTGGACCAACATAGTCAGCGGCATAGAGGCTGCCATTCTCACCAAAGGCGATCCCCATCACAAAAGAAGACCCGACGAAGTCAACCACTTTTGTCGCCGCGTTCGTTGTTTCGTGTCTATTGATCCGGTAAAGGGACAGCCTGCTCGCACCATACATGTTCCCTTCAGAGTCCCAAGCAAAGCTCATGATGAAGTTGGATGGCTTTGAGCCCACCCCGAAAGACCCGACACGGGTCGCCAAACCCGTTTTCAAATCGATCGTGTAGAGAGAATTGAAAGTCGGCGAAGTCGGGTTCCAATCTCCTGCCGCGTATAGAACCCCATTCGGCGCAAACGTCAACCCCATCACGCTTAGGTTGCCCGCCATCGGGCCTCCCACGAGTTTCGCGGCGCCCGTTTTGAGGTCTATTTTGGCCAGTTGTGCATCGGTGCCAGTTACCCCGGGGGGGAAACCGGCCACCGCTTTCACGATGGTGTACGCGGCTTTCCCGTCTGGAGTGACAGCCAATGCGGCACCGCCCGGCTGCCCTGTAGGACCGATGACAGTGGTGGTTCCCTTCTCCACGTCGATCGCGAGCAGCACCGCGCCAATCCGAGCCATGGCAAAGAGGGTCGAGTTATCGCGGTTAGCCTTCGGGTTTTCACTAGCAACGGCTGGTACGGCGAAGCCCAGAATCATTAGGAGGGCTAGAGCTAAGCCTGCAATCCGTGGCATATTCGTCTCCTTTCGTTTGGCAGGCGAACCAACCCAGCGCTGGGCTGTCATGAGGGTCCGCAAGAGGTTCTAGCGCACATAGGTGCAAGGCTAGAAATCGTTGGGTTCACTCGTAAGCGTAAAAACACCTGATTTTGGGTCGCTGGAACGAGCGGCCCTGTCTCCGCGCTGATGAATCGCAGTCACCGCGTCGCGAAGCTCCGACCTTTGTACACCCCGCGTAACTCATCGGCCTCGGCTTCCTACGCCTGAATGACGCAGCGCGTGATGCAGGGGACTTCAGCTGTCAGCCGTTAAATAAGCTGTCAGAACATGTCGGATTCGCACATGATCCCCACCCGAGGCTCGATTCGAGCACAGAACTGTCCGAAATGGGGAGCGACCACCGCATTTTGGTGCACATTTTGGTGCTCGCGCAGGGAATCGAACCCTGAACCTTGGGATTAAGAGACTCCCGACAGATCGTGTCAGGGCATCTCAGGGAGTGTCAGTTCGTCTCTCCTGTATTCGGGTTATGACGCAGTCGTCTCAGCGCGTCTCTCGGTGCCTCACAGAGTCTCCCGGCGAAGCTGTCAACGAAGCTGTCAAACGGTTCATGAGTCCGGTCTGCGCAACAGCGTTCCCGTGATCGAGGACGTATCCCTGAGCGTCGATCGCGGGGCTAATCGGGCCGCGACCAGCAGAAACAGGGTCAGCAGAGGGATGCGGCTGAAGACAGACCAGCCCGGGGAATTCGGATCTATGAGCTGCGCCTCGATCTGCGCCAGCACGAAAACCCCCACCTGCATCCCGATCACAAGCCACCACCCCCAGCCCCATCGGCGAACAAGTAGCACGATGGACGCGAGGAGGTCGAGCGCTCCGATCGCGCAGAGCTCAATCGCAAAACGTGCGTGCACTGAGACTGCTTGCAATGAGGCGCCGCCTTCTGTGTATTGCTCCGTCCACTCGTCGGAGCCAGCGAAGAAGCACACCAAGGACCCGCACCCGAGCACGGCGACCGACGCATATAGCGGCCAGCGGGAGTAATGGCCGCGCACGAAGATGTCGAAGAAGATCAAGTTAAAGGCGATCACGGCGATGCCGATGGACATGTAGGCGGCAACCGTGAGCCAGGTCAGGTACACGCGTACATGTTCAATCAGATCTCGCTGAATGGCCAGCACCCGATGCGGTGGTCAGGTCTGCGAGCACCGAGCGGTTGCCCCCATCGGTCGTGCGGTGGAGGGACGCGCCCGTACCGGCAAACGTCCAGCCCGAGTTCGCATCGACGAAAGTCCAGCTGCTAGCTGAAGAAAGGCACCTGGTGGAACCTCCAGAGGCGACGGCCATCACTGGTCGTGTACACGCCGCTGAGGCCGGGGCGGTTGATGCCGCCGCAATCACTGGAAGCACGCCCCGGCCTGTGCGGGGATGCATCCGAGCAAGCCAGGCACATCGCGCTGCGCGATTACGCGTCCAGCCGACGACACGATATAGAGCGCGCCGTTCACCGTCCTGATCGCGAAGCTGGAACCCCCGGGCTCGGGCTGGAAACCGGACAGGCCCTCCCAGGTCGGAACCGTCCAAACGACTGTCCCGTCGTTCCACCTGACAACACTCGCGCCTCCGCTGCTGACGACCACGGCCAGCGAGCCGTCCCACGAGAAAGCCTCCACCAGGCCGCTGACGTGACCGACCACCGAGCCGCTCGGACCGAAGATGGTGGTTGCGCCGCTTGTCGGGACCTCAGCCACATAGCGGCCGTCTCGCGACGCGATCACCCTCGCGACGCCGGCGCCCCTCAGGTCACGCGTCCAGAGGACGTGACCGCTCGACAGCTGGACCACCCAGTACTGATCGATCGTATTTCCGCCGGAACCTGAAGTTGCGGCCTGGACCAAGACCGCCCGATCCGCCAGCACGCTGCATGCGCCGACCGTGAGCGTGTACTCCGAGGCGGCCTGGGAGCCGATGTGAACCACATCGCGGGGCGCCCCGCCCGGCGTTGTCAGCTGCAGCGTTGCCGTCACGGCGGTGGCACCGCCGAACCGTGGTTGAACCTGGCAGTAGTGATGGTCATCGTCCGCCCAGGTGCCGACGAAGTATTCCCCCACGCGTGGGTCGGAGTAAGGTCCGCCCTTCAACGTAGCCACGACCCGGCCCGAGCGGTCGTAGAAGTAGGGAAAGGCCACGAAGAGCGATCCATCCGGGTTTGACGACTCGGCAGAGTTCAGAGGAGGCGCGCCGCCGCCCACCGGAGGCGATGAGCAAACCTCTGTGGTACCGGTGGTCTGACACATTGACTGGAAAGGACTTGGGATCTCGGTTATCTTTCCCGCCCTCTGACCATCCCACGTCAACCCGTCGATCTGGTTGGAGTTCCCCGCGTCGGTAAACAGGATCACGGGGGTTGAGGCGGATACGGTCAGGGGCCCGATCTCACGGTAGATGTAGATGCCCGCGAGGATCAGCGCAATCAACGCCCCTAGTGCACCTAGAGCGATGAGCGGCAGGCGCCGAGGCCCATCTGGCATATCGATGGAACGTCCAGGAGGATCGTGGGTTACGAAGGTCCAGACATGATGTGGTGGGCTTCGAGGGACTCGAACCATCAATGTCGGCGGTCGTTCACATGCGGGCGACGCTCGGTGTCCCGGCGAAGCTCAGTGCGGTGGTAGATGCGAACCTGGTCCACGGATCACGCGAGCCGCGCAGCAGTGATAAGCCTCATTTCGTGCTAGTTCCTTAGTCTCCGTTGATCTCTGGCGCGTTCGATTGAAACTCCGCGATACTCGCAGACACAACCTGGTCGTCGTCGCATCCTTTCTATGGTCGCGGCTAGTGGACCGCCCTCGAGGGCGACAGCGCAACCTGACGGCGGAGAGGACGCCGCGGGTTCCTAAACGCAGTGCCCGGCGGGCACGATGGCTTGTCCGGGGCCGGTGGTCTCCTCCTTGATTGCATAGACCTTCTTGAACCCGGTGACGGACGTCCAGAAGTAGATCCCCTGACCGCTGCCGAACCAAAGCTGCCCGCGGTCGGGCTCGACCAGAAACAGCCCAAACCCATTGGTCGTCACAACTTCGCCAACGCTCCCTGGCGATTGGTAGAAGACGATCCTCGTTGCGGTGAAGTCGGGCGGCGCCGAGACAGCTGCCACCAGCCGGCCGAATTCGTCCACGGCGCGTACCTGGACCGACATGCCAGGCTCATACATCCACGTGGTCTGAGCGCCGGTCGAGAGGTTGACGGCCGCAATGCTGTCGAACGCTTCTCCTATTTGAAACACTGGGGGCGATGGATCTGCCGGGTTGTTGACCCCGATCCACGCCGTTCCGTTCTGCACCGTCAGGACGTGTCCGGACGGGGTCAACTCATGTAGCGACCCGCTGGCGACGTCGAGCCGCCACACGCCCGCCGGGAACGGGTCGGCCATCTGGCCCGCGAGGAGGACGGCGCTACCGCTGAAATCTTCCAGCTGCCACCCGACGCCCCCCGGCGGCAGGCCGATCGAGATGACGTGGTCGGCGCCTGTTGCGACCTGTACGACGTGGACCGCTGTCGGGTTTGAGCCGGGGGCGGCCGGGACGATGTAGGCGTACGACCTGCCGTCAGGTGAGGTCTGGCCAGGGGGGACCGGCAGCCACCGTCGCATGGCCAGGTCGTAGAAAGGCCAGCCCCCCGACCCGTGGAGAACAGGGCTAGCTTTCGTGGTGTAGGTGTTGTCGGGCGACCCGCTGAGGACGCCGTTCGGGTCGGCCTGGTACGTCGCCGAGGGGAACGAGATGAACCCTCCCGTGAACTCGAACTCGTGCTGGCCGAACATGACCGGGAGCCTGCAGGTGAACCCGACAGCGGTGACGGGCAGGTCCGGAGATCGCGAAACGACCGGGGATGGTCCGGGCGTGCGCGCTTGAGACGCGATCGTCGATGGGGACCCCGACGAGGACGGCGTGGTGACCGCGGCGTGCTGTGGGGGCGGCGCCGAGCAGGCGCCGAGTGCGATCAACCCCAGGAGCGAAGCCGCGACGTGTCTCACTTGATCCCTTGAACGAGACCACTCACAGTCTCGTTACACGCAGTACCGTCCCTTCAAGGCCAGTCAGCTGGCCAATCTTGATCTGGAGTGATTTTGGACGACCTACCTGCGTCCCGCGCGGCCCGCATGGGTCCAGCTGAGTGATCTGGATCACGTTGCCGCATGTGTCATTCACCTTGGCGGTCGCGACCTGCTCTCCAGCGGCCACTGGTCCGCCAGCGTCATTGTCGTGAGTTAGGTCACCAGTACGCCCTTGTGACGGAGGTTGACAGCTTATCCGCAGGACTTAGGTGGACCCGGTGGACAAGTCGCCTGCAATCACTGTGAGGTTTGAACTCAGAACTCCCACATGATGGTGCTCGCGCAGGGAGTCGAACCCTGAACCTTGGGAATTAAGAGACTCCCGACAGATCGTCTCAGGGAATCTCAGCGAGTGTCAGGGCGTCTCTCACGTATTCGGGTTATGACGCAGTCGTCTCAGCGCATCTCCAGAAGCTTCACGGTGTCTGCCGGCGAAGCTGTCAAAGAAGCTGTCCATTCGACTCCAACAACCACACCGGACCGTAGGTTGAAGCTCACATAACGCGATGTGGTCAGAGCAGCAACTCAACACCGCTAAGCAACGGTCACGCTTACAGCCCAGTGAGCGGCCGGACAAGCCGCGGCCGAGGTTAAGCATTTGGTAGTTACACCAACAGACGAGAGAATCGCCGAACCGGCGTGTTTCGCAACGTAGACCTCATGAGTGCCACCCGGGGGTGGCGCAGGAAGCGGTATCGGAAGGATTGCAAGGACCGCCTCGTCGGAGGACTGCACCGTCTGCCACTGCGCAGCTGGAGGTCCGACGAGCAACACGTCAATCGCGTCGCACCTGTGGGTGGTGATCGAACGGCCGTTGTCACTGACGGTCAGGTGAATCTCGATCTGAATCGGCGAGGAGGCCGTGCACGTAGTTCCCGCTGGTGATGCCATTTGGGCGCCGTAAGGCCCGGAGCATGCTGTGAAGAAGCCGGCCACGAGAATGACGAGCCACGGGCGACGCATCTTCAAGAAACGCCCGATATAGCCCAAAAGGAACGCTTCACCATAAAGTCGTGCGGCCCAACCTATGAGCAGCGTCATAAACCCCAGAGATCGAGCAGGTATTGCTCGGAACAGCCCGATCCTTTCCGCAATCTGCCACCTGTCGAGTGCACGAATTGAACCAGCACCGCCTGCGGTAATGCAGCAGCTTGGCGCGCAGCCAGGTTGTGAGCTCTATCTGATGGGGAAGCTGTCAAATGAAGCTGTCAAATGCCGCAAATGTGACGCAGTGCAGCAGACGGACCACAACATATAGGGACGTAGGCTGGCACAGGCACAACATATTGGTGCTCGCGCAGGGAATCGAACCCTGAACCTTGGGATTAAGAGACTCCCGACAAATCGTCTCAGTACATCTCTGAGCATCTCATCGCGTCTCTCCCGTATTCGAGTTATGACGCAATCGTCTCTGCGCGTCTCCCGCTGCCTCACAGAGTCTCCCGGCGAAGCTGTCAACGAAGCTGTCAAATCGATGGGTCGGCGCGGGTCGTAAGAGCGAACCGCGGCGTCATGGTCGCGGGCCAGAAGTTACCCAGCGAATGTGACGCAGGCGGCCGGATCGGCTCTCAGCGTCTCGAAGAACGTTGCAACCTCATGACCTCCGCACGACGTCCCCCAGAAGCTCGCCGGCGCAGCAGCATCGTGGCCCGCTCCGGCCACTATCAAGAAGATCGCGCCAGGGAACTCCGCCAGGAGGGCACGGCTGATCTCCTCAGGAACGGTCGTGTCCTCGTCGCCGCTGACTATGAGGGTCGGCAGCGGTGGGAACGTAGCGCCAGGCAGGATCATTGGCTCGAATCTACTTGGCGTTGGCCACGTGATGCAGGTGTCCGGAGAGATGTTTCCCGCGGCCCAGCCGGTAGTTGTGAAAGGGTCGAACGTGTTCTTAGGAAGGGCTGCATAGGCGGCCGCGAGCTTCTTTTCGCGCTGGGCCACGGAATCGGTCCTATCCCATGGGAAGTCCTGATCGTTGCAGGAGGCGGCTGCGTTGTCGCCGTTTGAAAAGCTGGCTGGATCGGCCGACTGCCCCGCCACAGGCGACCATTGACTGACCAGCTGGAGTATCGGGCCTGGATCCCCGGATTCGAGTGCCGCCGCCGCGTCAAGCAGAGTCTTGGCGTGGAGCTGGTAGGAGCTTGGTCCGAAGCTCGCAAGCAGAACTTCCACCGCCGCTTCATCGACAACGATTTGTCCGGCGGTGCCGGCGACGGAGCCGCGGATGTGCCTTGATGCGACTCTTCGAACGAGCCAATCGATGAGGTCCTGTGGCCGGGGGTAGCTGCTAGCGCACTCCGCGGACCGTTGGCAAATGAGCCTCAGGGCGCGGACCCATCCAGCTAGATAGCCGATGCTCAGAGCGTAACTCCGAGCCTCGTCAATGGCCGGAAACGCTGAGTCGAGCACGGCTGCGTGAACGCGCTTTGAAAAGCGAGTGACATAGGCCTGTTCGGCGATGGTTCCGTAAGACGCTGCGTAGAAGTCGAACGAGGCAACCCCAATTGACTTCCGGACGTCCTCGATGTCGAGTGCGACGTCGCCCGAGCCGTAGCGGTCGGCCGCCGGGCCGAGCTGGCGCCCACAATCTGCCGTAGCGGCCCGAAGGTCCGCGATTGTCGAGACACCGACCTGAAGCTCAGTGCATAAGATCGCACCAGAGCGGCCGACGCCGCGGGGCTCGATGAGGACCGTGTCGTGGTCGGCCTGCCACATTTGGATCGGCACGTAGTTGTGATCGGCCCAGATCGAGGCACCCGGGCCGCCTGGCGAAACGAAGATCGGCTCTAACCCCGGCTTGCGCATGTCAGTGTGCGATTGGATGAAGAAGGCGATCGTGATGGTCCCCGCCGCCGGGTTTGCCCGATCCAAAGGGACGTTCACAGTGCCGCAGCGCCAACTCTGGTCATCGGCGCACTTCGGGAGGGCGGCACCAAGGCTTGAGGACGCTGTACTCGGTGTCGATGACGATGAGCAAGCTCCAAGCGCGATCGCGGCAGCGAAGAGAATACATACCAGCTTCACGTTTCTGTCCCATCGTCGAAGACGATCCACGTGTTCATGGCACGGGCTGCCACGTAGGGCGGTCGGCATCCACCTGGCCCAGGCTCAAAGGTTTGCTTCCGTCGGCGTATTCGCCGGCCTGCCGCGCACGACCGATTGCCTCTAAGAAGGCGGCATAGCACTGCCCGGGATCGATGACAGACCAGCGCAAAGGCTCGCTTGAACTCGGCGGTGCTGCCGAGGCGAACCTCAACTTACGGTCTTTAAGCGGTTCGGTCACCCGTGCAATCTAGCAACCCGCTCCCGGCACGTGGTTGGCTGCGTTGGACTCGAATAATTTGACCTCGGCGTTATTTCGGCGTGCGGGCGACAGTCGGTGTCTCGGCGAAGCTGTCAAATGAAGCTGTCAAATGCCGCGGAAGTGACGCGGCGCGGCATACTGACCACAACATATAGGTCGCGGAACGGGCGCAAACACAACATGTTGGTGCTCGCGCAGGGAATCGAACCCTGAACCTTGGGATTAAGAGACTCCCGACAGATCGTCTCAGGGCATCTCAGGGAGTGTCAGTGCGTCTCTCCCGTATTCGGGTTATGACGCAGTCGTCTCAGCGCGTCTCCCGGTGCCTCACAGAGTCTCCCGGCGAAGCTGTCAACGAAGCTGTCAAATCGAAGTGGTGGGCGGCCGTAAACTCGATGCACCTACCGAGTGCGTCTGGCCACGGCGCGCGGACGCCTCATTCACGGCTTAGCTTCGGTGTCGTCGCTATTTGGTTAGTAGGCCAATTGGGGAGGAAAGTCGCCTCCTTGGTAGTGTTGGGTTACCTTGCCGTTGGCATCGACATCGTATGTCACTCGGTAAGACAAAGTGCCGGTCTTTGGACCCGAACTAAACCGGCTCGCGTCCCAATACTGGGTGAAGGTGACCAACCATCCACCGGCGCCGTCGACCACGGCTCCCGTCTGGCATGAACCGGGAATACGCAGGCCAGGATATGGTCCTCCTCCTTTGATGGTGCAGTCTTGGCGTCCCGGCCCCTGAGGGAAAACCGCGGGGTCAAAGAACACGAGCTGCTTTAGCGCCAACTGGATCGCCTGCGTCTCAGGCAGCTTGGTCGGCCGCTCGTTTTGTACGCCCGGTATCGGTATCGACAGCCAGACCTTGCTCCAGATCGCCAGTCCGACTAGCGCGATCACCAGCAAAGTGGTGGCGGTCAGAGCGACTGATCTGGCCACTGAGGAAAACCTCGGCTCGGCTTCGGTGGAGCGCCGCCGAAGGTCAGCGATCACAGTAGCGTTGAGCGATGGGTGCGGCCGGCCTGCAAGTTCATCGAACGCACTGGCAAGGCGCGTCCGCGCTGAGTTCTTCATCACTGCAAAATCTCCTGCTCTTCAAGGTCGAGGCGCAAGCGCTTAAGCGCCCTGTGGATCCGACTCTTGGCTCCGCGTGGGCTAACGCGTAGGACCCGCGCGACTTCGGCTATCGGGATATCAAGTCCGAAATAGAGATGCAAGGCAACCCGATCCTCGTGACCCAGTTCAGCCACTGCGTTAGCGAGGTCACTTCGCTGGACCACCGTGTCCTCAGGTTGCGCAAGGTCGCGGACATGCGTTACACCGCGTACAACCGACCACCATCTAGCTCGTCGGGTCTGCCGGCACTGGTTTGCAACGATTGACAAGAACCACGACTTCAAGCTTGTGTGATCTCCCCGAAATGATCGGATGCTCCTCCAAGCTCGGAATGTCGCCTCTTGAAGTACATCTTCGGCTTCAGTTCGGTCTTGCAGCATGACGACCGCGAGACGATAGCCGGGGTCCAAGAGCGGCTCGACCAGCAGCTCAAATGAGCGCAGATCGCCGGCTCTAGCGGCGATTAGGGGATTCGGCTCGGGTTCGGTCAACAGCTCTCTTTCAGCCAGCCACATTCTCCTAACCGATTAGATGCAACTGCAGACCGTTTGGATTCGCTCAGCGTGCATATAGCGACAGGCATCATTTCACCGCCAGTGAGCCGCATCGTCCCTAAGCCCAGAAAACGCGGAGGGTTTACTCCGGGGTACTTCGGCGCAGTGGGCGACGCTCGGTGTTCTCGCGAAGCTGTCAAACGAAGCTGTCAAATGCTGCAAACGTGACGCAATGCGGCAGACTGCCCACAACATGTAGGGCTTAGCCGTCACGCAGGCACAACATATTGGTGCTCGCGCAGGGAATCGAACCCTGAACCTTGGGATTAAGAGTCCCCTGCTCTGCCAGTTGAGCTACGCGAGCGCGTGACGGCCGACTGTCGATTCTAAGGTCCATCGGCAGTTAACAGCCGAGGTTCCCCTCGCCCGCTCGTCCCTCTAGCGTGCCAGGCATGCGCGCGAAAGCACCCCTGGACGTCGACCTCGAAGACAAGCTGCTCTACGGGCTGACCCCGATGCGGCTCGCATATCTGGTCGTAGGTCTGGTGAGCGGCTTCGCCGTGTGGTCATCGCCATGGGCGCCATCGCCCTTGCGAGCGTTCGCTTGCGCGACTCTAGTTGCCATCGGTGCGATCGCGGCTTGGGGTCGTTGGCATGGCCGTGCCGTTGACAGTTGGGTCGTCGATCTTTCGCTGTTCGTGATCGGCACACATCGCTTTGTATTGGACCAGCGTTGGCTGCAGCGCCTCAGATATCGAAGGCCTAGGCCGGCGCTGATGCCACCACCAAAGCGTCCCGTCGTGATTGTCGTCACCGGCCGGGCTCCCAAGGCCGGTGCGACAACCGTTGCCACCGAGCTCGCAGCGTGCCTCGCCGTCAAGGGGTACCCGCGCGAGCTCTGGTCGGTGCGCGATGAATTCGCTGGTCATACATCCAACCCAACCCCTTCGGAACTCGTCCTGGCAGTGGCGGCGGTCGAGGCCGGTCGCGTGTGCTACCTGGACCGCGGGGCGGGACCGTCAGTGGCGGGGGTGATTCCGGAGGACGAGCTGGTTCGGCGAGCAGCCGGGCTGAACCAGGCAACCGTCGTCGCCTTTCCAGAGTCGGCGGCAAGCAAAGCATTTGGAGACCTGGTCGACGTCATCGCTGCCGCAGGTTGAAACGGGAGCTTCAGCTTGGACCCGTTCGGTTGAAGGCTCGAGGCCCTGCCGTCCTGTGGAGCGGCGGGGCCAACGCGGTCGCGATCACAACCAGCCCGATCGGCTTTGCCGGCGCCGCCGAGACAGACCGTCTTCGATGGATCCACGGTTTCAGGCGCCTGCTCGACGGAGTGGACTTGCCGATCCAGTGTGTTGTCGAGGTGAAATCGGGAGCCGGTCCCGATCCGTCTCAGGTGGCTCGACCGACGCTTGACCTGACGCGGACCCGAAGCGCCGATATGGCTTTCGCCGAGGAGGTCGCTCTCTCGCAGTCGGCGCAGCGCACCAGAGTCGCATTGGTCATGGCGCGGCCGCAAGCGCAGCGACTTGAGGCGGCGCTCCGCGAGATGGGCATCTCATTCACCACGTCCGATGGCACCAGTGAGCCGATCTTCGGCACCGAGCAGGCGAGCCACTTTCTTCATGCCGAAGGTTGGAGCCGCACGTGGCATGTCGATCGCCTTCCCGGGGGCGAGATCGAGGCGGGTTGGCTGCACCGGCTGATTCCGCGCGGCTTGAATGTGAACCTGTCCTGGCACGCGACTCCACTCCCTGTCGCGTGGATAGTCGAGTACCTACAACGGCAGCTGGTCGGCATGAAGGCGTCGCGCATCCAGGAACAGAGCGTGGGCATGGCCGATCCAGCGTTGGCAGGAGCGCTGCCCGCGGCCGAGGACCTCCAGCGCCGCCTTACGGCGAGCCAGGAGAAGGCATTTCACGTCTCGACCTACCTGACCCTGACGTCGCCCACGCTCGAGAGCCTGGAGGCGGGCGCCCAAAGGATCGAGGCCGCCGCGCGTTCCGTCCTCTGCCGCCTGCAGCCGTGCACGTTCCGAATGTTCGATGGATATCTGGCCACGCGGCCCGTGGCTGAGGACCGGCTGCAGCGCAAGCGCGTCCTCGACACCAGCACGCTCGTGACCTTCTTCCCCTGGTTGGATTCGGAGCTTGTGCAAGGAGGTGGCTTGATGATTGGACGCAGCCAGTCGACAGGTTCCCCTGTCATTGTCGACCCCTTCGCCCAGATCCATTACGCGAACGCGAACATCGGAGTATTCGGCCATTCCGGCGCCGGCAAGACCTACCTTCTCTCCTCGCTTGCTATGGGAGCTCTTGGACTCGGCGTGCAGGTTTATGTGATCGACCCGGAGCACGAATACGGAGAGCTCGCCAAACAGCTTGGAGGGGTCGATGTGCCGCTCGCACTCGGCTCGGGCCATGCCATCAACGTCCTCGCGCTCCGGCCGGCCGACCGGCGCGACGAATCTTGGCTCGGCCCTGCGACCGCGGACGCTGTTGACCTTTGCGAAGCGATTTGCGGCGGGCTGGACGAGCGCGAGCGCGCGATCATCGAGTCGGCGGTGCGGCGTGCCTATCGCGAGGCGGACCCGCCGTTGCTGCGCGATGTTGCGGCCACCCTCCCGCCGGATTCGCGTGTCAGCGCGATCTTGTCGCGCTGGGTGCACGGCAGTCTCGGTCAGATGTTCAGCGCCCCGACCAACATCGACCTTGACGCGCCAATCGTCGTGTTCGGTATGCGTGAGCTTCGCGACGAGATGGTGGCTCCCGTCCACTTTCTTCTGGCCGAAGCACTGTGGACGCGCATCAAGAGAAAGGATCGACGCCGGATGCTCATCGTCGATGAGCTCGGCCTACTCTTCGAAGATCCGACGATCCGAAGATTTGTCGTCGGGCTGGCGCGCCGGATCCGCAAGTACGACGGATCTTTGGTCTTCGCGACCCAGAACCCGGGCGACCTTCTGAGCTCGGAACAAGGAGCAGTGGTCGCTACGAACCCGGCAGTCCTGTTTTTCGGCGTCCAGCGACCCGGCGAGGCCGCCAAGCTGCAGCGCACCTTTCACTTGAGCCGGCAGCAGCGCACCTTCCTCGAGACAGCAAGAAGGGGCGACTTCCTGCTGGCCGCAGGCGCCGAACGGCTGGCGGTGGAGGTGAAGGCGCCGCCGTGGCAGGAAGACATGATGCAGCGGGCTCGAGAGTTGGCCCGGCCCCGGTCCTGAACCGGTAGGCTAGAAACGCCATGCGACGAGTCCTTCACTACCGGTTACACGGCCTGCCGGAGCAGCGACTCGAGCGCGTCCATGAGCAGTTCGAATCGCTCGCGGCGGCCAGGACATGGCGCTGCGATCCTCCGTGGGTTGCCAGCCCTCGCTCCACCGGCCTGTTCGAGATGGAGTACTACCGCCATCTCAAGTTGGAGGAGACCCGAGACCTGAGCTCTGCCGGGTTTGTGAAGATGGCCGGCGACGAGACCGACGCACTCATCATCACGATCTTCATGCGTGACCTGAGCGCGGAGTACGGGATCAGGGTCGCCATGAGAGATGAAGACCATCCGCTGGCCAAGCTGCGACGCCTCGACTTCCAGACCGGCCGCCTGCCAAGTGGCCTTGCGCTCGAGGACGTGCTGGCAAAGCGGCCGGTGATCAAGAAGGTGCTGGGTGAGAGGATATTTTTCTACCCACCGACGTTCAGGCTCCACTCGCAAGGTCCCGAGAGTCCCGAGTGGGCCTATGCGCTGTGCGGCATTCGCGCGTACGCCCCCACTTTGCTGGAGGCCGAACAGGAAGCGCTCAAAATCCTGCGCGGCTTCGGGCACCTTGGCGGCTGACATCTCCGCCCCGGCCGGGGGTTTCGTCGACTCGGCCGACGGCACGAAGCTTGCCTACCGCGCGTGGCCTGTGGCCGGCGCGAGGACGAATTTCGCAGTCGCCCACGGCCTGGGCGAGCACGCCGGACGCTACGAACGTTTCGCGCGAGGAATGGCGAAGCATGGCTTTGGCACCTTCGCCGTCGACCTGCGCGGGCACGGCAACAGCCCCGGGCAGCGAGGCCATGTCGACTCCTGGTCGCAGTGGACCGGCGACGTCTCGGCTTTCGTGGCCCACGTGGCCGCGGCGACAGGAGCCGAGGTGGTGCCGCTAGGTCACTCGTTTGGTGGCGCAGCAATGTTGAGCACGGTCCTCGCCGGCAAGCTGGGCAACACAAGGCGCTTCATCGTCTCCAGCCCAGCGCTAAAGGTGAAAGTTGCGGTCCCCGCCTGGAAGATCAAGCTGGGCACCACCGCATCAAAGGTGCTGCCGAAGCTCGCCCTCGACAACGAGGTCGACCCCAAGCTGCTGTCGCGAATCCCCGAGGTCGTGGAGGCTTATCGCGCCGATCCCCTGGTCCACAGCAAGATCTCGAGCCGTTTGTACACGGAATGGTTGGCGGCGACGCGCGACATCCTGAACCGCGCGGGCGAGATCAAGATCCCTTTCCTGATCCTGGCCGGCACCGACGACGGTCTCATCGACCCCGAGGGCAGCAAGCAGCTCCATGAAAAGGCGCCGGCGATGAGCGAGCTGAGGTTGCTGGAAGGCCGCTACCATGAGCCTTTCAACGACCGCGACAACGAGGAGGTCTTCACTCTGATCGCGAACTGGCTGGCGAACCCGTGATGCACGCGCTCGCTGGGCTGTCGAGCTGGAATCTTCAGCCGGGATCGTGGCTGTTGTGGATCCTGGTTGGCCTGATCTCTGGCGCGGTCGCAGCTCGAGTCGTGGCCGGACGTGGGTTCGGCTGCGTCGCTGACATCCTGGTGGGAGTCGCCGGCGCATTCATCGGTGGCTTCTTGCTGGCCGCGATCTTCGGAGCCAACACGACAGTCGGTTTCTGGGGCAGCATCGTCGTCGCTTTCATCGGCGCTGCGGTCCTCCTCGCCGCTCTGAAGCTGTTATCCGGCGGCCGCCTCTGACGCTTCGCCGGCAGCGAGCGATGCAATGTGCTCAACCGACGACGCCACCTCGGCCGGCAGGAACAGCGGAATGTCATGCGGCGACTCGTACCAGCTGATCTCCACCTTCGGTGCCAGCTCTGCCAGCCGCGCGGCGCCCACCTCGCGAGATGTGGCGATCCTCGCCGGGCCGTGCCTCGCGAGCAATGCGGCAGCCGGCACCTCGACGCGCGGCCATAGAACATCTGGCTGAGCTTCGTAGAGCCCGCGCAAGAGCTCAAGGCGCACCGGCGCGGTCAGCGTCAGAACCAGGGCATCTGCGTCGGGGACGATTCTTGCCTTCACGAATGACTCGAGGTCCTGGTCCCACGCGCCCCCGAAGTCGCGCTTCGATTGAGAGACGGCCTGTTCGAACGATGTGAATCGGGGCAGCGGCGGCTGCATGATTTTCTGCGCCTCTTCCCAGTTGAAGAGGTTCGCGGCGCTCTGGACGGGACCGTCGATGAACACCAACCCGCCGGTGGTGCCCTGACGCGTGCCGACCAGCTCCAGAGCGACTGTTGCACCCCAGGAGTGGCCGACCACAACGGGCTTCTCGAGTCCCAGGTTGTCGATCATGAAATCGACGTCCTTCAGCAGTTCATCCATCGCATATCCGTCGGGAAATCGCGGTGCCCTTGGAGGCTGGCCAGTGAGACCGTGTCCGCGCTGATCCAGGGCGACCAGCCGGCGCTGAGGAAAATGCCGCGCGAGCCGCTCCCAGTAGCGGGCGTTGGAGCTCAGGCCATGCAGCAAGAGAAGCGGCGGCTGGCGGCCGGGGCCCGTTTCCGGTATCCATTCGAGGTAGTGCAGGCCGACACCGTCCCGCTCGAGCCAGCCGTCAGACGGGGCGCCCACTGACGCGAAAGACTAGCTCGCGGCGACTGTCACCTCGTCCGAGGCACGCGCGTACTCCTGGGCTACCTGCCTTGGGCGGCGCTTGATCAGCAGCGCCGTGAATGCAGTCAGCGCGAGGACCACGATCGGCAGCACCAGCGTCTGCTTCAGCGCGTCGATGTAACCAGTGACGAACACGTCGTGAGCGAGAGCCGTGAGCTGCTGGGCGACTGCGGGTGGCAGTCCGGACGGCAGCTTTGCCCCGTACTCACCCGTCCCGATCTGGAAACCACTTGAAGCCACCGAGCTGAAGGCCGCGATGAACTGGTCTCTGAATGCCGGCGGCAGCGCCGATGCGTGGCTCACTGCCTGGTCGTGCAGGGTGATCGCCAACCGGTTTTGAAGGACGGCTCCCACCACCGCGCTGCCCACCGCCTGACCGACCTGCCTCGTCGTGTTGAGCACGGCGGATGCAGTCCCGGCCATACGTGGCTCGATGTTGCGCATGGCGACGGTGGTCATGGGCGCGAACGTCATGCCCATGCCGGCGCCGGCCACTATGGCAGGCACGAGGAAGGTCAGCCAGGTCGAGTCGGGGCCCGCAACAATGGTCAGCGTCCCGAACCCGATTGCAAACACGAAGACGCCCGTCATCAGGATGTACTTCCCTCCGATCCGGTCCGCCATGCGCCCCGCGAACGGAGCCACCACCATCGAGGTCAGGGACATCGGGGCGAGGGTGAGGCCGGCGGTCAGGGCGGAAAAGCCGAGCACCGACTGCAGATAGATGACGATTGGAAGGAACAGGCTCATCATCCCGAAGGCGATCGATGCACCGATCCAGTTGGCGACCGCGAAGTTCCGCTCCTCGAAAAGGGACAGGGGGACCAGCGGCTCAGTCTGAAAGCGTTCCCAGATCACGAACAGGATCAGCAGCACGACGCCAAGGCCGATCACCTCGGGGATGGTGACCACGTAGGAGCCGATCTCACCCCAGTTGAAGCGCTCGCCTTCAATCAGGCCGAAGACCATCCCAAACAGACCGCCAGTCGCGAGGAAGATGCCGACGACGTCCCATCCGTGGCGGCGACCCGGCCGCAGATCGGGCACGATGATGAAGGTCGCCACGAGCGCGGCGATCCCGATCGGGACGTTGACAAAAAAGATCCACCGCCAGTCCACGTAGGTGACGATGGCGCCGCCGATCGTGGGCCCTGCAAGAGTCGCCAGGCCGGCGACGCCTGCCCAGATTCCAAAGGCCGCGCCTCGACGCTCTGGCGGAAACAAACTGGTGAGAATCGCCAGCGTCTGAGGCACGAGAAGGGCACCGCCAACCCCCTGAAGGACGCGGGCGGCGATCAGCTGATTTTCGTCCTGCGAAAGACCGCAGAGGGCCGAGGCGATGGTGAAGATGGCGAGGCCGGCCGCGAACAGATTGCGCTGGCCATACAGGTCGCCGAGGCGGCCTGCAGTGATGAGCAGAACTGCGTACACCAGGATGTACGCGTTCAGGACCCACAGGATTCCGTCGAGGCTGATCTTCAGCCCCGCGCTCATGGCCGGGATGGCCACGTTCACGATGGTGGTGTCGAGCATGATCATGAAGAAGCCGGTGACCAGCACCACCAGCACGACCCACGGGTTCCTGCGAGATTCAGTCATACCTACGACTCAACCTGATCCGCGCCAATTCAATTCCGCCAATTCAGGCCTGCAATTCGCGGCCATGGGCTTCCCGCAGCGGACAATTGGTGGGGATGGACCGAATTGAGCTGGAAGGCATGGTGTTCAGCGGCCGGCATGGAGTGCGCCCAGCCGAGCGAGCGGAACCCCAGGAGTTCAAGGTGGACATCAAGGTCAACGCTGACCTGTTGGCCGCCGGGCGCAGCGATCGGGTGGAGGACACCGTCGACTACCGGCCGATTTATGCGATCGCCAAAAGCGTCATCGAGGGCGAGTCGGCCAAGCTCATCGAAACTCTCGCCCAGCGGATTGCCGAGCGTGTGCTCGAGCTGGATAAGGTCGTGGGTGTGTCGGTTCGGATCGCAAAGCGGCCGCAGAGCATGCGCCCGATTGACGCGGCAGCTGTGAAGATCACAAGGACGCGCGCGTGACCATCGCATATTTCGATTGCTTTTCGGGAATCTCCGGCGACATGGCGTTGGGGGCGCTCATCGATGCCGGCGGCGATGCCGCGATCGTCGACGCCTCGGTCGAGGCGATGAGGCTTGGCGACGAGGTCAGAATCGAGGTACGGCGCGAAGCGCGCGGCCACGTTGGAGGCACGCGCGTGCTGGTGCATGCCGGCGAGCGTGTCGAGCGAACGGTCCCGATCCTGCGCAGAGTCATCGAGGACGCGGATGCGCCGGATGCCGTCAAGACCCAGGCGCTGGCCGCGATCAATCGCCTCGCCCAGGTCGAAGCCCGAATTCATGGCGTTTCCGAAGAGCAGCTGCACCTGCATGAGCTGGGCGGCGCCGACACGCTGATCGACCTCGTGGGCGCTTTCTGGCTTCTGCGCGACCTGGACGTCCACCAGCTCTACGCCTCAGCCCTTCCTGCTCCTCACGGCCTGAAGGGCGATATGCCGCTGCCGGCCCCCGCCAGCGTGCGGGTGCTCGAGGGCAGCGGGGCAATCTTCGAGGACACGAAGAGCCACCAGGAGCTGGTGACGCCGACCGGCGCTGCCATCCTCGCGGTCGCGGCCAGGTTCGAGCGCCCCGCGATGACGCTGAACTCGATCGGTTATGGCGTCGGCGCGCGCGACGTGCCGGGCAACGCGCTTGCGGTCTGGATCGGAGAGGAGGCGCGGAGCGAGACCGGCGTCACGATGATCGAGACCAACCTCGACGACATGGCGCCGAACGTGCTCGCGGCCCTATGCGAGGACTTGATGGCGGCCGGAGCGCTCGACGTCACGGTCACACCCGCGCTCATGAAGAAGGGTCGATCCGGCCACCTGCTCACGGTCATGTCAGCGCCCGAGCTGGTCGCCCGCCTGACCGACGACCTGCTCCGCCACAGCACCACGCTGGGAGTCCGGATGACAAATGTGCACAGGGTGTTGGCGGGGAGAAGAATCATCGAAGTCCAGACCTCGCTGGGCACCGCGCGGGTCAAGGTGAAAGAGATCGGGGGCGAGCCGGTCGATGTCTCGCCCGAGTACGAAGACTGCAGGCGGATCGCCCGCGAGACGCACCACGATGTCCGCGAGGTCATGAGGCTGGTGGCTGAGACCGCGCGCAGAGAGCTGGGGCTTGCCTGAGGCGCGAACCTCGTAGCCGCGACAATTAGCCTCGTGACGGCTCGATTGCTGGACGGCAAGGCCGCGGCGCGCGAGATCTACGAGCGGATCGCCGCCGATGTAGCGGCTCGCGTGGCGAAGGGCGGCTCGCGGCCCAAGCTGGCAACTGTCGTGGTTGGCGACGACCCTGCGTCAGCTCAATACGTGCGCATGAAGCAGGCGAACGCAAAGAACGTCGGCATCGACTCTGAAGACCACCATTTGCCGGCTGCAACGACGACCGAGCAGCTCCTTGAGCTGGTGGAAAGCTTGAACCGGGACGAGTCCGTGAGCGGCATCCTGGTCCAGCAGCCGGCGCCTCGACATATAGATATGACGCGCGTGATCACCGCCCTCGATCCCGGGAAGGATGTCGACGGCGCTCATCCTTTTAATGCGGGAATGCTGGCGCTCGGTTTTGAGGGTGGAATCGAGCCGTGCACTCCCGCCGGAATCATTGTCTTGCTGGAGAGAGCAGGAGTGCCGATCGAAGGCGCGAACGCGGTGGTGGTCGGGCGCAGCAACCTGGTGGGAAAGCCGACCGCTTTCCTTCTCTTGCGTCGCCACGCAACGGTGACTATTTGCCACACGCGCACCACCGACCTCGCCAGTCATTCGAGGTCAGCCGACATCCTCGTGGCGGCCGCCGGAAAGGCGAACCTCATCACGAAAGAGATGGTGAAACCTGGCGCGGCGGTGATTGACGTCGGCACGAACTGGGTGAATGGCAAGCAGGTGGGGGACCTCGGGCCCGGAGTCGCGGACGTGGCCGGATGGCTGACCCCGAACCCGGGCGGTGTCGGGCCTATGACCCGCGCGATGCTCATCAAGAACACATTCGAGGCGGAGGTTCGTAGGACCGGCGGATAGCCGGGCCGTTGTGCTCCCCGCTCGCCCGGGAGCCGATCACGCATCAGCGTGATCGGTGGGGACGTGCCGCTGGGCACAACCGACCGTGACAATCTGCGGGTGACATACGAGGAGTCGCTCGCCCACATCTCGAAGCTTGGCCGCTTCGGCATGAAGCTCGGGACTGAGCGAACACGCGCGATCCTCGACCACCTGGCCAATCCGGAACGCGGAATGCGGGGCGCGCTGGTTGCAGGCACCAACGGCAAAGGCTCGACCGCTGCCTGCCTTGCGTCCATCCTGCAGGCGGCCGGTCGCAACGTCGGCTTCATGCCCAAGCCCCACCTCATCTCGTACACCGAGCGAATTCAGGTCAACGGCGTGCCGATCAGCGAGCAGCATTTCGTGAGCACGCTCGAAGCGTTGAAGCCCGCCCTTGACGCGATCTCGATGCAAATGGGCCAGGCCACGGAGTTCGAGATGCTGACCGCGATGGCGATCGCCTACCTCGCGCCGCGAATCGATCGGCTCGTGTGCGAGGTCGGGCTGGGTGGCCGCCTCGATGCCACGAACGCCCTCGACCTGGGGCTCGCGATGATCACCAACGTCGACCTCGATCATCAAAAGTATCTGGGCGACACGATCGAGCAGATCGCTCACGAAAAGGCGGCGATCATCAAGCCCGGCAATCAGGTGATCACCGGTTGCGAAGGCATCGCCCTCGAGATCGTGGAGGAGCAGGCGAGAAAGGCCGGTTCGTCCGTGTGGCGCTTGGGCCGCGAGATCCGTGTCGCATCAACGTCCAAAGGTTGGGACGGACACAGCCTCGATGTGACCGTCGAGGGCCGCCAGTACTCGAACCTGAGCCTACCTCTCGTTGGCGATTACCAGCCTGCCAACGCCGCGCTCGCGGTGGCGGCCGCAGTCGCGCTGGGTGATGCCACAGACGATTCCGTGCGGCATGGCCTCGCGTCGACGGTCTGGCCGGGAAGGCTGCATCTCATCGCCAACCGACCTCGCGTGATTCTTGACGGCGGCCACAACCCGGCAGCGATGACCAAGTCCGGCATCGCCCTTCGAAGGCTGATCGGAAAGGAACGCCTTGTCGCCGTCTTCGCGATGCTCAGCGAACGCGACCCCAATCAGCTGCTGGCCGCGCTGCGCAAGATGGAGCCCGACGCTGTGGTCTTCACCGAGCCCGGCAGCGCCGCCGGGCACGCCATCGCGGCCGAGCAGCTGGCACGTATCTACGGCCTTGGCGCCGACGCCATAAACCCTGCCTCAGCGGCAGTCGAACACGCCAGAGAGCTCGCCGGCGCTGACGGCAATGTCTTGGTCTGCGGCTCGCTCTACCTGGTCGGCGAGATCCTTGCACAGACCCCGGAGATGGGCGGACGCTGAGGCTTGCGGTCTGGTAGTAATGGAGCGCACATGCAATCTCCTGGCACTCAGACCTTCTATCGCGGCACCGACCGGATCCTGGGCGGCGTCTGCTCGGGCCTGGGGGAAGGCTTTCACGTCGAGGTGCTCTGGGTCCGCCTGGCGTTCGTGGTGCTCGCTTTCATCAATGGCGTCGGACTGCTGCTGTACATCGTGCTGTGGGTGTTAATGCCCGAGCGTGCCGGCTACCGTCCTGCGGGCCAAAACGCGTTCGAGTCGATGAGAGCGGACATCAAGCGCGCCTGGGCTGACCTGAAAAACCAATTCGGAGCGGGTTCAACCGCATCATCGGCGCCTGCGGCAACCGCGAGCGCTGGGCCGGTCGCGCCAAGCACGTCAGTTACAACCGAGGGTCAGGCGCCACAGTCCGCCGGCCCTCAACCGGTCACTCAGACGCCGACCTTCATCTTTGGCGCAATCCTGGTCGTGCTCGGCATCGCTTTCCTGGCCGCCAACAGCGGCGTCACCTGGAACGTGATATTGCCGGCGGCCCTGATCGCGCTTGGGATCGCGCTCCTCGTCAGGAACCTGGAGAAGCGGACCTAGCGCAGGCGCGTGAGCTGTCGCAGGTCGATCTTCCACTCACGCTTCGGCGCGCGAAAGAAACGCACGCAGAGGTAAGCCGAGCCGAGGGTCATCGGCAGCAACAGAACCAGAGCCACGATCACCCACAGGCCGCCGGCGCTCAGCGCCACACCTGCGATCAGCGCCACTGCGATCACCAGACCGACCGCCCCGGCCAGCAGCTCGGTCGCCGATCGGATCTGCACCGTCGCCTTGACGCCAGGCGTTGGAACGCTGGCAGGGCGGGGCCTCGCCCCCGATACCCATGCATAGAGCACCAGGCTGACGCCCCCCAGCCCCGCGAACAGGGTGATCACCTCGGACACCATTCCCTGTTGTGTGTCCGCAACACGACCGGAGGCCACGAAGGCGATGACGATCAGCACGGCCCCAATCACGAGCGCCAGCCATCGCACCCTACTGGTTGGCGGCGACGATGGTCGCGCGCAGGCGCCGCATGCCCCTCAGCCACCTGTCGTAATCGGACGCTCGACGGCCGAAAAATTCTTCGACCTCGGGGTGAGGGAGGATGAGAAAGCTCTCGTCGCGGATGCCCTGCAGGACCGACTCGGCAACCTGGTCGGGCTCGAGTGCAGTCGCCGTGAGAAAGTCGAGGCCCCTGCGGCGCTCCATCGCCAGCATGTCGGTCTTCACTCCGAGCGGGCACAGACACGAAACCCGGATTCCCTCGTCTCCATGGGCGATCGAGAGCCATTCGAAGAATGACAATGCGGCCGCCTTGGTCACTCCATATGGAGCCGCGAACATGTGATTGAGCAGGCCCGCGGCCGACACCGTGCCGACGATGTAGCCCTCCTTGCGCGCAAGCATCGCCGGCAGCGCATGACGAGCCATGTACACGTGGGCCATCACATTCACGTCCCAGATGCGCTGCCACTCCGAGTTGGGAACCTCAGGGCCGCCGCCGACCGCGATGCCTGCGTTTGAGCACAGAATGTCGATGCGTCCTTTAGCGATGTGAATCTTTTCCACAAGCTGTGCGACATCAGTCTCATTCGAAACGTCGCAGCGAATGGCCATACCACCGATCTCGCGGGCCACTGTCCATGCATCGTCGGCGTCGATGTCCGCCACGACCACGATCTCGGCGCCGGCGGCGGCAAATTTGCGGGCGAGAGCTCGACCGATGCCGCGAGCTCCGCCTGTCACCACTACGACTCGGTCAGCTACATCCATGAACGGCAGCGCGAGTCTACGCTGCGCACCGACCATGCTCGAGTCGTCGGCGGTCCGGCCCACGAGGCCACACCAGACGTGGTCGAGAGTGGGTGAAGAAATTTCGAGAAATAAACGAAGAGGCTTGCTTCCGCACCTACCGATAGCGCCTAGAATCACTCCCCATGGTCGGTGGGGGCCTCGACTACAGCGCGCCATTTCAGCGCGCCATTGAGCTGATCGGTAAGCGCTGGACCGGGGCGGTCGTGAAAGCCTTGATCCCGGCGCCTGCTCGATTCAATCAGCTTCTTGCCGGTATCCCCGGCATTAGTGACCGCGTGCTCACGGAGCGGTTGCGCGAGCTGGAGACAGAAGGCCTTGTCGAGCGTCTCGTCGATCCGGGTCCACCGGTCAGGGTCAGCTATCGACTCACCTCCCGAGGCAGAGCGCTCGAGCCCGTGCTCGCCGCGGTTGCGAGCTGGGCAGACAGCTGGATGACATCGGTGGAGGCCGCGGTCGGTTAAGCGACGCGGTGGCTCTTAGCCGCCGCCACTCGGCTGATAGGCTTTAGCGCGATGCCGATTGGCGACTTCCTGCGCCGGCGGCCAGAAGCACAGACGTGCCTGGCTTGCGGGTCCCCATTACCTCACGGCGCTGTCTTCTGCCCATCGTGCGGCGTGCGTGCCGACGACCCTCAGGCTGAGCCTCTGCACATCGTCGACCGGACCACGGGTCTCTTCAACGATCGTTTCGTGCGTCCAGTCCTCGAGGATGAGCTGGCGCGGGCTCATCGCTATCAGCGGAACCTCGGGGTGCTGTTGGTCGAAGCGGACGGCACAGGTTCACCTGAGGAGTCTTTGAAGATGATGGCCGCCGCGCTGGCCGGCACCGTGCGCGACGTTGATACGCCCGGCGTCTTGGGCCGAACCCCGCCGCAGCTCCTGGCCATCCTGCCCGACACCGACGTCGCCGGCACGGCGCATGCCGCCAACCGGGTGCTGTCGGCCGTCAACGAGGCGTTGAAGCTGCATGGTGGCCACGCTTCCGTCGGCCTGGTCTGCATCCGGCCTGGCCAGCGCGTTCGAGCCGGCGCCGTGATCGAGAGCGCGAGCCGTTCGTTGCGCTCGGGCAGGCCCGAGATGATGGGCAAGCCGGCCTGAGCGTCGAGGTCTATCTAGCCCGCCACGGCGAAACCGAGTGGAGCCTCAATGGCCGGCATACGGGTAAGACCGACCTCCCGCTGACGCCCCAGGGCGAGGTGAAGGCGGCGCGCTTGAGGGACCGCCTGGAAAAGATCCACTTCGAAGCAGTGTTCTCAAGCCCGCTTCAGCGGGCCAGGCGCACCGCCGAGCTCGCCGGGTTCGCTGACGCGCAGCTCACCGATCTCCTGCGAGAGGTCGATTACGGCAAGTACGAAGGCATGACTACCAAGGCGATTCGAGAAAAGCATTCGGGTTGGGAGCTCTACAAGGACGGAAGCCCGGGCGGCGAGACACCCGCACAGATTTACGCGCGAGCGATGGACTTCATCAAGCTCGCCTCGAGCACCGGTGGCCGGGTCCTGGCTTTCTCGCACGGCCACTTCCTTCGTGCCGTCGCCATCGCTTGGATGCGCCTTGACATCAAGGCTGCAGCGACCCTGGACCTCGACGTCGCCACGCTCAGCCTCCTGCGCGATGACGAGCTGGGTCGCCTCCTCGCGATGTGGAACTCGCCTCCCTGATCGCGACTCGTTTCTCAGGCCTTGTGCCGCAAGCTCCACTCTCGGCTTCTGACTCCAGGCAAGCCCGCGTAGACGAGGTAAGCCGACGTCTCGACCTCAGCGTGATAGGTGTGCCGCTCGCCCGGGTTGATCAGCAGCATCTCACCCGCGCTGACCTCGCCGTGGCTGCTCCCATCATCGAAATGCAGGTGCCCAACGGTGACGATCAGCGCCAGCGGAATGGCGTTGCGATGCTCTGGCACGTTCTGTCCCGGCTCCAATCGCAGGCCGACCACGCGCATCGATCCGCAGTCGGCGATCTGCTCGAAGCCAAGGGCCCGCCGCGATCCTTCAGGGCCTTGCGCCATCACTCTCGCCGAATATCATGCCCGTCTCGCGGTGCAAAAGCCTCACCATCGAAGTCTGTGGTGATCAACCGGCTGACCGGCATGGACGGAGCCCGAAGAGCGCGCGGGGTCGTGATCGTGATTGATGTACTTCGTTCCTTCACCGTCAGCGCATATGCGCTTGCACGTGGAGCAAGCGGATGCCTGCTGGTGTCCACGACCGCCGAGGCTCGCGCTCTTCACAAGAAAATTCCAGGCTCCCTCATCAGTGCCGAGGAGGACGCGCTGCCGGTGCCTGGCATACCGATCAGCAACTCGCCAACTCAAATCAACGCGGCGGACGTCAAGGATCGCGTCCTCATTCAGCGCTCCAGCGCCGGGACCACTGTGATGTCCGCGGTCGAATCAGCTGATGAGCTTTACGCGGCGAGCCTTGTCGTGGCGAGGGCGACTGCCCGGGCGTGCCTGTCGAAGCAACCGCAGGCGCTGACGTTGATCGCGTCCGCGGACCACCCCGAAGATCACGCGTGCGCCCTGTATATCGAAGGCCTGTTACGTGGCGAGGAGCCCGACGTCGCCAGCCTGCTTCAGCCCCTGCGCGAGAGCGCTCGGTTCGCGCGAGCGATGAGCGGCACCTGGCCCGGATTCCCGCCGAGTGACCTGGACCTGGCACTCGTGCCCGACCGATTCGACTTCGCGATGCCGGCGACACGACATGACGGCTATCTGCGCTTGACGGCCTCAGTCGTCGACCACGCGAAAGGCTAAGATTCGAGCAGGGCACCAAGGGAATCCGGTGCGAAACCGGAGCTGTCGCGCAACTGTGAGCGGGGAGCCTCCGTCCGACAAAAGCCACTGAGGTCTACAAGCCTCGGGAAGGCAGATGGGGGCGGCGAGCCGCGAGCCAGGAGACCTGAACGCCCGCAACGGCAACCCGTCCGCGCGCAACGGCACGGAAGCTCCTGGCGGTCGGCTTTCAGCAGCGCGTTCGGAAAGGCTTGACCGCCTGGAGGAAACGACGTGCGAAAGCACCCCTTGTGGGCCAGCGCGACACTGGCTCTTGTCATCGCCGCGTGCGGAGGCTCGTCACCGACCAGCCAAGCAAGCCCTACGAGCACGTGCGTCAACGCCGCCGCCGCGCACCACGCCTATGTGGTCGTCCAACACCAGTCGGGAACATCAGTCCAGAAATGCGTGGGTTTCGCCGGCGACACCATCGGCGGCCAGTCCCTTATGGATCAGTCAGGCGTCGAGTACCAAACGCAGACCTTCAGCTTTGGGAAGGCGGTCTGCCAGGTCGACAACGAGCCAGCGCAGTACAGCACTTGCTTCCCGCCAAACCAGCCCACCTGGTGGACGTTCATACAAGCAAGCGGTGCGTGGACCTGCGCACAGACCGCATACACAGCAGTCACGCTCCATGACAAAGAGGCGATCGGCTGGCGCTACGTGCTTACCACGGATCCATGTCCGACACCGCCGCCACTTGCCAAGGAGAGCTGAGCCCGGTAATGAACGCACGCGCGGTGGCGGCCTGGTCCGGCACCTGCATCTTCATAGTCCTTTCGACGACGAACCCTGTCTACAAAGCTACGGTGCTGGCGGCGGCGCTCGTTGCGCTCGCCGCCGGCGTCGGAGTCCGCCGCCTTCGCGGTGTGCTCACTGGCGTCTTGCTGATCGCAGCCTTCGCGGTAGTTCTCAATTTCGTCTCGGCTCACCTAGGAACCACTGTGCTGTTCGCGCTCCCCGACCAGATTCCAGCCCTGGGCGGCCCCTACACGCTCGAGGCGCTGGCTTTCGGCGCGTCGGGCGGGTTGACCGTCGGAGCGGCAATCCTTGCCGCGGCGCCTTTCTCCTTGCTCCTCGCCTCACACGAGGTCATGGACGCGCTGCCGGCGGCACTCTCCCGAACCGGTGCCGCTATCGCAGCTTCCCTGAACCTCGTCCCGGCGGTGGCATCGTCCTTTGTCCAGGTCACCGAGGCTCAGCGGCTGCGTGGATGGCGTCCCCGCGGTCCGAGATCCTGGTCGGAGATCGTGGTTCCCGTCGTGCTGACGAGCGTCGAAGGCTCGATTCAGCTGGCCGAGTCGATGGAGGCACGAGGCTTCGGATCAGGCCAACGCACGTCGGTCAAGCCGCGGCGCATGCAGCGCAATGACTGGTTGCTTGCGGGAGCGTCGGGGGCGGCACTCGCGACCTTCGCGTTATCGCAAGCGATCGGGTGGGCAGCTCCTTGGTATGCGTATCCGACTTTGACGTCCCCTCCAATCGACGCGAGACCGCTCGCTGCATGCCTGCTTCTCTTCGCACCGGTGCTGATTTGGCGGTCGCGAAGCTAACCCGTCTCACCTACAAATACCCGGGCGCCGAAGTGGCTGCCCTTCGCGACGTTTGTCTCGAGATCGATGACGGACTGACGGTGGTCACCGGCCCATCGGGAGGCGGCAAGTCGACGCTGCTGCGCGTGTTCAACGGCCTGGTCCCGCATTTCCACGGTGGCGTCATATCCGGTAGCGCGTCGGTCGGCGGACTGGACATCATCGCCACACACACCAGGCAGCTTGCCCGCAACGTCGGCTTCGTCTTCCAGGACCCGGAGCTGCAGACCGTCTACAACGTGGTCGATCGCGAGGTGGCCTTCGGCCTCGAGAACCTGGCTGTCCCACCGCGCGAGATGGCCGGCCGCATCGAAGAGGCCCTTGATGCGGCGGGCGCTCTGCAGCTTCTCGGCCGCACGGTCCGTACCCTCAGCGGCGGAGAGCGGCAGCGAGTTGCTCTGGCCTCGGCGCTGGCGATGCGTCCCAAGGTCGTGGTGCTGGACGAGCCCACGTCGCAGCTCGACCCGCAGGGGGCCGCTTCAGTGGTCGCGGCCCTGTTGGCGTTGGTCCGGCACGGCACGCATGCGGTGGTATCGGAGCACCGTCTCGAGCCCATCCTTGATCACGCGTCTGGGCTGCTCGTCGTGGAGCGCGGAGTCGTGGAGGCGGTCGATCCGAAGAGCTGGCCGCCTCAGACCGTTTCCACGCGGCTACCTCGCCAGTCAGCGATTGGCGACGAAGCCTGGTCGCTCGCGAATGTGAGCGCGGGATTTGGGGGCACTGTGGTCATCGACCGTGTCGACCTGGCGGGTCGCGCCGGTGAGGTCGTCGCCCTCAGCGGGCCGAACGGCGGCGGCAAGACGACGTTGCTGCGGGTGATTGCCGGCACGCTTGCACCGCTCTCCGGAGCCGTTGCTCGCCGGTCCGGCCGCATCGCATACCTGCCGCAAAATCCCGCGGCACTTCTGCACCGGCCGAGCGTGCGCTCCGAGGTGAGCTTTACGCTCGGCCGTGCGGGAGAAAGCGAACGGCCCGAGGCGATCCTCGAAGAGCTGGGTCTCCTATCGGTGGCCGACCGCTACCCGCGCGACCTTTCAAGCGGCGAGCGCCAGCGCGCCGCCCTGGCGGCGGTCCTGCCGGGAATACCGCGCCTCGTCCTTCTTGACGAGCCGACACGCGGCATGGATGCAGTCGCTCGCGCGAGGTTGGTGCGGCTCGTCGCCAGGCTTCGAGACCTCGGCGCAGCGGTGGTCCTGGCGACCCACGATGAGGAGCTGAGGACGGTCCTGGCGGATCGGGTCCTGAACGTGGGTGGCGGAAGGGTCATCGAGAAGACGCGGGACGAGGTCCTGGCTTGAGGAAGGCCCTGCCTGTCGGCGCAGTCTCGCTGGCCGGCTTGCTGCTTTTCCTGTGGCCGTTCCTTGGCAGCGGTCTGCCGGCCAACACGCCTGCCTGGACGCTCGCGCTCGCGTGTGTCGGAGGTTTGTTTCTCGTCGAGGCCGGGGCGCGCCAGCTCGACTCGCGCGCAGTTGCACTCCTGGCGGCCATCGCAGCCATCGACACCGCGCTCAGGCTGGCGCTGATCGAAGGTATCGGCGGGTTCAGCCCCATCTTCTTCTTGGTGCTGTGCTCGGGCTACGTGTTCGGCACCTCGTTCGGGTTCCTCGCCGGCGCGCTGTCGATGCTCGTATCGGCGCTTGCCGGCGGGGGCGTGGGTCCGTGGGTGCCTTACCAGATTTTCGCGGTTGGTTGGGTGGGGGTTGCGGCGGGCCTGGTGGGGCACTGGAGCAGGCGGGGAAGCGTCCCTGGATGGCGCGACGTCCTGGCTCTCGCGGGCGTCGGCGCCGTCATGGGATTCGTGGTCGGCGCCCTGCTCGATATCACCGACTGGGTCCCCGTCTATCGCGGCAACCCTTCGTTGGGTTGGTTGCCGGGGATGAGCGCCGGGACCTCACTCCTCCACTTCGGTCGCTTCTACCTGCTCACCTCGCTTGCGTACGACACGTTCCGCGCCGTGGGCAACGTGTTGATGGTCCTTGCGCTCGGGTTGCCGGTGCTCGGGGCATTGAGCCGCCTGCGCGCCCGCCTGACTTTTGAGGTAATGCCGTTGGATGGTGACCTTCAACCGGCTGCGGCGGCTTTGCCTGGCGCTGCCGGAGGAGGAGGAACGTGAGCACGCGCTCAGGCGGAGCCGTTACGCCAGCTTGCCGGCCAACTCTCCGAGAGCGGCTCCCAGCACTCGATTGAATGCCGGGAACGGGTGGATAACATCGGACAGGGCGCGGAGCGGAGTTCCCACCTTCACCGCGAGGACCAGCTCGCCCAGGATTTCGCCGGCCCTCGGGCTGGCCAGAGTGGCGCCGACCAACACCCCGCGGCGCCGGTCCCCGACCAGCTTCAGCATCCCGCCGTGAAAGTCGTGGATGTAGCCGCGAGCACTCTCAGCCGGGTCCATCGAGACGGTCTCGATGTCGATCCCCTGCTCGCGGGCGGCGGCTTCTGAGAGGCCGACCGAGGCCACCTCCGGGTCGGTGAAGGTCACACGTGGCACGGCCGTATGGTCGGCGCGTGCGTCCTCACCGCGAAGGCGCCGTGCGACCACCTGGCCGTGGTAGTACGCGAGGTGCGTGAAGCCTCCGATCCCCGTCACGTCGCCAGTCCCGTAGACACCAGTAGCGGCTTCCAGCGTCATCGGATCGACCTTCAGCCAGCCCCGCTCGGTGCGTGGCAAGCCGGCGCCCTCCCAGGCTTCGAAGTTGGCTCGCCGGCCGGTGGCGACGAGCAGCCGCTCGGCCGTCACGCGCGCGCCCGACTTCATCTTCAGGACAACCCCGGCGTGACCTTTCTCGACTCCGACGCAGGGGTCGCCTGCGATCAGCTCGATACCGTCGGCTTCGAGGTGCGGCCTCAATGTGGCGCCCGCCTCGGGTTCTTCCAGCCCGAGGAATCGAGGCCCCGCCTCGATGATCGTCACCTTTGAGCCGAAACGTGCATACGCCTGGCCCAGCTCCAGACCGATGGCGCCGCCCCCGAGTACTGCGAGCGAGATGGGTAGCTCGCGAGGCAGCGTGGCCTGCCGGTTCGTCCAGTAGTCCACGGAGTCGAGGCCCGGAATCGGAGGGATCGACGCGGTGCTGCCATTGGCGACCACCACCGCCTTTCGCGCGATATAACGTTCGCCTCCGACCTCGACCGTCCTGTGGTCTATCAGCTTGCCGTTCCCGCGCACGAGCGTCGCCCCGGTTGACTGCAGGGCCGCCGCCGGCCGCGTGTCATCCAGGTCGCGCGCCATCCACAAAACCCGCTTCGAGATTTTCGGGAAGTCGAGCTCCCACTCCACGCGGGATGCTGCCAGCAGCCGCGCGCGTTCGGCCTCCTTGAGCGTCTCGCCGGACCGCAGCAGCGTCTTCGAAGGCATGCAACCCCAGTACGGACATTCCCCGCCGACCAGCTCGCGCTCGATCACCACCAGAGTCAGGCCGCTGCCTTCGAGCCCGCCGGCGATCGCCTCGCCGGCAACTCCGCCTCCCAGACACACAACGTCAAATTCCTGCGGCAACCTCTCCACCTCTAGCGTCGCTTGCGCGCCGCAACGATTCCAGCAACGATTTGGCAGTAAAAGTCCCCACGTAACGCTCGCCGTCGAAAACCGCCGCGGCCTCGGTGGGACTTGCCAGCGCGGCGGCGAACGCCTCGCTCAGCGTGCTCACCGGCGAGACTCGCGGCTCAACGGCCGCCGGTCCTGACGCGGGGTGCTCCAGAGTGGTCAAGTCGATCTGCTTGACCGACATCCGGCGAACCAGGCGCTCGCGACCGAGGAATTCCGCGACGTAGTCACTGGCCGGACGGGTGAGAATCGCTTCCGGCGTGTCGTACTGGGCGATCTTTGCCTGCATCTGCAAGAGGCAGATGCGGTCGCCGACCATCACCGCCTCATCGATGTCGTGGGTCACGAATACGACTGTCTTGCGCATGGAACGCTGGATGCGGATGAACTCCTGCTGCAAGCGCTCGCGTGTGATTCGATCCACTGCTCCAAACGGTTCGTCCATCAAAAGGATCGGCGGGTCGGCTCCAAGGGCGCGTGCGAAGCCGACGCGCTGCCGCTGGCCTCCGGAGAGCTGGTGCGGATACCTACCGCGATATTCCTTCGGGTCGAGGCCGACGAGCTCGAGCAGCTCGTCCACGCGCACTTTGATCCGCGCCCGGTCCCAATCCCACAGCCGCGGCACGGTGCCGACGTTGTCGCCGACTGTCATGTGCGGGAACAGTCCTGTGTTCTGAATGACGTAACCCATCTTCAGCCGTAGCTTTGGGGGGTCCACCGCGCTCGTGTCCTCTCCATCGATGAGGATTCGCCCGCTGTCAGGGTCGAGCAGTCGGTTGATCATGCGTAGCGTCGTCGTCTTGCCGCAGCCCGATGGGCCGATGAGCACGCACGTCTGGCCACCCGGAATGTCAAGGGTCAGGTCCCTAACCGCGTTGGACCCGCCCGCGAATTCCTTGTTGACTCCCTCCAACCGGATCACGGCCTCGTTTACCGTAATCGAATGCCGACTGGCATATTCCTCACCTTCGACCCCTGGATCAACTGGGGCTGGCTCTCGAGCCACGTCCCGCTGTTTGAAGACGCGCTACAGCAGCACATCACTCTCACCGCGATTGCAATCCTTGGCGGCCTTGTGCTGTCCCTGCCGCTGGGCGTCGCCGCCCACCGGTGGCGCGCATTCCGTAGCCCGGTCCTGGCAGTGTCCGAAATCTTCTACACCATCCCATCGCTCGCCCTGTTCGCTCTTCTGATCCCCTACACGGGGTTGACGGTGGTAACGGCCGAGATCGGCCTTATCGGCTATTCGCTGCTGATCTTGGTCCGCAACGTGATGGTCGGACTTGAAGCGGTGCCACCCGACGTGATCGACGCGGCGAACGGCATGGGCTACCGCCCGCTTGCAAGGCTGCTGCGAATCGAGCTGCCGCTTGCGCTGCCTGCCATCATCGCCGGCATCCGCATCGCCACTGTGACGACGATCGGCCTCGTGACCGTCACTGCCCTCATCGGGCTCGGCGGCCTGGGCCAGCTCATCCTGGAAGGCTTCATCGAGAACTTCCACACGCCGCTTGTGGTCGCGACAGTGCTGTCGATAGCCCTGGCGCTCGTCGCTGACCTGTCGCTTGCCGGCCTGCAGCGGGTCGTCGTTCCTTGGGCGCGCAACACGTAGCCGTGGGGTTCCTTGGCAGCGTGTGGCGGTGGTTTTCTGATCCGGCTCACTGGAGTGGCGCCGACGGGATCCCTCAGCGCCTTGTCGAGCACGTCCAGCTCTCAGCCGAGTCAGTCGCGATCGGCGCGCTCATCGCGCTGCCGATCGGAATCGTGCTGGGGCACTACGGCCGCTTCGGCAACTTGGCGATCAACATCTCCAACGTCGGGCGGGCCCTCCCATCTTTCGGAATCCTCGTAATCGCCTTCCAGGTCTTTGGCCTTGGCGACTTTCCCATCGTCTTTTCGCTCACCGCGCTCGCCATTCCTCCAATGCTCACCAACAGCTACGTAGCCCTGCGGGAGGTCGACCCCGACGTCAAGGATGCGGCGCGCGGAATGGGCTACCGCGAGCTCACGCAGGTCCTGAGGGTCGAGTTACCCCTGGCAGTACCGCTGGTGATGGCAGGTGTTCGCACCTCAGCGGTCCAGGTGGTGGCGACCGCGACCCTGGCAGCCCTGATCTCCGGTGGAGGCTTCGGGCGGTACATCATTGACGGCCTCGCCCAGCAGGACTTTCCAAAACTCTTCGCGGGCGCCCTCCTGGTCGCGCTGCTGGCCATGGCCACCGAGCTCTCCCTGGCTGGGCTGGAACGGGTGCTGGTGCCCCGTGGGATACGTCTTCTACGGGCTCCTGTCATGGCGCGAGCCACCACGTTCAAGGCCGCATAGTGGAAGATTCAGGTCGGAATCGGGGTTGGATTCGAGTACTCGGCCAGCTCCAAGGAGGGACTCAATGATCCGGAACATAACGTCGCGGTGGTTGGTGGCGATCCTCGCCGCGTTCCTGGTTGTGGCCACGGCGTGCGGAGGCTCGACCACACCAGGTACCTCCAAGGGCACCCTCACTGTGGGCGGCTTCAACTTCCCGGAGAGCAGCATCCTGGCCAACATCTACGGTCAGGCGCTCGCGCACGACGGCTACACCATCAATTACAAGCTGCTTCTCGGCCCTCGCCCGATCATCGCGGCGGCCATCAAGGCCGGCTCGATCGACATGTACCCAGGCTATGCGGCCAGCGAGCTTGAGTACTACAACAACAGCGCGGGCGAGGCTACCAGTGACCCCGCAGCGACCACCGCCGCGCTCAACACTCACCTGCAGCCCCTGGGGCTGGTCGCCCTTACCCCGGCGGCGGCAGTCGACGCGAACGCCTTCGCTGTGCCGCAGGCGACGGCAACCAAGTACAGCCTGACCAAGCTTTCCGACATAACCCCGGCAATAGCGAGTCAGCTCGTGTTTGGCGCTGGGCCCGAGTGCCCGACTTATAAGTTCTGCCTTCCCGGGCTGGCGTCGGTCTACGGCCTCCACTTCAAAGCCGTCAAGACGTTGGACACTGACGGACCGCTCACCCGAGCCGCCTTCAAGAACGGCAGCATCCAGATTGGCCTCGTGTTCACCACGGACGCTGACCTCAAGGGTCTCGGCCTGGTCGTCCTCCAGGATGACAAGCACATGACCGCTGCCGACAACGTCGTCCCCGTCGTTCGCCAGGCGGCGGCCTCCACCGAGGTCACGACGGTCCTGAACAGCATCGACGGCAAGCTCACGACCGCAGACCTGATCTCGATGGTCGACCAGGTTGCGAACCAACACCTTGACGCCGCCGCCGTCGCCACGACCTGGCTGCAGCAACACAACTACTCGAGCTAGTCGCCAGACTCCTTCCTACCGAGCTGTCGCTCGAGACCGACAGCATTCGCCGCCGCGCCTGCCACCAGCAGGCCGGCGGCGATCAACATCGCCGTGTGAAATGCGTCCCCTGACGCGTACCTGGCCTGGGCCGCCACTTCGCCTGGAGCCGAGGTGGAGGGTCGGTTGAGCGGGCTCACCTCGGCTCTGAGCGACTCCGACCCCGTGTCAGTGCCGGGGAGCCGCGAGGCCAGCGAGGTATAGAAGACCGCAGTCACTGCGACGAAGATCAGAGCGCCCGCCAGCTGCGGGCCTATGCGTGAGATGGCGTTGTTGATCGACGACGCCAGGCCGGCGTTGGCGACAGGGACCGAGGCCATTAGCGCGGCGGTGAGCGGTGCCACCAGGATGCCGAGCCCGATCCCAAACACTATCGATGCCGGCAGGAAGTCGACCAGGTAGGCAGTCGAGGGTATGTAGGTGCTTGGGGCGTCTGGGCGCAGCTGCCATGCCGTGCTGGTGGCCGGGACACGCGCGTAGAGCAAGACGCCTGCAGCCATCACCAGCGGCCCGACGATCAGGAAGAGGCGAGGCCCGTAGCGGCCAGCGAGAGTTCCGAAGCGCGTTGAGAGGGCCGCCAGCAGCACTGTGCCCGGGACTCCGATCAGGCCGGCGGCGGTAGCTGTGTAGCCGAGGGTGCCCTGGATGAAGAGCGCGGAGTTGTAGCCCACCGTGTAGAGGGCGCCGTAAATCAGCAGCGTTGAGATGTTGATGGTCGAGAACGCGCGCGACCTGAACAGGCTCAGGGGGATCAAGGGGTTGCGCCTGCGGGCCATCAAGAATGGAAGCGCGATGGTGGCGATGGCGCCGATCGCGAGCACAACGTACGCGACAGCGTCCCGCCACTCGCGCTGCTGCCCATACACAGTCCCGAATGCCAGGCCCCCGACTGCAAGGCCGACCACGATGGCGCCCAACCAGTCGAAGCCTGCGGGCGGAGCGTCGGAACGGCTTTCCGGCACATGGCGCCACGTGGCGTACAGGGCGACCGCGACGATCGGGACATTGATAAGAAAGGCCGCGCGCCAGGAGACAGTGTCCACCAGGATGCCGCCGATGGCGGGGCCGAGCAGTGTCGTTCCCGACGAAGCGCCAGACCAGATGCCGAACGCGCGTCCGCGCAGCGGGCCATCGAAGCCCGCAGTTATCAGTGCGAGCGAGCCGGGCACGAGGAATGCACCCGCAACGCCCTGCAGCACGCGCAGAACGACAAGGGTCTCCAGGTTGGGAGCGAGGCCGCAGAGGGCCGACGTGAGGCCGAACCCGGCGAGCCCGAACATGAACATGCGGCGCCTGCCATAGGCGTCGGTGAGGGCGCCGGCGAGGATGAGCAAGGTGCTCAGCGACAGCAGGTAGCCCGTGTAGACATACGTCTGGCCTTCCAGCACGCCGACGAGCGAGTGAGGGAGGTCGCGACCAATCCGCGGCAGGGCGACATTCACGATGGTCGAGTCGAGAAAAACGGTCGCTGATGCCAGCACGGTGGCGACGAGGGTCCATCGCTGCGCGCGTGTCATTTCGATGTACGTTAGCGCCGTGGTCAAAGACGCAGCGATCGCGGATTTCGAAGCGGCGCGGAAAGAGTGGGAGACGGCGTTTGCTCAAGTGCCCGATGAGGCGCTGGCTTATCTCAAGCCCGGCGACGACTACGCGCTGGGCGGGCTGCAGGTTCATGTCAACTGGGTCTTGGTCCACTACCGCCGCGTGCTCGACGGCCTGATCGACCGTGAATTTACACGGTTGCCTCCGCTCGATCCACCCGGAGAGAACGACGAGTTCAACCGGCAGGCCAAGGCCGGGCTGACGCGTGAAGGCCGGCGCGAGGCGCTGGCGGACATGGCTTCGGTGCACCGGGCTGTGCTCGACGACGCGGAAGGCCTCCCCGAGGACAACTGGTCGCGCAAAACCACTGTCGTCTACGGGGCGGGACAAGACCCGTATCCGACCAGTCCCGAGGACGTGATCGGCTGGCTCGCCGATCATTACCGCGAGCACGTGCAGCAGTGCCCGGAGCTGGTGGCAGACTGGCGACAGACCCTTTAGTCAAGGCGGGCTTAAGGCAGGCGGTTCACCCAGGCCGGAGTTCCGTACTTCTCCGCCACCAAGACTCGTGCCGCGGCGACCTCATCATCCGAAAGTCCGCTGGTGTGCGCCCTGAATTCCTGAGCGAAGAAACTCTCCAGGTGATTCGTCGTCTCCTCGCAGCTGAGTGGCGTGAACCACGAAAGCGGCGACACCGGTTTTTCGGCGCTGCGGACTCCGCGCTCCGTCACTCGGTTGCGGCCGATTCGAATCAAACGTGGCAGCAGCTCGACCTCCATCGAGTGGGCGATCGTCGTGTGATGGAGAACAAAGCCTCGGCGCCGGGCCTGCGCGGCCCCTGCGATCTTTCCCCGCGGCGAGATGATGTCGTTGATCTCCCTATAGCTCGTCGGCACCCCAAGCGCCTTGAACGCGCGGACGGCCCACGCGTCGAGCGCGGCATACGACTGACGAAAGCTCAGCCCTTCGACCGCCGATCCCGGCAGATACATCGAGTAGGTGATGGTCCGTCCGGGCTCGCATAGCATCGTGCCGCCGCCGCTCATCCGCCTTGTCACTGAGAAACCCAATCGCCTTGCGGCAGGCACGTCCACCTCGTTCGACACGGATTGATGCGATCCGATAACGAGAGCGGACTCGGCCCATTCCCAAAAACGGATCGTGGGACCCCGCACGTCATCGATGACGAGCCCGAGGAGTACCTCGTCCAGCGCCATGTGCATGTGCGCGCTGTGCGGCGCGGCTGGAATCAGATTCCAATCCAGATTCGTCAGGTGGTCGGCCGGCACTGCTCTGCCAGTATTCCCGATGCGCATGCATCGGCGGACTCTTTGGACGCTCTACCTCGGCAACCTGTTCACGGCGATCGGGTTGTGGTTCTTCCTTCCCCTGCTGCCGATCTTCATCGGCCGCAAGGGTGGATCGGCCGCGCTCGTTGGCGCCGTGTTTGCCGCCGGCCTGCTGGCGAGCGCCGCCATCCGGTACCCCGCGGGCTGGGCGGCGGATCGGTTCGGCACGCGACCGGTGATGGTGGGGGCGATGGCGGCATATGCGCTGCTTTTCCTCGCGTACCTGATTCCGCTCCCGATCGGCGCCTTCATCGTTCTGCGATTTCTGCATGGCGCCGCTGCCGGTGCTTTCTGGCCCGCAGCCAACGGGTTGATTGCGGAGATCACCCCTCCCAATCAGCGAGGCCGTGCCTTCGGCATCATGCAGTCGACCAACATGGCCGGGATGCTCTTGGGGCCGGCGGTGGGCGGCTTCGTCGCCCTCTACAACCTGAACGCGATCTTCATCATCTCGGCCGTCGCGTCAGCGTTCGCGACGGTGGCGCTGGCGATGTTGCCAAACGTCCGCGTCGAAGCGCCAACCGAAGCCCCCGCGGGGCCGATGAAAATCGCTGGCCGGCTGCTTCCACTTTTGCTGCTTGGCGCCGGCACCGCGTACATGATTGGAACCCTCGACACGATCTGGTCGCTCTATCTGACCTACCGGGGCGCCACCACGTTCGCAGTGGGAATCTCGTTCATGGCGTTTGCAATCCCGGCGACATTGCTGAGCGCGAGAGTTGGCGCGCTCGGTGACAGGTTCGGCACGCGACGGCTGATCATCGTCGCCCTCATTGGCACCGGAGCTTTCGGCGCCATCTATCCCTTCGTTTCCTCGGTGCCCTGGCTGATCGGACTCGGCCTGGTCGAGGGCATGTTCTCGATCTCCGGCGCTCCGAGCCTCAACGCCGAGGTGAGTCACATGGCCGACCCGGGCCAGCAGGCGCGCACGCAGGGCGTGTTCCAGACCGTGCAGTTCGCCATTCAGATAGTTGGTGCGCTGGCCGGTGGCGCGCTGTTCACTCTGAGTCCCACCTGGGCCTTTCTCGGTATCACCGTGGTCTGCATACTGGGGATTGCCAGCGCTGTGGTGCCCGCGCAGTTGAATCTGTGGCGGCTCAGTAGCGCACGTCAGCGAGGCTCGGCCACCCGTACGACACCTCCTCCACGGTCGCTGGACCGATAGTGGTCGGTTGGGTTCGAACGTACGCGCCCCCCAGTCGCTCATAGAAATCCCGCGCCGGGCCGTTGTCCCTCATGACCCAGATGATCATGTCGTCGATCCCCATCCCCCGAAGGCCGCCGACTATCGCGCGCACCAGCTCCCGGCCGTAGCCTCGCCGCTGCGCTGACTCCAGGAGATAGATGGCGTAGAGCTCGCCTTTATAGCCAGCCTCTCCGGCCCGCTCGCGGCCTCCAGACGCGAAACCGACCACATTGGCACTGGGGTCTTGTCCCTCTTCAACCACGTACGCCAGGTTCGACCGTTCAGCGATGAAGCGCCGCCATCGATCCGTATAGGCATCCTGGGTCAGGGAATCCAGGAAATCGCCTGGGAGCACTGCGCCGTACGTCGAGCGCCAGCTGGCAACGTGAACCCGGGCGATGGCCGGGGCGTCGCCGATGCCGGCAGGTCGAATCATCTGGCCACAATCTATCGCCGAGCGTCGGCCTAAGCTGGCGTTGGCGGCGATGGAATCTGACGACGAGCCACAGTCGCACTCGAGCATGTCGCGAGTCCTGCGCGCGTTGACTCTCGGTGCCGTGTCTGTTGTCGCCCTCGCGATCGCGGGCCTCAGCTACCTGCATCCGGACTGGGATTTCAGCAATGCCGCCTCGCAGGCGAGTACCACGAACATCGTCGGGTCACGTCACTTGGCCGCCGTCGACTTCGTGACTCCGGCAGCCGGCTGGGTCGTGGTCGAGGGCCCGAAACACGATTTCGAGGTGCTGCACACCTCGGACGCCGGCGAGACCTGGCACCTCCAGCTTGCCGCCTCGAACGAGGCGATCGGCGAGTACCTGCGCTTTTTCGACCCCTCCAATGGCGTGGTGGTCGTCCTCGGCACGCAGTCTGGCCTGTATAGAACAAGCGACGGAGGCACCACGTGGGCGCGGCAAGCGCTGACACCCTCCGGTGGTTATGTGCTTTCGGCGGACTTCGTCGACGCCGATCACGGCTGGCTGCTGGCCCAGGCGTCCACGGAGGGGGAGACCTTGCTGCGGACCCAGGATGGCGGCGGCACCTGGATTGGGCTCGGCAACCCGGTCGCCTACTCGGACTGGGCATACCGCGTTGTCTTCGCGGATTCGCGCGACGGTTGGCTCTACACCGAGTCGACTGCGCCATATGCGTACAAGACTCAGGACGGAGGCACCAGCTGGAATCGCGTCGGATTGCCGGGGCCGGCCGGCGGCTGGCCGATCGCGAACGGCGTACGCGTGTCCGTGGCTGCGCGACCAACCCAGGGAGCCGGGGTCAGCGTCACCGTTGTGATCGGCCCGGCTGAGGCTCTGCCTACGCCCGGAAACTCGATCTCCCGGTCGGACCCTCCTCAGCCGCCCAACCAGTTTCAGCTGAGCTCCGTCGACGGCGGCCATTCATGGAGGGCGTTCTCGATGCCGGCCAGTCAAGGCGCTATCGCCTACGTCGATGCGTTCAACTGGTGGTGGATCGGCTCGGGTGTGCAGTCGAAAAGCACCAACGCGGGCGGCACCTGGTCCCCGATCCGCACGCTGCTGGTGCCGGCCCCATTGCCCGATTCAGTTCAGATCATCGATGCCACACATACCTGGTTTGGGGCCATGGCTGGGACCAGGCCTTTGGTGGAGAGCACTGATGACGGCGGGGTCAACTGGACCATGTTCCTGCTCCCGTCCGTCGCCGCTTCCTAACTACGCCTTGACGTAGGCGATCAGCGCACGGGCCTCGGCGACGAGCACGCCATCCTCCTGCTCCACACGCGCCTCACAGAAGGCAAGCCGTTTGGTCCGGTGGCGAACTGTCGCGCGAGCGAGCAGGCGGCCTGGTTTGCAAGGCCTGTAGTAATCGACCTTCAGGTCCGCCGTCGCTGTCGCCTCGCCCTCCTCTGCAAGCGTGAAAGCGACAGAGGCGAGGGCTTCATCGGCGAGCGTCGCTATGGCGCCGCCGTGAACTATCAAGCCGCGGCTGGTCGGAAAGCCATGGGCCTCCTCGGACATGTTTCCCTCGAGGACGAGGCTCCCGGCTTTGATCTCGACCAGCCTGGTGCCGATGTTGGCCACCATGCCGGTCGAGGCCCACTCCTTGTAAAGCTCGGGGAGCGCCCTGGTGCCATAAGGTTCGGGTTCTGGCATGAGCGGAATCGAACAGTAGCACCCGATCGTTGAGCAGCAGGGACCAGAGAGGCGGGGTAATCTCTGCGCCGTGATCGCCCGAACGATCCCACGACTCTCGCGCAAGCCACCTGGACCGCGAATCGCCATGTCGCCCACCTCTTGGGGCGTGAGCGATATTCCCGGCTGGGGCCATCAGCTCGATGCTGAGCGCGTGCTCTCAGAAGCCGCTGCCGTGGGCGAAGGCGCAATCGAAGCCGGGCCGCCCGGATTTCTTCCTGACCGCAGCGATCTTGCCAAGCCAATGCTCAAGCGCCACCGCCTTCGAGTCGTCGCCGGCCCGGCGCAAGCGATCCTGCATCACCACGACATCGGAGGTCCCGAGCTCGCGTTTCTCGACGGCCATGCGAGCTGGCTTGCAGCCCTTGGCGCCGAGACCCTTGTGCTGTCGGCAGTCCCTCCGCGGGACGCGGGCAACAAGCACGGCATAGTTCTGTCGAGCGCCGGCTGGGCCCATCTGCTGCACCTGATCGGCTCTGTGCAGCACGTCTGCTCGAGGCATAAGCTCCGGCTTGCCGTGCAGCCTCGCTACGGCAGCATGATCCAGGGGCCTGCCGACATCGAGAGATTGCTGGTGGGAACCGAGGCCGCCCTTTGCATCGACGTCGGACAGCTGGTGTTGGTGGGCGCCGATCCAGTGGAGGTCCTCGAGCTGGCGGCCGGCCGAATTCAGCACGTGCACCTGAACGACATCGACGAGAAGCTCGCTTTGCAGGTGCGCGACGAGGGGCTCGATTACGCGGAGGCTGTGTCGAAGGACCTCTTCAAGCCACTGGGGACGGGAGACGCCAGGGTCGACCGCGTCGTCGAGATGCTGCGCAAGACCGGCTACCGCGGATGGTACGCGCTCGAGCAGGACACCAGGCTGCCGTCAGCGGACGACCGGCCCCTGGGGATGATCAGCCGCTCCCTGCAGCACCTGCGGGAGCTGCTGGGCGCTCCAGCTACGGCTTAAATTCGGCGGCCGCTGGCTGACCAGTACGGCTCTCTGATCTTTCGCTTCAGGAGCTTGCCCGCGGCATCCCGTGGCAGATCGTCGACGAAATCGATTGACCTGGGTTTTTTGTAACCGGCGATCCGAGCGGCGACGAAATCGATGAGCTCGCCGGCAGTGGCGCTGGATCCCGGTCGAAGCTGCACCACTGCTTTCACCTCTTCGCCCCACTGATCGTCGGGCACTCCGATCACCGCCACGTCCATGACTGCCGGGTGCGCGTGAAGGGCCGCCTCAACCTCGGCGGGATAGATGTTCACGCCGCCTGAGATGACCATGTCGACCTGGCGGTCGCAGATGAAGTAATAACCATCGGCATCGCGATATGCGACGTCGCCGACCGAGAAGAATCCCTCATGCAGGCTCTGGCCTGTGGCGTCAGGGCGCTTGTAGTACTCCGCGAGCCACGAGTTCCGCACCATGAGCTCGCCCGGCTCGCCGTCTGCTACATCGGTGCCGTCCGGCGTCACGAGACGTATCTCCTGGCCTGGGACCATTGTGCCGCAGGACCCCGGCTTGCGCAGCTGGTCCTCAGGCCGCAGCACCGTGTTGATCCCGGTCTCTGTGGCGCCATAGAACTCCCACAACACCTGGCCAAGCGCAGATTCCGCTCTCTCCTTCAATGCATGCGGGCATGGCGCGGCGCCGAGCAACAGCGCTCGCAGCGATGACACATCGCGTGGTCTGCGAACCTGCGCGTCTACGAGCCTGTGCAGGAGCGTCGGTGCCATGAAGCTCGTGGTCACCCGGTGCTTTGCGATGAGATCCAGCGCATCGTCGGCGTCGAACTTGGGCTGCACGACCACTGTCGCGCCGAGCAGCTGATGCAGCGCCGTGAACAGCGAGACTGCGCTGTGGTATCCCGGGCCGCACATAAGATGCACGTCCGAATCGCTCAACTCGAAGATCGATATGACCTGGAGGATGTTTTCGACGTTGACCCCATTCGGGCGCCACGCCCCCTTCGGATGTCCCGTTGTGCCCGACGTGTAGATCATCGAAGCGCCAAGGGCTCCGACCTCCGACTCGCCTGGCCGTTGGTCGGACGCGCCAGCCATCAGCTGCTCGTATCCAAGCCATCCCGCAGGCGCCCGCCCGCCCAGCGCGATGAAGCGTCGGTCGCCCAGAACTTCACTCCGTGCTGCGTCGATGGCGTCCACGTGCTCGGGCCCTGCCACCACCACAGCGGCGCCTGAGTCGTTGAGGACATACGCGATCTCGGAGCCTCGCAGCCGGTAGTTGACGGGCACGCCGACGAGGCCCACTTTGCGAAGCCCGTTCGAGATCTCGAAGCCCTCGACCGAGTTGAACGACATCACGGCGACTCTGTCCTGCGTGGCGCAGCCGAGGCCGCGGAAGACGTTGGCGGCCTGGTTGGCACGGCGGTTGAGGGTTTCGAAATCAATCCTTCTATCGCCCGATATCAGGGCCACCCGGCGCGGGGCTGCAGTGGCGTGCCGGGCGAGAAAGTCGACGTCGGCCATGCATCCATCGTAGGTCCGGCACTCCGGCCGGCGAGGGCTACCCGCTACATAGCGTGTTGGAGCCGAGCCCGAAGGTCGACGCCGTCGCCGGGACGCTGCCCTTGATCACCAGCCGGTATCGGTGGCACCCACCCAGCAGGGCCCACGATGGCGACGGGGCCCAATGGTGGAACACGACAACCGCCGCGATCGGCGGGTACTGCTGCAGCACGCCCGGTGTCGCATCCATGATCGAGGCGATCGGCGAAGTCTTGCTCGAGTCGAACTGCCACAGGTAGAGCTTTGTCAGGTAGCGGCCCGCGGCGCTGTCGGCCGCCTTCGGCAGCTGCGTCGCTTTGAGAAGTCCGTCGACTGCAGCCTGCGGCCCAGGAGCGGGCTTCACCGAAGCAAAGCTCTGACCCGGGATCGGGTCGGACCAGTCGACTCCTGTCACTCCGCCCCTAGCGAGGTAACCCTTCACGGGCGGGGTTCCGTCCTTCCCCGAGGCTCGGTAGATCTGGATTCCACCGCCCACCGCCATCGCCAGAAGACTCGCGTCGGGGCTCCAGGCCAGCGCGTCAGCGTGAGGCAACTTTGAGTTGACCGCGCGCGGGGCGGTCACCGGCGAGGGCGTGCCGGTCGAAGGCGTGGTCGCGGGCGAGCTGGTAGCGCCGGCGATGGGCACTGTCACATTGATCGGCTCGATCACAGGTCCGTGGTCGGGCCGGGACACCGCGACAGTCGTGCCGTCAGGGCTGATTGCGATGGGGCCATCGTCCTGGCCGAGCTTGAGCGGAAACGCGTTGAGGACGTTGGCGTCCAGGTTCAGCCAGTACCACAGGCCGGTGGCGAAGGCGCGTACTGCAACGAGGCCGCTGGCCCCCGGCGCTGCACCTTCCGTGAACAGCGCAGCCTGGGTTGGCGGCTTGGTCATCACCTTGATCCCGGCGGAAGCCTTCGTCAGGTCGAGCGCGTCCACCTCGTAGCTAGTGCAGCACCCGACGGTCAGCGCCAGGTAGTGGCCGTTGGCGACGATGCCGAAAGGGCCCTCGCTCTGGAAGTCGTACGACGCGGCCAGCGGGGTGATCGTCCCAGCGAATGGGTCCACTTGGAACAGCCAGTCATAAGGCACCACCCCGGCTGTGAGTCTCTGCTCGGCGGGCCGGTCATCGTGGATCGTGAAATACAGGACGGGATGCGACAGCCCTGGGGCCGGCGCCCAAACGGGACCGGAGATCCTGAACGCCCCACCTGCCGGCAGAGGAGCCACCACCATCGACTTGCCTGTCGCCGGATCGAGCACGCCGAGCCCATTGGCCGCGACGTAGGCGATCAGACCCTGGCCCAGGGCCCCTTCCACGGGAGATGGCGTGACCTCGGCCACTGGCGTACTGCTGCCGGCACACGAGGCGGCCAGGACGACGAATGCGGCCGCAAGCCCCAATCTCTTGACAGGCAATGTCATCGCCACTGGTGTGTTACGCGAAATCGCCGGAGAGCGTTACGTTTGAGATGAGATCGGTATTCGTTTTGATGCTGGCGGCGCTCTTCTTCAGCGCCTGCGGGGGCCTGCCCGGCGTTGTCGCCGTGCCTCCCAGCAGCCCAACCTCCAGCCCGGGCGCCGTCTTCGACGCCACTGTCACCGAGAACACCCACGCGGTCACCATTCGGGTCGGTCAGACCCTGGCGGTCGTGCTTCATGCCAGGCCTGGGATGGCCAGCTGGAGCACGGTGCGGTCGAGCGATGAGTCGGTGCTCGCACCGATCGTCAACCCGGCCGCATCTGCCGCTCGCGGCGTCACGCTCGCGGCGTTCAAGGCCATCGCCCCAGGCGCGGCACGGATCGACGCCACGGCTGCGCCCGACTGCTCGCCCGGCCAGGCCTGTCCCGCGTACTTGATGGTGCTCACCATCGAGGTGACGGTGGCCGCACGCTAAGGGCTGCGCCGGCACTTCGCCAGGCCCGCCGCATCCAGGGGGAATCCCCCTTGAATAGAACTTTTATTGGCCTGACGCGCTCCGGATGGCCGACGCGATGGCCTCCAGCTCGGCGCGGCTCCTGGTCTCTGTGTAGTCCCTCGGGAACGTGAGGCCGAACCCGTCGTTCGGGTACCGGGGAATGACATGAACGTGGAAATGCGGCACGTCCTGAAAAGCGATCTCGCCATCCGCGACGAACAGGTTGACGCCGCCGGCGCCGAGTGAGTCGCGGACGGTCTGGGCCATGTGGCGGGCGACTCGAAACGTACGCATCGCCGCGGTCTCGTTCAGGTCGGACATCAGAACCGCGTGCTCGCGCGGGGCCACGATGATGTGGCCGTGAGTGATCGGCTGGATGTCCATGAAGGCGACAACTGTGTCGTCCTGGTGGACAAAGGTGGCAGGCGAATCGCCTCGTAGGATCTCGCAAAACACGCACTCGTCAGCCATCGGGCAGTGCGAAGCTTAAAGCGGAGAGTCGGCCTCCGTGGGCGGCGGCAGGTGAATCGGCGCGCTTGGCGTGGCCTCCACGTGAGCGTCCAGCACTGGTATCGACGACTCCGGTCCGCCATTGGCCCTGACCTCGTCGTGCTCTTCGACATCGGAGGTCACGAGGTCCGCATGCTCCTCTGCATGAGCCTCGCCGTTGGTGGCGCCCTCTGGAAATGGGCGCTGGCCACGACGCCGGCGCCGTGCGCGGCGCTCGCCACGATGTGGCCGCGAAAGACGCTGAACCTGAGACCTGATCCCGACTCGCTGGCACGCGGTGACCACCGCGCCGACTCCGGCCACCAGGCCCTCCTGCTTCGCGTGCTCGAAGAGCGGTCCGAAGAGCTCGGGGGCGCCGCCGATCACCGTCTTGGAGTCGCCGACGATAACCAGTAGCTTCTTGGCTCGGGAGATGGCGACGTTCACTCGGTTGGGGTCGTTGAGGAATCCGATGGCGGCCCGGTCGTTCGAACGCACAAGCGAGAGGATGACCGCGTCCGATTCGCGACCTTCGAAAGCGTCGACCGATTCGATGTCCTCGGGTGGCACGATGCCCTTGAGAGCCGATGAAAGTCGGTTCACCTGCGACGCGTACATCGCGATCACGGCGAGCTTTGCCTTGCGCACACGACGCCGGATGATCGAGGTGATGTCCTTGCAGAGCGCGACTTCGAACTCGTTGGCGACGGATCGCTGCGCATCGCGATACTCGTCCTGCGCGCCGGTGTCGACCCAGACGAGCTCGCGATCGAACGGCCACGGGAGCGGCATGCGCTGATGTGGGGCTTCGTGGATCAGCTTGCCGTCATAGAACAGATCTGACACAACCCGTCCGATCGGCTCGCGCATTCGGTACTGCCGCGGCAGCATGATCTTGGAGCTGGCCGGGACCTTGTCCCAGATCCAGCCGTAGAAGCTTTCGTCCCTGACCATCTCATCAAGCGGCTGATCGACCTTAAACGTCGATGCGGCCTCTTCCATCACGGGTGGCAGCTGCTTGAGGTCGCCGATCATCACCCAACGCTTGGCGAGAGGCATGAGAGCGAGCGCCTCGTTGGCCCGCACCTTGTTGGCCTCGTCGAGGATCAGCCAGTCGAAAATTTTGAACCGCAGCCGCGAGTCGATGGCGAGACGGTTGCATGTGCCGGCGACCAGGTTGTAAGGCTCGAGGTCGTCTCCTTCGACGATCGTCGGGCGGAGGCGCCGCGGCACCTTGCCGGGCTCGGCCACGCGCGCTTGACGCACGTGCGAGAAGCCGAGCAGCCGTTCCTGCCCGGTGTCGACCGCGTCATTGGAGTGCGACGACAGCAGGATCGAGGCGTTCGGATTACGGGCCAGGATGCGCCTGATCGATTCAACAATCGCCGTCGTCTTGCCCGTTCCGGGCGGGCCCTGGATGAGGTAGATCTGGCCGGGCCGCATGCCCATCACACGAGCGACGGCTTCCGCCTGCTCCTCGTTGGGGTCGGGGAGGTGATGCGCCTTTTTGCCGTCGAGCGTCACCCGAGGGGGGCTGCCGAGCCACCCGGTGTCGGCGAGCTCAGCGGCGAGCGCACCGCTCCGTGGGCTGCCGATCTGCAGCTGCCGGATCACCGAGCGCTGCGCCTCGAACATCTCGACACTTGCAGTCGGCAGGACGATTCCTTCGTCAGGTAGGGGGTCGTAACGTCTGAAGCTGACCCAGAGGTTGGAGCCCTGGATGCGGTCGAGGGACATGCCCCGGTACTCGGGATAGCCCGCCGAGCGCACGGTCAGCGAGTCGATGCCGCGATAGATCCTGCCCTCTGCGTCATCGACCAGGTGGAGCACCGCGCGAACGTACTCGCCGCCACGCATGTCCTCACCGCATTCGGGGCAATGGATGCTGCTGGCGGTCGGCACCTCGGCCTCGCACTTCGGGCATTCCATCCACTGCTCAGTGGCTTCGTAGCGCCTGACGGCAGCTTCGGCGAGCTTCTCGCGGAAGTCGCGAAGGTGCTCGATGAAACGCATGGTCGAGTCGAGGATCGGGAGCGTTTTCGCTTCTTCTCGAAGGACGATGGCGGTGAATCCCTCCAGGTCGCCATCCCATTCCTTGACGAGGAGCAGCTCCTGGTAACGGAGCCGGAGGCGGTTCTTCTCCATCTCGAACTCGCCGTCCAGGTCCTGCCAGTCGGTGATCTCGAGAGCGAGGCCCTGGGGAGTGCGACCGAGCCGGCCGGTCAGGAGCGTCTGCTTGACCTGGCCGACGAACTCGAGCGGCTTGTCGGGCTTGATGACGGTGTACGTGCCGTCGATGCTCTTCTGCTCCTCGAGGACCTGCCGCAGGAGCTCGGCTCCGCCGGCGGCTTCGAGGGCGGACACCTTGAGGGCTGCCGGCGTGCCCGGGCGGACCCGGATGCCAAGGCGGCCGGCCTGTATCTCCTCGCCCGGAATGTCCGGGTTCCAGAGTGGCAGGACGTCGCCGGGGTTAGGCGTGCTCATTTACGCGGACCTAGAGGTTCGCCACAGGTTGGTTAGGCGTGAAATAGGAGTCACCTGAGTTCAAAAAGGGGGTCCGCAGGCGGGACCAAGCACCCCAATGGGCAAGACCTACGTTAGCACAGCAGAGAGCGGATCGATACCCACCGATTTGGCACCGGCGCCTGGGGTAGGCCGCGCCGCTCCGATGTTGATGCAAGATTGAGAGCATGTGGAAGAACCGTCTCAAGCCGTACGACATCCTGTCCGGCGAGGACGTCGAGGCGATCCACGAGCAGGCGATGACCATCCTCGAGGAGATCGGTGTCGACTTCCTGCACGAACGGCCGCGCGAGCTGTTCGCGAAGGCAGGGATGGCAATCGACGGGATGCGGGTGCGCTTCGACCGCGGCTTCATCATGGAGATGGCGGGGAAGACGCCGCCGACCTTCAACCTGCAGGCGAGGAATGCCGCCCGGACAGTGACCCTTGGCGGCAATAACGTGGTGACGGCTCCCGTTTACGGTCCTCCGTTCATCACCGACCTCGAGCGCGGACGGCGTGGGGCCACCATCGAGGACTTCAACAACTTCGACAAGATGGCCCAGGCCATCGATCAGATCCACTGCGCGGGCGGCACGACGGTCGAGCCCGAAGATCTGCCTCTCGGCACGCGGCATCTCGACATGCTCTACTCGCACATGCGCTGGACCGACAAGCCGTTCATGGGCAGCGTCATCTCGGATCAGAACGCGCGCGACACGATCGAGATGGCCTCGATCCTGTTCGGCGGCCGCGACAAGATCGAGGAGACCCCGGCGGTGATGAGCCTCATCAACGTCAACAGCCCGCTTCGGTACGACGACCGGATGCTGGGCGCGCTGCTCGAGTACACAGAGGCGGGGCAGCCCGTCATCGTCACACCGTTCCTGATGGCCGGCGCGATGTCCCCGATGGGCCTCGCAGGCGCCGTCGCTCAGCAGAGTGCCGAGGCGCTCGCGGGCATCGCCCTCGTCCAGCTGATGCGCCCCGGCACGCCGTGCGTTTACGGATCGTTCCTCACCAATACCGACATGCAGTCAGGCAGCCCGGCGTTCGGTACACCCGAGTCGGCCATGGGCATTCTCGCGAGCGCGCAGATGGCTCGCTACTACCGCATCCCTTTCCGCGGCGGCGGCGCATTGACCTCGTCGAAATCGCCCGATGCGCAGGCGGCATACGAATCGATGATGTGCATGTGGCCGACCATCCTTGGCGGAGTGCACTTTGTCCTGCATGCTGCAGGCTGGTTGGAGAGCGCTCTGCTCGCGTCTTACGAGAAGTTCATCATCGACGTCGAGGCGCTTCGCATGTTCGAGTGGATTCTCGAGAGAGGGTTCCCAGTCAACGAGGAGGCGTTCGCGATGGACGCCATGAGGGAGGTGGGTCCTGGTGGCCACTTCCTTGGTGCCGAGCACACGTTGCGCAACTACCGGACGGGTTTCTACAGGCCGTGGATCTCCTCGACTGAAAACTTCGACCGGTGGAACCGCATGGGCGCTAAGACCACTGACGTCGTCGCAGCAGCCCGCTGGAAGAAGGTCCTCGAGGAGTACCCCGACCCCGGAATCGATCCCGGAATCGACGAGCAGCTGCGCGAGTACATCACCAAGCGCAAGGGGGAGATCGGCGACGACTGATCCGCAGAGAGCGGACGGACGAATGGCCGCGCTCCTCGATGGCCTCGCCTCGGATCGTCCTGTGCCTGCGAGCGGCTCGGCGGCGGCCGCGGTCATCGCGATCGCGGCTTCGCTGCTCGAAAAAGTCGCGAGGCTTTCTACAGCAAAGTGGGCGAGTGCGGACGCGGGGCTCGAGGAAGCTCACGCGCTGCGACTGCGCGCTGAGGAGCTGGTGGAAGCGGACGCCAACGCTTATATGTCGTATGTCGACGCCCGGCGGTCCGCGAAGGCATTGCGCGGTAAGGATCGCGAGCGGGCCGTTGCCCAGGCGCGGGCTGCCACGATCGACGTGCCGCTTGCAATCGTCCGCCTGGCCGCCGAGACCGTCGAGCTTGCGGCTGCGTTGGTGGAAAACGGCAATCCAAATCTGGGCGCCGACGCCATGGTGGCCGCAACCCTGGCCGCCGCCGCCGCCACCGCTGCGTCGAGGCTGGTCGCGGTCAACCTGTCCGGCGCTCGTGATGAGCGCTCCACTGAGGCAGAACGAATCGCGCGTGCCGCGAGCGACAAAGCCGCCGCTCTCGGTCGCTTAGGGGTTCATTAGGGTCGCACGCGGATTCGCCGCGTCGAGCTCCTGGATGACCGCGGCCAGGACCTCCGCCGGTGCGCCGTCGCGCACCTCGACCGGGCCTCGCCGCCAACCTTCCAGGTAGGCATTCATGTCGGTCGAGCCTTCGCGCATGGAGTACGCGTCGATCGCCACCTGGAATCGGTCGGGCATCATGCCCTTAACCTCGCCGGTCCCGTCCCAGGATTTCACCTGCGAGGGAATGTGCTTCCAGAAGGTGACCTGGTAATTAGCCAAAATGTCCTCCCCGCTCGCCGGGGAGGTGGCCCCAAAGGGGCCGGAGGGGACGCCCAGCCTGGCACCCACCGTCCGCCTCGACCAGCTCCGCCAGGCGTTCTTCGAGCTCGCCCAGCCCGACGTCGACGATCTCCAGCGGCAGGCCCAGATAAGCCGCGATTTCCTCGGCCTTTGTTGCCAAGCGGGTCAAGGGCACCTGGCGCAGGTACATGACAGCCTCATAGTTGCCAAAGAGCATCGGCTTCAGCTCCGGGTCGCGGTCGAGGCCCAGTCCTCGGACAACCGCGCGATCGAAGTTGCGAACCAGCCAGTCGGTGAGAAAGAAAGTCCCAGGCGTCCCCTCCGATACCTGGTGGAAGAGGTCTTTGCCGGCAAACATCTCGTAGCAGTGCGGGCCACGGACCTGCGATGCGCCGAGCTCTTGCAGGATTGGATCCAGGCGTCCGTTGGTTCCGCAATCGCCGTACACGACGACCAGGCGCTCGTAGCGAGGCCGCAGCTCGCGCAGCTTCTCGCCGAGCTCTTCGACGATCCTCTTGGGGTACAGGTGGAGCATCGCCGACAGACCGTAGATGTCGACCTCCCAGCCGCGCCGATCCACTATGTCCTTGACCTCGGCTCCCAACGCGCCGCAGATCACGAAGGCCGTCTCGCTCATACCACCGCCTCGAGATGAGGGAACGCGAGCACTGAAACGAATGCATCGTTGAAATCGGTCCGGCCGGAGAGCTCGATGTACTCGATCCTGGACGGCAGCTCGAAAGCGACCTGGCGCTCGCGATAGGAAAGGAGCGCGATCTTCGCGCCCTCACCGGCGGAGTTGCCGACGGCGATGATCTTGTCAACGTCGACCGCCGGCACCAGCCCGATGATCTTCGCGCTCTCGGGATTCAGGTACGAGCCGAACGACCCGCCGAGCAACACCTCGTCGAGATCCTTCGCCTCCACGCCGAGGATGTCCATCAGCACCTTGATCCCAGTGGCGATCGAGCCTTTTGCAAACTGCAGCTCGCGGACGTCACGCTGCGAAAGAAACACTCCCTCGGCAAGAAGGAAGGCACGCACGCCGTCGACCTCGATCAGCCGGTCCGCGAGCGGGTGACCGGGAACATCGACCGCGGCCTTCATGCGGCCCGAGTGGTCGAGCAGACCGACGTGGAGGAGCTGGGCCACAGCATCGACAAGTCCTGAGCCGCAGATGCCCAGCGCAGGAACATCGCCGCCGATCACCTGCAACTCGACGGTGTCGCCCAACGTCACGCCCTCGATCGCGCCCTCCGTCGCTCGCATGCCGCAGCGGATCTGGCTGCCCTCGAAAGCCGGGCCGGCGGGCGCCGCCGTGGCGAGAGCTCGCTGCGCGTTGCCGAGCACTATCTCTCCGTTGGTGCCGACGTCGACGAAGACTCGCATCTTGTCTTCGCGCACCACGCTGGTCGCAAGGACGCCGGCGACGATGTCGGCGCCGACATAAGCGCCAAGAGCGGGAAGCGTCTGGATGTAGCCGTTGGGGTGGATGTCGAGGCCGACCTCTGAGGCCGCCACCAGCATCGGCTCCATGAATGCCGGTGTGAAGGGCATCACCGCGAGCGGGCTCGGGTCGATGCCGAACAGCAGGTGAAGCATCGTCGCGTTCCCGACGACGACGGCCTCATACGTGCGGTCCGGCGACACCCCGGTCTGGATGTACAGGTCTTTCAGGATTCCGTTCATGGTGCCCACGACGGCGGCCTGCAGCTCGAGGACCGAGTCCGGGCCGTTCATCCCGTGGCTGATGCGCGAGATGACGTCGGCCCCGAATGGCGCCTGGCCGTTGAGCGTCGACAGCACGCCGGCTGCCATGCCGGTGCGCAGGTTCATCAGCGTTCCCACGAGAGTTGTGGTGCCGACGTCGAACGCCACGCCGAAGCACTCTGCGGTCGTGTCGCCGGGCTCGAGCGCCACGAGCTGCTCGCCTCCCAGCACTGCGGTGACCTTGAACCCCGAGTCGCGCAGCGCACGTGGAATCGTTCGCAGCACCGGCACGCCGGCGACCATATCGTGCCCTTCCGCGGTCAGCGCTTCGCGGAGTCGCATCACGTCGCTGCGCTGATCCTCGAGCGTCGGCTCCGCCAGCTCCAGGTAAACCTTGCGAACGTTCGGGTCGAGGATGACGAGGCGCCCCAAGCCCATCGTCGCCGCCTTCGGCACCCGCAGAAGCTGCGGCACCTCGCACACCATGTCGCCGTAGATGTGTGTCTGGCACGAGAGGCGCCAGCCGCCCTCGATCTCCTCCTTGCGCAGGAGGCGGTGGTCGGCTGTCGTCACCTCGACCGAGCCCTCGATCACGCGAACCTTGCATTTGCCGCACGTGCCGCGGCCGCCGCACGTCGAGTCGATCGGCAGGCCGATCCAATGCGCCGCGCTGAACAGCGTGGTTCCCGGCGGGACTCGTGTCGTGCGGTCGAACGGCCGGTAGGTGACCTCCAGCTTGCGCTGGATCATTTGGGGGCAGCGCCTTCGCGGGCGGCCCGGGCTACGTCGGCACGGTAGCTGGCAATCCAGCGCATGGCGTATTCGTCGTGGCCGAGCAGGAGGTCGCCGGCCAGCACCGCGCGCCGAACCTCGGGCACGAGCGGGTTGGTGATCGCGCACGTCAAGCCTGCGTGCATCGCCAGCGGCAGAAACGCGGCGTTGACTGTCGCGCGGTCGGGCAAACCGAACGAAACGTTCGAGGCGCCGCAGGTCATGTTGTTGCCGAGCTGATCGCGAATCAGCCGCATGGTCTCCAGAGTGATGAGACCGCACGTCGGGTCGGCGGCGACTGTCATCGCGATCGGGTCGATGATCACGTCTTTCTGAGGAATGCCGTAATCCGCGGCGCGCTCGATGATCCGGCGGGCCAGCGCCACACGCTCCTCGGGGATCATCGAGATCCCGGTTTCGTCGTTGGCCATGCCGATGACCGCCGCGCCGTGCTTCTTGACCAATGGGAGGATTCGCTCCATGCGTTCCTCCTCGGCGGTGACGGAGTTCACCAGGGCTTTGCCTTCGTAGGCCGAAAGCCCTGCCTCCAACGCTTCGATGATCGATGAGTCGATACAGATCGGGACGTCGGTCACCTCGGCGACCGCCATGATCGCCGCGACCAGCAGCGCGGCCTCATCAAGCTGCGGAATGCCGGCGTTGATATCGAGCATGTGGGCGCCGGCCGCGACCTGGGCGATGGCGTCGGCGCGGACGCGGTCCATCCGGCCTTCCTTCATTTCGGCCGCGAGCACCTTGCGTCCAGTCGGATTGATGCGCTCGCCGATGATCACGAACGGCCGATCGATCGATACGACCACCTCGCGCCCGCGCGAGGTGAGGATGGTGTCCAATGCGAAGCTGGCCTAACCCTTCTTCAGGGTTTCGTCGATCAGCTTGACCGCCTGCTCGAGCGCCTGGGCGCCGGCAGAAGCTTCGTTGCGAGCTCCGACCAGCTGCTTGGCCAGGCGTGTGGCCATCGACGCATCAGGGGCGTAGCTGTCGGCACCGACGTGCTTGGCATACTCCTCGGTGACTGGCGCGCCGCCCACCGCAATGTGCACCTTGTCGCGCAGGCCCGCCTTCGTGATCGCGTCGATGTTGACCTTGAACATCGGCATCGTCGTGGTCAGGAACGCCGAGAAACCGAGAACGTCAGGCTGATGCGCTATCACCGCTTCGACGAACTTCTCCGGCGGCGTGTTGACGCCAAGGTCGAAGACCTCGAAGCCGGCGCCTTCGAGCATGATCACCACGAGGTTCTTTCCGATGTCGTGGATGTCGCCCTTGACGGTGCCGATGACGTAGCGGCCAACCGGCTGGGCGCCGGTCTCGGCGATCAAGGGACGAAGAATGGTGAGCGCGCCCTGCATCGCGCGGGCCGCCATCAACATCTCGGGGACGAAGAAGTCGCCCTTCTCGAAGCGCCGGCCGACCTCCTCGAGGGAGGGGATCAGCGCTTTGAACAGGATGTCCATCGGGTCCATGCCGAGGGCCAGGCCCTCCTCGGTGGCGGCCTTGACCTCGGGCGCACGCCCATTGAGCGTGTCGTCGAACAGGCTGGCGCGAATCTCCTCTTCCCGGCTCATGCGGATCCTCCTGCTTTCACGAGATTACGAACCGCGGCTCCCCGCCCCTTGACTGTGAAGCCATAGGAGCCTCCTCGCGAGGGGTTGATGGCGTTTTGTTGCGCATTGCTCAACAGATGCTCAGAGGCCAACAAGTTTAGCCCTGGCTTGCGTGGCTCGCAAGCTTGTATTGTTGCGCAGTGAGCAACGGCGCGCCGCGCGACGCAGGTCTTGTGCGCTCGGTCGATCGGGCGGTCGCGATCCTGGACCTCTTGGCCCGTGACGGCTGGCTGGCCGGCGCGGAGGTGGCCCGCCACCTCGGGGTGCATCGTTCCACCGCCCTCCGACTGCTGAGCACGCTCGAGCGACACGCGCTGGTCGAGCGCGATCCACGCACGTCGAAATACAGACTTGGAAGACGCCTGCCGCAGCTGGCAAGCGTGGTCACGGGCGAGCTTGACCTTCGCTTCGTCGCCCGCCCTGTGTGCGAGCACCTGGCCGGCGCTGTGGGCGAGACGGTGACCCTCGACGTCCTGGAGGCCGACCAGATAGTCCCCATCGAACAGGCAACCGGTTCGACATCCGTGGTGAGCGTCAACTGGCTCGGCCGCCGGACCCCTGTGCACTGCACCGCAAGCGGCAAGGTGATCTTGGCCTTCGGTCAAAGCGCGGTCAGAGAGCGGCTGCTGTCGCAGCCGCTCGAGCCACGAACCCCGCACACCATCATTGAACGCGCGCAACTCGAGGAACAGCTTGCAGAGGCGCTCGAGGCAGGCTTCGCACGTACGTTTCAGGAGCTGGAGATGGGCCTCAACGCCATCGCCGCGCCGGTCTACTCGGCGCATGGAGACGTGGTGGCCGCCATCGACGTCTCAGGGCCGGCCCACCGCCTTCGCGAGGGCGACCGGCCTGAGGTGGTGGACCTGACGCGCGAGGCGGCAGCCGACCTGTCGCGCCGCCTGGGCTACAGAAGCGCCTCGCCCAAGCCCTGACGGCCGGTTCGAACCCCGCTGTTAATCCATCTCACCCAGCCCTCACCCCGCGCGCTCCTTGCAACAGCGCCCTGGAGGGTCCATCATGGCGGCTGCGAACCTGGATACGCAGTATCCAAAGCGGGTAGCCGGCCAACAGAAGTGGGGAATCAACGAATGAACTGGCATCGGATCACGCGTCTCGGCCTTGTCGTCGGAATCATCTCGCTGCTCGCGGCGGCATGTGGGCCGTCGACCGCCACCTCCAGCAGCAGCTGGGCGACCGCCACGTCGGCATCGGGCAACGGCGGGATGACCGCGCTGATCGCCGCGGCCAAGGCGGAAGGCCAGCTCAATGTCATCGCCCTGCCGCCTAACTGGGCCAACTACGGCGCGATCATCAGCGGCTTCACGGCCAAGTACGGAATCAAAATTACCTCCGCCAACCCATCGGGCAACAGCCAGGACGAAGTGAACGCCATCACCGCCGGGACGACCCGAGCGCCTGACGTGGTCGACGTGGGCATGGCCGTCGCGCTGGCGAACACCTCGCTGTTCGCCCCCTACCAGGTGGCGACCTGGAACGACATTCTGGCGAGCCAGAAGGAGCCGACCGGTCTGTGGTTCCAGGACTACGGCGGTTACATGTCGATCGGCTACGACTCGAGCAAGGTGCCAGGCGGCACCATCAGCTCGATGCAGGATCTGCTCGCCACGTCCGGCCTTAAAGGCAAGGTGGCACTGAACGGTGACCCGACCAAGGCGAACGCCGCCCTCAACGGGGTCATGATGGCCTCGCTTGCCAACGGTGGCTCACTCGACGCCATCAGCAAGGGCGTCGACTTCTTTCACAAGCTCAACCAGCTGAAGAACTTCACTCCGGTGCAGGCGACCGACGCCACTGTCAAGAGCGGCGCCACCCCGGTCGTCTTCGACTGGGACTATCTGTCCGCTGCTCATGGTGTTGATGTGCCGACCTGGAAGGTTTTGGTTCCGCAGAACGCCATCCTCGGCGGCTACTACGCCCAGGCGATCAGCAAAACTGCTCCGCACCCGGCGGCCGCCAGGCTGTGGGAGGAGTACTTGTACTCAGACGAGGGCCAGAACCTGTGGCTCAAGGGCCTCGCCAGGCCGGTCCGGATGGCCGCCATGACCACCGCTGGAACCATCGACACTGCGGCGGCAGGCAAGCTGCCGACCGCCAACGGCACCCCCGTCTTCATGAGCGCGACTCAGGCCACTACCGCGAACGCCTACCTCAACGCTCACTGGGCGGCGGCCATCGGTTGACGGCAGCGACCGGTAACCCGGTTGCGAACACGGCGAGCCGCCCCCTCGGGGGCGGCCGCCGTATCTCGCTCGATTGGCTCGGGGCAGTCCCATTCTTCGGCTACGTGGGCCTGTTCCTGATACTGCCGACCGGGATCGTCGTCGTCGGAGCTTTCTTCAGCAAAGAAGGCCCGACTCTGGCCAACATCAGTGATCTGACCCAGCCATTCATCATCACCTCGCTGATCAACAGCCTCCTTCTCTCGACGATCACAGCGATCGCCGGCGCCTTTTTTGGCGCTCTCATGGCGTACGCCCTTGCCACCGGCAACCCGAATGGTGCCCTCCGACGCATCGTGTCAGCCGCGTGCGGAGTGCTCGCCCAGTTCGGAGGCGTCATCCTCGCTTTCGCTTTCATCGCCACGATCGGACTTGGGGGCTTGGTCTATATATTTCTGCTCAACCAAGGCCTCGACATCTATCCGAACGGCGTCTGGTTGTACACGCTCCCCGGCCTGATGCTGGTTTATATGTACTTCCAGATACCGCTCATGGTCCTGGTTTTCCTGCCGGCGCTCGATGGCATCAGGCCCCAGTGGCGCGAGGCGACCGAGAGCCTCGGGGGCAGCACCTGGCAATACTGGCGCTACGTCGCCGGCCCGCTTTTGACCCCCGCGTTCCTCGGCGCCACCCTGCTGCTTTTCGCTAATGCCTTCTCGGCGTACGCGACTGTTGCCGCGCTGGTCAACCAGGGCGGAATCGTGGTGCCGATCCAGATCGCCAACGCGCTCCAGAGCGAGACTGGCGCGCACGACCCAGGCTTCGCCAAGGCCCTCGCGCTGGCCATGGTGATCGTCGTGGCCATCGTGATGACGCTCTATGCGGTGCTCTCGCGGCGAACCTCAAAATGGCTGCGGTGACGGCGGTCCGCGTTGGTCTAATGACGTGATACGGGCGCGCCGTCTTAAGCTGCAGATCTTTCGCGCGGTCGTCTTGATCCTGCTCGGCGCCTTCTTCCTGGTCCCCATCGGCGCCATGTTCGAGTTCTCGACGCGTGGTAACACGATGGACGCGCCTCGCACGCTCACCTACTGGGCCTCCATCTTCACCTTCCCCGACCTCGTTCAGGCCATCATCGCCTCCCTCGAGCTGGCGGCGATCACGGCCCTCGCGATGCTGTTGTTGCTCGTCCCGACCATGATCTGGATCCGGCTGCGGTTGCCCAGGCTGAGGCGTGTGATGGAGTTCATCTGCCTGCTGCCGCTCACCATCCCTGCGATCGTCCTGGTCGTCGGGCTCCTCCCGATCTATTTATGGGTATCGTTCTATGGCGACTCTATTTATCCGGGCGCCGGAGATTCGATCCTCACCCTCGCATTCACCTACGTCATCCTCGTGCTGCCGTATACGTATCGCACCCTTGACGCCGGGTTGTCCGCAATCGACGTCAAGACGCTGTCCGAGGCCGCGCGCAGCCTCGGGGCCGGGTGGCCAACCGTGATCTTGCGGGTCATCGTTCCAAACATGCCGGGCGCCATCCTCAACGCCTGCCTGCTATCCGTGGCACTTGTCCTTGGCGAGTTCACAGTCGCCAACCTCCTCAATTTCGAGAACCTCCAGGTCGCCCTGGTGACATTGGGTCGCTTGAGTGCAGGTGTCTCGATCGCTGTCGCGGTCGCCGGGCTCATGTTCACCTTCGCGCTCCTTATCGCTCTGTCTTTTGTGGGCAGACCCCGAACGCAGACCAAGCTCCCGCCGCCGAAAGCGATCGCTGCCATCCCGCAGGTTTCCGCGTCGGACGGGCCTGTTTGGGGTCAGAGGACCTGACATGGCGATAACAGCCCCCGCAAAAGGCAATGGGGTCGAAGTCCGGCTCGAGGACCTTCGGCGCAGCTATGGGGGCGTCAGCGCCCTGGATGGGCTCACCCTGACGCTGGCGCCGGGCGAGATGGTGGCGCTGCTCGGACCTTCTGGGTGTGGCAAGACCACTGCCATGCGGCTGGTGGCGGGCCTCGAGGAGGCGAACAGCGGTCGCGTCATGTTCGGAGGCAAGGACGTCACCGACCTGCCCGCCAACAAACGCGACGTGGGCATGGTGTTCCAGGCGTACTCGCTTTTCCCGCATATGACCGCCCAACAGAATGTGGCGTTCGGATTGAGCCTCCATAAGGTGAGCGCCGATGACCGCAAGCGCCGTGCGGGCGAGATGCTCGAGCTGGTCGGCCTGTCCGCCTACGCCGATCGCTACGCGCACCAGCTCTCAGGAGGCCAGCAGCAGCGCGTCGCGCTCGCGCGCGCGCTGGCCATCCAGCCGACCGTCCTTCTGCTCGACGAGCCACTGTCGGCGCTCGACGCCAAGGTGCGCTCGCGACTACGCGATGAGATTCGCCGCGTGCAGCTCGAGGTCGGGACCACGACTCTCTTCGTGACTCACGACCAGGAGGAGGCGCTTGCAATCGCCGACCGGGTCGGGGTCATGAACAAAGGCCGTCTCGAGCAACTGGGTTCGCCGACCGTCATCTACTCGCGCCCCGCTACCCCGTTTGTCGCCGAGTTCGTCGGCCTCACCAACCGGTTGGCGGGCGTGGTCAAGGACGGCGAGGTCGAGGTTCGCGGCACGCGTCTGCCGCTCGTGCAGCCGGACGCGGCCGGCGGCCCGGCCATCGCGCTCGTGCGCCCTGAAGCGGTGGCGCTCGCGGCTGACACGGGCAGCGTGCCAGGCCCACTGACCGGCACAGTCATCGCCGTCTCCTTCCTTGGCGCTACGAGCCGCGTCACGGTCGACCTCGGGGACGTGACTGTGCTTGCCCAGCTACCAACATCGGACGCTGCTGCGCACACCGCGGGGACGCGCGTGAAGCTCGTGCTCCGCAACGATCCCGTCCTGATCGCCAGAGACGAGACAGACGCGGCCGATGCGTGAGTCCCCCACCTAAGCTCACGCTTGGGCGCCGGCTCGATGCGGGTCCGGTTCAGCGAATCGGGTCGGTCGCGCCTTATCGGTCGGTCGCGGAGGTCAGTGGCGAGCCCCACTCCGTCCGCTCGGAGCTCGTTGGTGACGCCGCAGTTGGAAGCATCGATACCAATGGCACGGCGATTGCGTGCTTCGCCCACGTGACCGACCTGCACGTCACCGACGTGGACTCGCCGGCGCGCTTCGAGTTCATCAATCGGGAGTACGCCGACCCGCGTTTTCGCGAGTTCCTACCAATGTTCCGCGCTCAAGAGGCGCTGAACGCGCACGCCATTGACGCCATGGTCCAGACCATCAACCGGATCAGCGGCGGCCCGTTGAGCGGCAGGCCGTTGGAGCTCGTCGCCATGACGGGGGACGCCGTCGACAACGTACAGGGCAACGAGCTCGCTACTTTCATGGCGCTTCTCGACGGTGGCCTGGTGCAGCCCAACTCGGGCGGCCGGGCTTACGAAGGCGTGCAATCAACAGGCTGGCCCGACGATTTCTTCTGGAAGCCGGATGGTTTGCAGGAGGAAGACCTGTACCAGAAGGCTCTTGGCTTTCCCCAGATCCCGGGACTGCTCGAGCGCGCGCTGCACCCATTTCAGGCCGAAGGTTTCAACCTTCCGTGGATCGGCTGTCACGGCAACCACGAGGAGGTCTGTCAGGGCGTCGGGATTGTGAACAGGGCGCTTGCCGCCGCGACCGTCGGCCCGCGAAAACCTTTCCGCCTTCCGGACGGCATCGACTTCGACACCGTGATCGAGCAGTTCGTCCAACGGCCCGAAGCTTTCATGGCGGGTCCTTACGTGGATGTGACGCCCGACCGTGACCGGCGTCAGTTCGTTCTCGGCGAATTCCTTGATGCGCACTTGCAGTCCGGCCACCAACCGGACGGCCACGGATTCACTCAGGAGAACCTCGACGCCGGCACCGCGTACTACGTTCACGACACGCCGGCGGTGCGATTCATCACGCTCGACACTGCCTGCCCCGGCGGTGGTGCGGAGGGATGCATTACGGCCGCGCAGCTGCACTGGCTGGAGCGCCGGCTCGAAGGGGTCCACTCGTCGTTCAGGTCCCGAGACGGCACGCCTGTCCGGTCGTCGAATGAGGACCGCCTCGTCGTCATCTTGTCGCATCACCCATTCGATACCCTGACCAACCGAAGGTCGCACCCGCCTGGTGATCGTGACGGGCGAGACGACCCGGCTTCGGTCCATGCGGATCCGCAACGCCTGCTCGAGACGCTTCTGAGATTCGGCAACGTGGTGCTGTGGTTGAACGGCCACATCCACGCGAGTCGCGTTCGCCCCCATCGTGACGAAAGCCATGAGGGTCGAGGCTTCTGGGAGGTCACCACCAGCTCGGTCGTGGACTGGCCGTGCCAAGGCCGGATCGTCGAGATCATCGAGGCCGGCGACGGCCTGCTGGCGATCGCATGCACGATGGTCGACCACGAGGGCTCGAAGCTCGGTGCGCTTCACCGCGAGCTGGCCGGCAATGAACCTGGCGCAGGCTTCAGCTCGGGCCGCGCCGGAACTCCGCTCGATCGGAACGTGACCCTCCTGGTGCGGTCCCCTTTCTCGGTCACCGAGCACCGCAATTGAGGTCTTTGCGCGGAGCGCGACGGTATCTTATGTCCGACACCGTAGGGCGTGGTCTTTGAGGTGGGAGTGGTGACGATCGCTGGGGCCAACACGCGCCGTTTGGGCCGAATTGACAGGCCCGGCCGGCAGGCTCTCGTGGCGTTCCTGCGTTCGCCCCGTTACGAGGTCCTGCCGACCGACGACGTTGAAGACAGGGTTCTGGCCGTCGTTCCTCGCGACGTGACGATCACGATCACCGCCTCGCCACGACGCGGCATCGAAGCGACTATCGACCTGGCCGAGCGCCTCGGCCGGCACGGCTACCAGGTCGTGCCCCACATCTCCGCCCGCCTCATCAAAGACGACGCGCACCTGCGGGAGGTGCTCGGGCGGGTGGTCGCCATCGGGCGGCGCGAGATCTTCGTCATCGCCGGCGATGCCAAGGAGCCGGCGGGGCAGTTCCCCGATTCCGTCTCACTGCTGGCGGCGCTGATGGCGGAACCGCATGGGATGCGCGAGATCGGGGTCACCGGCTATCCCGAGCGCCACAGCTTCATCGACGACGACCTCACCATCCAGGCGATGTGGGACAAGCGGCGCATCGCGACCTACATCGTGAGCAACCTTTGTTTCGATCCACGGGTGGTGAAGAAGTGGGTGGCGCGCGTGCGACGCCGCGGCGTCCAGCTGCCGATCCACATCGGGCTCGCGGGAGTCGCCGACCCGGCGAAGCTCTTGCGTATCTCGACAAGAATCGGAGTCGTCGACTCGGCTCGCTTTCTTCGCGGCCATTCGAACTGGTTCCTGCGCATGGTCCAGCCGGGCGGATACGACCCCGGCCGCTTCACGGTCGGCCTGCTGCCTGATCTCGCGCTCCCCGACCGGAACGTGGCCGGACTCCACGTGTTCACGTTCAACGAGATCGAGCCGACCGAGCGCTGGCGCCAGGAGACACTGGCTCGCCTCGTGGCGGCCTGAAAGGAGGCAGGTTCATGGCTGTCACGTTTCCCACCGACCTCGAGATCGCACGCCAGGCTCGCCTGCTGCCGATGCCGGAAATCGCAGCCAAGATGGGCATCGGCCCACACCTGCTCGAGCCTTATGGCTATGACGTCGCGAAGATCAGGCTCGAGGCGATCGACGAGCTCGCATCACAGCCGAAGGCGAAGTACGTGGTCGTGTCGGCGATCACGCCAACGCCGTTGGGCGAGGGGAAGACCACAACGACTGTCGGCCTGGGTCAGGCACTATCGCTCATCGGAAAGCGGGCGACCATAGCCATCAGGCAGCCGTCCATGGGACCGACGTTCGGCATCAAGGGCGGCGCGGCCGGGGGTGGCTACAGCCAGGTGGTGCCGATGGAACGCTTGAACCTCCACCTCACGGGTGACATGCACGCCATCACCGCCGCACACAACCTGCTCGCCGCGATGATCGACAACCAGATCCACCATCACGAGGCGCTCGTCGACCGCGACAGCGTCACCTGGCGGCGCGTGATGGACGTCAGCGATCGAGTGCTGCGCAACATCATCGTCGGCCTTGGGACGCGCGAGGACGGCGTTATCCGTCAGACCGGTTTCGACATCACTGCCGCGTCGGAGGTCATGACCGTGCTGGCGCTGACGAACTCGTTGCGCGACATGCGCACGAGGCTCGGTCGCATCGTGATCGGCAACACGAGGGAAGGCAAGCCGATCACCGCCGAAGAGCTGTCGGCCGCGGGCGCGATGACTGTGATCCTTCGCGAAGCGATCAAGCCAAACCTGCTGCAGACGTTGGAGAACACGCCCGTCCTCGTCCACGCCGGGCCTTTCGGCAACATCGCCACTGGCAACTCGTCCGTGATCGCCGATCTGATCGGCATCCACTGTGGTGATTTCCTGGTCACCGAGGCCGGCTTCGGCGCGGACATGGGCGCGGAGCGCTTCTTCAACATCAAGTGCCGCGCCTCGGGCCTCGAGCCCGATGCCGCCGTCGTCGTTGCCACCGTCCGCGCGCTGAAGGTGCATTCAGGGCGTTTTCGGGTGGTGGCTGGCAGGCCGTTGCCGCCCGAGATGATCAAGGAGAACCCGGACGATGTATGGGCCGGCGCCGCGAACCTGCGCAAGCAGGTCGAGAACATTCGAATCCACGGCGTGACGCCGGTGGTCGCGATCAACGCCTTTCCCACCGACCACCCGTCGGAGCAGGCGGCGGTCCGCGAGATCGCCGAGGAGCTGGGCGTGCGCTCGGCCGTCTGCAACAACTTTGCGCTGGGCGGTCGCGGCGCCACCGAGCTGGCGGAGGCAGTTGATGAGGCGGCAAGCGAGCCGAGCTCTTTTCACTTCCTCTACTCGTCAGAGGCGACCTTGAGAGAGAAGATCGAGACGGTGGCGACCAAGATCTACGGCGCCGAAAGCGTCGAGTACTACCCGCCCGCGGCTGAGCAGATCGACTCGTACGAGCGCAACGGCTTCGGCAAGTTGAGCGTCTGCATCGCCAAGACGCACCTGTCGATCTCCTCGGATCCGAAGCTCAAAGGAGCGCCGACCGGTTGGAAGCTTCCGGTGCGCGAGGTCCGCGCCTCGGTCGGCGCCGGCTTTGTGTACCCCATCTGCGGCGACATGCGCACGATGCCCGGCCTCCCGTCGAGCCCGAACGCGGTTCGCATCGACATCGACGACAAGGGGGAGATCGTCGGCCTCTCATAACGGCATGACCCACGAAATCGGACGCCGTGCGTTTCTGAGGGGAGCCGGAGCCATCGGCCTGGCCGGGCTCGTCGCGCCGCTTGCCGGGTGCTTGCCCTCGGGTCCGACTGCCGCGCCGGCCGCGTCACCCGCGCCGACCTTCGGTCCGCGGACCATCCCCATCAAGCATGTGATCGTCGACGTGCAGGAGAACCGGTCGTTCGACGACTACTACGGTTATGCGCCCTTTGTTGGGAAATATGGGGTCCCAGCCGGCTTCAAACAGCCCGATGGACTCGGCGCATTCGTGACGCCTTATCACTTCGAGAGTCTCACCACGAATGACATCGGCCACACGTGGTCCGATACGCATCACGAATTCAACAATGGGTCGATGGATGGGTTCTTCGCCAATGACGGTCGCAACGCGATGGGCTATTACACCGGGGCCGAACTTTCTTTCTATTACGGCCTGTTCGAATCCTCCACGCTGTGCGTCAACTACTTCTGCTCGATGCTGGGACCGACCTACCCCAACCGCCTCTACCTGGCCGCCGGAACCTCTGGCGGCATCACCACCAACAGCGTTTTCGGATATGGCGTCTTCGACTATCCGATAATCCTCGACCTGCTCGAGGCCGCCGGGGTCAGCTGGAAGATCTACAACATCGGCCTCGACGACGTGACCAACGGCCAGTCAGACAATGTCTTTGTCTTCTGGAAGCGGTGGGCCCACGACCCTCGGACCGTCGCCGTGCAGGCCGACTATCTGAAAGACCTGCAGCTCAACACTCTGCCCGATGTGTCTTTCATCATCCCGAGCTTTTCGATGCAGAGGGATGAGCATCCACCCGCCGACGTATCGGTTGGCATGAATCTCCAAAAAGACCTGATCACTGCGCTGCGGCAATCGTCGGCATGGGCGAGTTCGGTGTACATACACACCTACGACGAAGCCGGCGGGTTCTTCGACCACGTACGGCCTCCCCAGCTCGACGCATTCGGCCTGGGCATCCGCGTGCCGACCTGGGTGATCTCGCCGTTCGCCCGGCCGCGCCACCTCGAGCCTGCGTTGTACGAGCACGTTTCGATCCTCAAATTCATCGAGGCAGTCTTCGGCTTGCCGACCCTTGCGTCTGTGAACCACCGCTTCGACTCATCCACCCCCGGCGGCCCGAATAACGAAGCGTCAAACGGTCAAGCCACAGGGCCCCCCGCTCCACCTCGCGACGGCCTGGCGGCGATCGGGAATCTGATGGAGTGCTTCAGCTTCTGACGGAACCCTGATCCGACTGCCGGCGGCGTTCCACCGCTTCCGACAGAAGGGTTGCGAGGTCGATGACCTGCAGCTTGGCCCCCGTCTCCCGCACCCCGTCGTCGAGCATCACAGTGCAGAACGGACACCCCACCGCAAGGGTGTCGGCGCCTGTGCCGGCGGCCTCACGCACGCGTTCCTCATTGATCGGCCGGCCGCGCTTTTCCTCCATGAACATGCGTGCTCCGCCGGCGCCACAGCAGAAGGTCCGCTCCCGGTTGCGAGGCATCTCAACGGCCTGTCCTGATGCAGCCACGAGCTCGCGTGGCTCATCGATCACGTCGTTGTGGCGCGCGAGATAGCAAGAGTCGTGGTACGTGATCTTCCTGTCGCCGGCGAGCGTCTTGAGCTTGCCCTCGCGAACAAGGCCAGCGAGGAACTTGGTGTGATGGATCACCTCGTAGCGGCCCCCGAAGTCCGCGTACTCGCTACCGATCGTGTTGAAGCAATGCGGGCACGTGGTGATGATCTTGGTGACCTTCGCCTCGTTCAACGTGGCGACGTTCTGCTGGGCCTGCTTTTGGAACGTGTACTCATCGCCCATTCGCCGGGCGGGGTCGCCGGTGCAGGCCTCGCGAGGCCCAAGGATGGCGAAATCGACCCCTGCCTCCTTGAGCAGCTTGGCCGTAGAGATCGCGGACTTCTTCGCGCGTTCGTCGAACGAGGGAGCGCAGCCTACCCAAAAGAGGACGTCAGGCGGCGCCTCTCCGGGCTGTAGCACCCGAACGTCGAGCCCTTGAGCCCATTGCGCACGGTCACCTTGGGACCGACCCCACGGATTTGACGCACGGTCGATGTCGCGCAGCATCGACCCAGCCTCTTCCGGAAAGCGCGACTCGACCATGACCAAGTTGCGGCGCAGATCCACTATGTGGTCGATGTGCTCGATGCCGACGGGGCACTCTCGAACGCAAGCGCCGCACGTCACGCAGTCCCAGACAACGTTGTCGGTGACCGCGTTCGGCACTAGCGGCTGAAGCTTGGCGCCGGGCGCAGCCAGCGCCTTCGGGCCGTCGGCAAGCAGCCGGTCCCGCAAGGCCATGATCAGGAGCTTGGGCGAGAGCTCCTTTCCCGTGTTGTATGCCGGGCAGACATCCTGACAGCGGCCGCATTCCGTGCAGGACAGCGTGTCGACCATCTGCTTCCAGCTCAAATCGGTCACCGTTGCCGCTCCGAAACGAACCTCTTCCGCAGGTACCTCGAAATCGACAGGCTCCAGGCGGCCTCTAGATTTCGTCCGACCGAAGAACACGTTGACGGCCGCCAGAAAAATGTGGAGGTGCTTGGAGTAAGGCAGGTAGACGAGGAAGCTGAGGATCAGCAGGACGTGTGCCCACACGGCTGCTCGCTCGACGGTTGGGCTCAACGCGCCGTCCAGCGAATGCGCGAGCCAGCTCGAGATCGGCGCCCAGGCGGCGGGGTATTCATTGAGACCAAGCGCGATACGGCTTGCGTGCCAGAGGAAGAGCGTGACCACGATGCCCGCGATCCACAACAGGATCACGTCCGCTTCGCCAAGGTGGCTGCCGACAAAGCGCTCCGGTCGTTGGACCTTGCGGATGACAAAACCGGTGATCACACCAACCAGGACGAGGAACGCAAAGACGTCGACCATCAGCGCATACCAGCCCTGCTCGCCGAGCCAGGGCAGGGTGGCATGCTCGTCGACGATCCCGATCATCGCGGCAAGAATCGTCGGCAGCAGGACCAAGAAGCCCCAGAAGATTGCCGCGTGCATGAGTCCCGGCAGCAGGCGCTGCAAGAGCTTGCTCTGGCCGATCACCACGACAGCTTCAGCGCGCACGCGCCCCGGCAGGTCGTCAAAGCGCTTGGCGGGCTTGCCCATCCGGATGAGCCGGTAAAGCAGGATGGCGCGGCGCGAAAACAGCACGATCGCAACCATCAGGCAGAGCGCGAGAGCGACCGCTGAGACTGGGTTCATCTTGCCTTGCGGATTTCGGCCGAGATGGCGGGCAATATCTCCTTGAGGTCGCCGACCACCGCGTAGTCGGCGTTGACCATGATCGGCGCCTCGGCATCCGAGTTGATGGCCAGGATGCGCTTGGCGCCCTTGCACCCGGCCATGTGCTGGGTCGCGCCCGAGATGCCACATGCGATGTAAAGGTCAGGCGCGATCTTGGTTCCCGTCTGTCCGACCTGGTCGGTGTGCGGCCGCCAGCCCGCGCTGGTGACGACACGAGAGCAGCCAACCGCCGCGCCGAGCAGGCCAGCCAGCTCCTCGATGATGGCGAAGCCTTCTTTCGAACCGACGCCGCGCCCGCCGCTGACGACGACCTTGGCCTCGGCCAGCGACACGCCGCCGCTGGGGGGCGCGACGTGTTCGGCGGGCCGCACCAGGAGATCGCGCTCGTTGACGTCAGCCCGACCGTGTAGGACCTCGACTTGTTTCGAACCGGCGACCCTCTCGATGGCCACCGTGTGCATGGCCACCGTGACCAGCGGTCTCGGACTGTGCAGCAGCGCTTCCTCGAGCAGGCTGCCGCCCCAGCGCTGGCGGGTCAGGGTGATTGGGGAGCCTGCAGATATCGCGATGCAGTTGACGGCCACGGGCAGGCCGAGGCGCGCGCCGACTCGCGCCATGATGTCGTTGCCGCGATCCGTCGCCGCCGCAAAGACTGCTCCGGCGGAGATGCGGTCTGCGAGCTGGATTACTGTGGCCGCCCAGGCGTCCGGTCCAAATGATCCGATTCCCTCGTGGTCAGCGATGTGCGCGGAAACGACCCCGTAGTCGCCGAGATTCTCGGCAGCCCCCGGGTCGGGGTCGATCTGCAGGACCTCGAGCGGCTCACCGCCGGCGAACGATCGAGCCAGGGTGAGTGCTTGAAGCGAGACGTCGGCAAGGCTGCCTTCCGCGCTCTCGACGAGCACCAGGACCGGAGCCACTAGACCACCCCGATGCTGCGCAACATCTCGACGACAGCCGGGGCGGCGGATGGTCCAGACCCAAGCAGCTCGGCGCGGCGTCCTCGGCCGGCGGGCACCACGAGGCGGGTCGTCTCCAGGCGGGCCTTTGGCCTGGCCGGAGTCGATGTCGCGACCGGCTTGCGACCGGCGCGCAAGCGTCCTGGGACGGAGGGATAGCGAGGCAGATTCAGGCCTTCCTTGACTGTAAGCACAGCAGGCAGTGGCAGGACGTACACGTCCCGGCCGTCACTGGTCTCCTGCTCGCAACGGACGGAAGCGGACTCGACCTTCATCCCCTTCAGGCCCGTAACCACCGGGCGACCAAGCGCGTGCGCCACCCGCAGACCGACCTGGAAGCCACCCGAGTCAGCGGACTCGTTGCCGAAGAGGATGAGGTCGAAGGGCCCAGAGGCCGCCTCGTTCGCCTGGATCGCCTCGACAATCGCCCCTGCCGTCCCTTCGGCATCCCACTCACCGCCATCGGTCTGGAGGTGGATGGCGCGGTCGATTCCCAGCGCCATCGCATCCCGCAGCTGTTCGACCGCCTCGGGTGGTCCGAGCGTGAGCACGACCGATTCGCCGCCGTGAGCCTCGATGATCCGGACCGCCTCTTCGACGCCGCACTCCTCGTGCGGGCTGATGGTGAAGCCGAGGTGCTTGGTCTCGAGCGACATCGCATCAGGTGCCAGGACCATCTTGCCGCCGGTGAACGGCACTCGTTTCACGGCGACCAGGACTCTCACGTCCGCGATCGCAGCGTCTTCATGAGCGGAGACGTAGGTTCTCTGGGTCGAAGACCGGCGTCGCGCCTGCGACCGCGACCGTCACGGGGTAGCGCTCGCCCATGTACTCGACGGCCAGCGGGGTGCCGGCGACCGCGTGCTCCGGAGGCAGGTACGCCATGAGGATGTGCTTGCCGATCGACGGGCCGGCGCCGGCGCTCGTCACGTAGGAGCCGCGCCCCTTACGATCGACGATTCGCTTGCCGTCGCGCGTGAGGATTGGCTCGCGGCCAAGCATGTAGCGCTTCTCGCCATTCCTTGAGGTGTGGTCATCGACGGTGAGCGTGCACATGATCGCCGCGGGCGCTTCTTCGCGGTGGCGGAGGTGAGCCTCCTTGCCGACGAAGTCGTCCGCCTTGACGCGGGGCGCGGCCATGCCCGCCTCCATCACGTTGTATTCGGTCTCCAGCTCGTTGCCATGCGCCCGGTAGCACTTCTCCAGTCGTCCCGTGGTGCCGTACACGCCGATGCCGCAGGGCGCCAGGCCATGGGGTTTGCCGGCCTCCCAGAGGAGGTCCCAGAGCTTCAGCCCCTGGTCCATCGGGATGTAGAGCTCCCAGCCAAGGTCGCCGACGTATGAGATGCGAGAGGCGAGCACGCGAAGCGTGTCCACCTCGATCGTGCGGCAGGTACCGAACTTGAAAGCTTCGTTGGAGACGTCGTCGGAGGTCACGCTCGCGACGATGGCCCGCGCCCGTGGGCCCCAGAGGCCGATCGTGGTCAGTGACGAGGTCAGGTCCGCCAGGTGCGCTGTGCCGTCCAAAGCAAGATGATCGGCGAACCACTTACGGTCCGACATGCCGGACGCTCCGCCGGTCACCACTCTGAAGCGCTCCTCACCCAGCCGCATGATCGTGAGGTCCGATTTGAAGCCGCCGTTGGCGCTGAGCACGGGCGTGTAAACCACGCGGCCAACCGGCACGTCGATCTGCCGGAGCGCGACACTCTGCACCGACTCCAGCGCGCCGGGACCGACGATGTCGAAGATCGTGAAAGCGGAGAGATCGAAGAGCCCCGCACGCTCGCGCATCGCCAGGTGCTCCGCGTTGATGATCGGCGACCACCAGCGGCTCTCCCACTCCGCCGAGCGCCGGGTGACCCTGTCGCCGAACTCTTCCAGCAGTGGCGCATTGGAGTCATACCACTGGGGCCGTTCCCAGCCCACAGCTTCGAAGAAGGTCGCGCCCAGCTCACGCTCGCGAACGTTGAACGGCGACAGGCGCACGTTGCGGTTCGAAGCCCACTGCTCGCTCGGGTGGACGATGCCGTAGGTCTTGTTGAATCCCTCCGCCGCGCGCGCGCGAACGTGCGCGCGGGTCTTTTGATGTTCGTGAAAACGGGCGATGTCTGATGAGTGCAGGTCGATCTCCGACTCGCCGTGAGCCATCCATTCGGCGATTGCCTTGCCGGTTGCCGGCCCCTCCTTGACCCAGACCGCCGCGGCCGCCCACAAACCCTTCACGTCAGGGGACTCACCCAGGACCGGCATGCCATCCGGTGTCAGCGAGAGGATGCCGTTGATGGCGTATTTCACACCAACCTTCTCGTCGCCGACGATCTCCGGCATCAGCTCGAGCGCGTGCTGCATCTGGACCTCGAAGTCGGCCTGGGTGAACGGGAACTCGGTCGGCGAGAGCGCGGCTTTCTCGATCGGCGGGATGTCCTCGGGGTCGTAAAGGATCGGCCGGTGTGCGTACGAGCCGATCTCGAGGTCGCCGCCCGCCTGGCGCTCGTACATGTTGGTATCCATGTCCCTCACGATCGGAAACTCGATGTCGCTCTTTGCTCCGGCGAACCGCGGCACCGGACCAACGTCGATCATCTGGTGTACCGCGGGCGTAAGCGGGATGTGCGCCCCGGCCATGCGTGCAACGCGCGGGCTCCAGACGCCGCATGTGATGACGACCATCTCAGCCTCAACGTCCCCATTCGTCGTGCGCACACGCCGGACGCGCCCATGCTCCACGTCGATGCCCAGGACCTCGGTTTTGGCGGAGACCGTGAGGGCGCCCGCAGCCTGGCCGCGCTCTCGCATCATCGTTCCCGCGCGCAACGAGTCGACCACGCCTACGCCAGGCGTGTAGAAGCCGCCGAGGATGATCGACTCGTCGATGTATGGGACGAGGCGCTTGACCTCCGCGGGCGAGACCAGCGAGACGGGCTCGATACCCCATGACCTGGCCGACGCCATGCGCCGGGTGAGCTCTTGCATGCGTTCCTTGGTGCGCGCTACCTCGATGCCGCCCGACTCGGTGAAGACGCCCAGGTCCCTGTACTGGTTGACGCTGTCGATGGTCAGCGCGGTCATCTCCTTGGAGTGATCGACCAGATAGATGAAATTGGAAGCGTGGCCCGTCGATCCGCCGGGGTTGGGCAGCGGGCCCTTGTCCAGCAGGAGGATGTCGCGCCAGCCGAGCCGGCCGAGGTGGTACGCGACGCTGTTGCCGACGATCCCGCACCCGATGACGACCACGCGTACGTGGCTTGGGAGATTGCTCACTCGGGCTGGTAAGGCGAACGGACCTCTTCCGGCAGCTCGTACCAACTGACGCGTTCGCCAACCTGGGCGCGAAGCTTCCACTTCAGCGGTTTCGATTGGGCCTCGATCGCCTTCCATATCTCGTCCACGCGTGACCTGACCAGGTCGCGGTCCACATCCAGCTCGTCCAGCGTGGCGAGGAGCTTCACGATGTTGACCTCGAGCGCGTGATACAGGCGCCACTCGTCGGCGGTCAGGCGGGCGATGTAGGCGGCGTCGATAGCCTCAACATCGTTGCTTGCGACAGGGTGGTCGAGGAGCAGCGCGGTGAGGTCGACCAGATCCTTGCGGTTCATCTCGTAGATCTGCAGCTTGCTCAGCAGCAGGTCGGAGGGGGTCGCGCACGGGCCCTCGTGGTCCAGCCTGTCGCGCAGGTCGATGACGTGCGACATCCTGATCGAGTCGATGAACACATCGACCTGGCGATTGTGCAGGTTGTCGAAAAAATAGAGGCGGCGGTCTCCTTGCATCAGATTGAACCGCTCGTTCGCTTCGTAGCCGAGCGACGGAAAGAAAGCCAGCGCAGCCTTCCTGTCTCGCTTCGGCATGGCGTAGTCGAGGTCGCCGTACTTTCGCCGCAGCGGCGGCCGGTGTGCGCTGGGCGAGTGAAGATGGATGCCGGCTCCGCCCATCAGCTTCACGCCCACCCGTGCGGCCGCAGCAGCCGATGCGATCCGTTCGGCCTCCGCTATCGGATCCTCGAGCGGGCCGCTACCCGCCATCGACCTCGATCACGATCGTCTTGAGGTCGGTCATCTGCTCGAGGGCGAAACGCCCGCCGACCCGCCCAATACCGCTGTGCTTGCCAGCGCGGCCGCCAAACGGCAGGTGCGCCTCCCAGTAGTTGGTGGACTCGTTGACGTTCACCCAACCCATCTCGAGGTTGTCGGCGAAGCGGAGGGCACGGGAAAGGTCGCGGGTGTAGACCGCGCCCAGGAGCCCGTACGGAGAATCGTTGGCAATCGCCAACGCCTGCTTCTCGTCGTGGAACTTGATGATCGGCGCGATTGGACCGAACGTCTCTTCCTTGCTGACTCGCATCGACGGCACGACGCCATCGAGGATCGTGGCGGGGTAGTAGAGCCGGGTTGGAAAGCCCTCGGCGCGCTTGCCTCCGAGCACCAGCTTCGCCCCGCCTTCCAGAGCGTCTGCAACGTGCTCGTCCATCTTGGTCGCCACGCCTTCGTTGTTCAGGGGCCCCAAGGTGGTTTCGGCCGCGAACGGGTCGCCGAGGCGCAATGCGCGCGTCGCTTCCTCGAGACGAGCCACGAACTCGTCGTGGATCGGCTCCTCGACCAGGATCCGCTCGCCCGCGGTGCAGCTCTGACCGGCGCACAGGTAGCAGCCGACGATCGCGCCTTCGACCGCCCGGGTGATGTTGGCGTCGGCGAAGATCACCATCGGGCCGTTGCCGCCGAGCTCGAGCATCACGTGCTTGCCGGCTGCTCGGCGCGCCACCGAGGCCCCGGTCTCGGTCGAACCGACAAAACCGACGCCGTCGACCAACGGGTGGCCGGCGACCTCGTCCCCGACCTCGGCCCCCGGGCCGGTCACGAGGTTCACCGCCCCGGGCGGGAAGTCGGCCTCCGCCATGCACTCCATGAGTGCGACCGAGATGACGCTCGTGGAAGAGGCCGGAGTCCAAACCACCGTGTTGCCCGCAGCCAGCGCCGGAGCGATGAGCTCCGCCGCCATGGTCAGCGGCCAGTTCCAGGGGGTGATGATCCCGTAGACGCCCCGCGGGTAGTGGCGGGTCATGACCAGCTTGCTTGGGCTCGCAGATGGGATAACGCGGCCCTCGAGCCGTTTCAGGTCCTCGGCGGCAATGCGAAAGTACTCGGCGGCTTCGTCGACCTCCCCGAGAGCCTCGGCGTGCATCGGCTTGCCCTGGTCCAGCGTCAGTAGGTGTCCGAGCTCTTCACGATGCTGTTCGATCGAGTCCGCGATCCGGTGCAGCCGCGCGGAGCGCGCGAAGCCCTTCAGGTCGGCCATCGCCCGTCTCGCCTTGTGCGCGGCCTCAACCGCCCGCTTCGCATCGGCGCGCGTGCCTTTCGGCACCGTTGCGATGGTTTCGCCGGTGGCGGGGCTCACCGCATCGAACGTCTGCATGCTCTCGGACTCGACCCACTTGCCGTCCACGAACATCTTTCGAACGGACTTAGCGACGTCGATCGTCATTTAGCTCACCACCCCACTGCGCCCTGCGCGCGCCCGACTGACGAACATTTTCCGCACCGACCTGGCCACGTCGACTGTCATGTCACCTCTCCAAAGGGGTTACTTCGACGCCTTCGCGTTGGCGCGATGGCGGCCAAGCTCGAATGCCTGCGCATAGATCCGGCGATAGGCGGCAGCGTCGACGTCGCGCGGGTTGCCGATCGTCTGCGGATCGGCGAACGCTTTGTCCGCGAGCATTGGAATCTCTTCCTCGGCGAAGCCGAGCTCCTGCAGGCTGGGGATCTCGACGTCCTTTGTCAGCTGGTGCACGTACTCGACCGCCATCTCCGCGGCGCGCCATACCGGCTTTCCTCGTACGTCGAGACCGAAAGCCTCCGCCATTCGCGCGAATCGCACCGGTTCGCCGGCGTGGTTGTACTCCATGACCGGCCCGAGCAGGCGGGCGGTGAGCGCGCCGTGAGGCGCGTCGTGGACGCCGCCGGCGCTCTGGCTCATCGCGTGAGCGGCCCCCGCAGAGTCGGTGCCATACGCGAGGCCGCCGAGCATCGCCGCAGCGCTCATGTAATAGCGCGCCTGCAGGTTCTGACCCTGCGAGAAGGCGACCCTCAAGTAGCGGGCGACGTACTCCATCGCCATGAGCGCGACGGCGTCGGTGAACGGCTGGTAGTACACCATCGTGAAGCACTCGACCGCGTGCGCGAGCGCATCCATGCCTGTGCCCGCAGTCACCGGCGCCGGCAGCCGCACGCTCAGCTCGGGGTCGATCAACGCGACCCACGAGGCGATGTTCGGGGTGCCGCCGACGTTGAACTTGATCTTTCGCTTCGGGTCCGTGATCACCGCCCAGAGCGTCACCTCGCTGCCGGTGCCG
>Ga0208849_1000127_pt1 | contig 74194 bp, 83 predicted proteins | sample NGESurdeep072012_10_FD_184470 | JGI IMG/M metagenome (GOLD analysis project Ga0208849, IMG submission 184470) | Arctic peat soil microbial communities from Barrow, Alaska - NGEE Surface sample 53-3 deep-072012 (SPAdes) | ecosystem: Environmental > Terrestrial > Soil > Wetlands > Peat ...
GAACAGGCGTCCACCTTGTCTCCGGTCTAAACAAGGGAGAGGGAGGGGCCCGCGCCCGGTCTTGGGCGTGGGAAGGTGAGGGGTTAGGCGCCCTGCATTCTAACCCCTCATCTTCCCACCGCCTGCGGCGGCGGGCCCCTCCTTCTCGTTGGCGTGGGAGAAGGTTTGGGAAATGCGTTCGGCATGTATGAATTCCGTAGCCTCTTTTTAGTGAAATGCGGCCGAAGGCCGGGAAAGGGGGTCTACCGCCGCGCTTGCGCCCCAGCCCACGATGACCACACTGACCTCACGGCCCACCGCAATCCACGAGGAGGAGACGCCATGTCCGCGGAGAACGTCGCTGTCATCAAAGGCCTCTATGCCGCCTTCGCCTCGGGCGACGTGCCCGACCTGCTTGGCCGGATGAGCCCCGACATCGTCTGGCATGAAGCCGAGAACTTTCCCTACGCCGATCGCAACCCCTATCGCGGACCGAAAGCCATAGCCGACGGCGTCTTCGCGCGTTGCATCGGCGAATGGGACGGCTTCGCGGTGATCATGGACGACCTGATCGACGGCGGCGACCGCGTCGTCGCCCTCGGCCGCTACCGCGGCGTCTTCAATTCCACCGCCCGGCGCATGAACCCCCAAGCCGCCCACGTCTGGACCCTCAAGGACGGCAAGGTCGTCGCCTTCCAGCAATACATCGACACCCTCGACGTCGCGCGGGCGACGGGAGCTGGGTGAATCTACCAGGGCGGAGGACCAAGGTTCGACTTCACTCCTGGGCCGTTCTTCTGCCATGAGTAGGAGGTCCATAATCCGGTTAATGGACTACCGCGCCAGAAGAGTTGATGCGCTTTGCCCTGACTGGAGGCCAAAATTCCTACCAATAGACAACCGACATTTTACCTCCCTCACGGCGGTGGTCCCTGCTTCTTCATGGACGATCCGGCAGGAGTTTGGTCGGGGATGCATGCTTTTCTGGGATCCGTTCCATCGCAGCTGCCTGAGCGGCCCAAGGCGATCCTGGTCATCTCGGGCCATTGGGAGACCGACGGTTTTGCGCTGACGGGGTCTGCTCGTCCGCCGCTTCTGTTCGACTACGCCAACTTCCCGCCGCACACCTATCAACTGCGCTATGACGCGCCCGGCGATCCGGCGCTGGCCGCACGGGCCGCCGGCCTCTTGCAGGCTGCGGGCATGTCGGCGCGGATCGATGCCGAGCGGGGCTTGGATCACGGGGTGTTTGTGCCGCTGAAAGTGGCCTTCCCCGACGCCTCAATCCCTGTCGTTGAGATGTCGGTCGATAAAAATCTCGATCCCGCTCTCCATCTTGCGGCAGGCAGGGCGCTCGCGCCGCTTCGAGATGAAGGCGTCCTCATACTGGCGACCGGCATGAGTTTCCACAACATGCGCGGCTATGGCGACCCGCATTTTACGGCTCCGTCTGAGCAGTTCGACGCCTGGCTGACCGACACCCTGACCGCCGACAGTCAGACACGGAGCGCCCGGCTTGAACACTGGGAAGACGCGCCGTCGGCGCGGCTGGCCCATCCCGAGGAAGAGCACCTTCTTCCCCTGATGATCGCCGCCGGCGCTGCGGGCGGCGCGTCAGAGAAGATCTACGCCGAGCACGTCCTCAAGACCGTCATCTCCGGGTTCAAATTCAACTAGAAAGAGGGCGCCGACCGTGGCCTTCAGAGTATTTCGCTGCCCGACGCTCGCCCCGCCCGCCTCGCCTTCCACGGCGCCTCCTTCTCCAACTGCGCGGCCAAACGGAATAGCGTCGCCTCGTCGGCGTAGCGGGCGGTGAACATCATGCCCATGGGCAGGCCCTCCGCCGACATGGCGAGGGGCAGGGAGATCGAGGGCTGACCGGTCATGTTGGCGGGGCCGGGGAAGGGGAAGAACTCACCGTTGCGCCGGCCGATATCGCGCGGGGCGTTGGCGACGGGATCTAGGTAGCCGAGTTTTGGCGGTGGGGCGGCCAGGGTGGGGGTCAGGTGTACATCGAAGTCCTCGAACAGGGCCAGGGCGCCGCGGGCGAGCATGCGCAGCTCCTGCGCGTCCCACATCGCCTGGGCGCCGGTGAACCGCTGGCCGCCCTTCCAGCTGGCCCAGGTCAGGGGCTCAAGCTCGTCGGGTTGCGGTTCGCGGCCGATCTGGTCGACCAGCCGCTTCATGCCGGCGGCGAAGTTGGCGCCTGAAAAGGCGTTCTGCGCTCCCCACAGGGCGCGCTGGTCGACGCCGAGGCCCCTGGGCGCGACCTCGTGGCCGAGGCGTTCGAGCAGTTGCGCCGTGGCCTCCAGCGCTGCCTGTACTTCTGGGTGGACGGGACGTCCGTTGGCGGTCTCCGACGACCAGGCGATGCGCAGCCGCCCGGGCGCGGTCTCGATTTCCTCCGTATACGGACGGGACTTGGCCGGCGGGGCATAGGGCGAGGCGGCCTCGGGGACGCCGGTGACGTCGAGCATGGCGGCGCAGTCGCGCACGGTGCGGGTCAGCACGTGCTCGACGACGAAACCCTGGGCGAAGTCGTAGCCATCCGGCAGGTGCGGGTTGCGGTCGCGGGTCGGCTTGAGGCCGACCAGGCCGCAGCATGAGGCCGGGATGCGGATCGAGCCGCGCCCGTCGCCGCCGTGGGCCATGGGCACGATCCCGGCCGCCACCGCCGCCGCCGATCCGCCAGACGATCCGCCGACGCTGTGCTCGGGGTTCCACGGGTTGCGGCAGGGGCCGAAGAGGGCCGTCTCGGTGGTTCCCGCGATGCCGAATTCCGAGCAGCTGGTCTTGCCGAGCGGGACGACGCCGCTCTGGCGATAGCGGCGCATCAGGCCATCGTCCTTTGCATCGACGACACCCAGGCAATAGCGGCTGCCGCTGGTGCGCGGCCAGCCGGCGACGGCGATCAGCAGGTCCTTGACCAGGAACGGCACGCCGCGGAACGGCCCGCCCGGAAGATCGCCGGCGGCGGCCTTGCGCGCCTCGTCATAGGCCTTGTGGATCACCGCGTTGATCGGACCGTTGCAAGCCTCGATGCGCTCAATGGCCGCTTCGACGAGCTCGGCCGGCGAAATCTCACCTTTGGCGACCAGCGCGGCCAAGCCGACGCCGTCGTATTGGGCATATTCGGCGAACGCCATGGCTTGTTCCTCCGCGCGGTGTGGGCGAAACCTAGCGCACGAGGCGCCCGCGTAGCATAGGGCGATGGAGCGGAACATGGCGCAGTGGCGCAACTGGTCGGGCAGTGTGGTCGCCTCCCCGGCGGAGCTGGCGAGCCCGCGCACCGAGGGCGAGCTCTGCGCCATCGTCGCGCGTGCCGCGCGGGTGCGGGTGGCGGGAACCGGCCACTCGTTCATGCCGCTCTGCGAAACCGACGGGGTGCTGATTTCGCTGTCGGAGATGGAGGGCGAGATCGAGGTGGAGGCCGACCGCCAGTCGGTCTGGGTTCCGGCCGGGTGGCCGATCTGGCGCCTGACCGAGAAGCTGTGGGCCGAGGGGCTGAGCCTCGCCAACCAGGGTGACATCGACAAGCAGGCCATCGCCGGCGCCCTGGCCACGGCGACGCACGGCACCGGCCGCACGCTGGGATCGCTGTCGACCTTCGCGCTGGCCTATCGGCTGGTGCTGGCCGACGGGTCGGTGGTCGAATGCGACAAGGCGCGCGAACCTGAGCTCTTCGAAGCTCAGCGGGTGAGCCTCGGCATGCTGGGCGTAATGGCCAGGGTCCGCTTGGCTGTGACGCCCGGCTATCGGCTGCGCGAGACCATGCGCCGCGCGCCGCTGGCCAAGGTGCTGGCAGAGTGGGACGCGCTGGCCGACGCGCATCGTCACGTTGAGTTCTTCGTCTTTCCCTATTCCGACCATGTGGCGCTGAAGATCCTCGATGTGGTCGAAGAGGGCGACGATCCGGTCGAAAAGGATCCGGGCCGGGGCGTCTTCCAGGCGGTGTGCGATCTGGCCGCGCTGTCGCCGCGCATGGCCCCGACGCTGCAGCGGCTCTTGACCCGGGCGATCGGCTCGTCGCAGCGGGCGGCCCCGTCCGGGCGAATCTTCCCCTCCGAACGCGATATCCGCTTCGAGGAGATGGAGTACGAGATGCCGGCCGCCATCGGGGCCGAGACCTTGCGCGCGGCGATCGCGGACGTCCGCGCGCGGCGCCTGCCGATCATCTTTCCGTTCGAGTTCCGCTCGGTGGCCGGCGACGACATCTGGCTGTCGCCGATGAACGCCGGGCCGTGCGTCTCGATCTCGTTCCATCAGTACGCCAAGATGCCGTGGAAGGACGCGTTCGCGGCGGTCGAGGCGGTGTTCAGGGCCGGCGGCGGGCGCCCTCACTGGGCCAAGCGCCACACTCTTTCCAGCGCGGACGTCGAGCAGCTCTACCCGATGGCGACACGCTGGGCCGAGGTGCGCAAGCGCTTCGATCCCACGGCCAAGTTCATGAATGCCCACCTTCGCGGGCTTTTCGCGTTTTCGCTTTGAGAATCTGAAGACCATGCAGGCGCTCGCGCTTCACCAGCATCTGATCGACCGCCAGGGTTCGCGGCGGGACCTGAACACGCCGGCGCTCGTCGTCGATGTCGAGGCGCTGGAGCGCAATATCGCCGCCATGGCCAGGGTCGCCTCTGCGGCCGGCGTCGCCCTTCGCCCGCACGCCAAGACCCACAAGAGCGTCGAGATCGCCCGGCGCCAGATCGCCGCCGGCGCGATCGGCGTCTGCTGCGCCAAGCTGGGCGAAGCCGAGGCGCTGACCGATGGGGGCATTGAGGGCATCCTGATCACCTCGCCGGTGGTCGGGGTCTCGGGGGTCGACCGGCTGGCGGCGTTGGCGGGCCGCGCGCGCGGACTTATGGTCACGGCCGACCATCCGGACGCCGTCGACGCGCTGGCGCGCATCGGCGCCCCGCTGACGGTGATCGTCGACATTGATCCTGGCATCCACCGCACCGGCGTGGCCGACGGCGATGCGGCTCTGGCCCTGGCGCGCCGGATCGCGGGCAGCGACACCCTGACCTTCGGCGGCGTGCAGTTCTATTGCGGATCGCAACAGCACATCGAAGACTACGAGGCGCGCCGCGAAGCGATCGTCGAGCGCACCGGCTATCTGCGGGACATCGTGCGGCGCCTGTCGGACGCGGGGCTCGCCCCGCCGATCATCACCGGCGGCGGCACCGGCACTCACCGGATCGACATCGAGCTTGGCCTCATCACCGAGCTTCAGGTCGGGTCCTACGTGTTCATGGACCGGCAGTACGCCGACTGTGCGCTCACGAGCGATGGCGCGCCGCCGTTCGAGACCGCGCTGATGATCGACGCGCGGGTAATCAGCAAGAATCATCCGTTCATGGCTACCGTCGACGCCGGCTTCAAGGCTTTCGCCACCGAGGCCGGAGCGCCGCCGATCCTCACCGGCGCAGCCGAAGGATCGGCCTACCACTTCATGGGCGACGAGCACGGCTGTGTGGTCCCGCCGCGCGGCGTGGCGGCGCCGGCGCTGGGCCAGGTGGTGACCTTCGCCGCGCCGCACTGCGACCCGACGGTCAATCTTTACGAGGCCTACCACGCGGTCCGCGGCGACACCCTGGTCGGCATCTGGCCGATCGAGGCGCGTGGCCGCTCGGCCTGAGGACAGCGCCGCTCAACAGCGGTAAGCTTGGGCGCCCCTCGCCCCAAGGACATTTCAATGACCGACGATCACGCCGTCCTCGATGAGGCCCTCGCCGAGGCGCATCTCCCGGCCCTGTTGATGTCGCTGATCCACCTCACGGGCGACGCCGGTCTGCTGACGCCGGAGCGTCGCCCGGCCTATGTGATGCTGGCCGACGGCAAGGACGGCGGCTACTCGCCGGCGGTGCGCGACGACATCCGCGCGCGCGCCAAGGCCGCGATCCTGGCGCACATGGCCGGCGCGCCCCTGCCGCCGACGCCATCGGGCGCGACCGTCCGGCGGATGATGGATTTCATCGCCGGCAGTGACATTCCCGACCACTACGCGGCCTTCCTGGCCGACGAGCTCGGCCTCGGCGCTGGCGACACCAAGACCCCGGACTGGAGCGGGGCGACCTTGAAGGCCGGGGCGGCGAAGCTGCGGGCGATCGTCGTCGGCGCCGGGATGTCCGGCCTGCTGGCCGCGATCCGCCTGCAGCAGGCGGGGGTGTCGTTCACGGTGGTCGAAAAGGATGCCGACGTCGGCGGCACGTGGCTGGAAAACGTCTATCCGGGCTGCCGGGTCGACAATCCCAACCACATGTACTCCTATTCGTTCGAGCCGAACCACGCCTGGCCCCAGTACTATTCGCCGCAAAAGGTGCTCCTGAACTACTTCCGCGGTGTGGCGGACAAATACGACCTGCGCCGCCACATCCGCTTCGAGACCAGCGTCGAGGAGGCCGTGTTCGACGAAGAGCGGGCCCTGTGGCGGGTAACGGTCAAGGGGCGCGACGGAAGCACGGAAATCCTCGAGGCCGAGGCCCTGATCACCGCCGTCGGCCAGCTCAATCGCCCGCGCTTTCCCGATATCGAGGGCAGGGAGAGCTTCGCGGGCCCCAGCTTCCACTCGGCCAGATGGCGCAATGACGTCGAGTTGGCCGGCAAGCGCGTGGCGGTGATCGGCACCGGAGCCAGCGCCTTCCAGTTCGTGCCGGAGATAGCGTCCAAGGTCGCCGACCTGAAGGTTTTCCAGCGCTCGCCGCCGTGGACCTTTCCCGCCCCGACCTATCACCACGATGTCCCAGAAGGAAAGAAGTGGCTCCTGGAACACGCGCCGTTCTACGCCAAGTGGTACCGCTTCTGGCTGTTCTGGATGCTCACCGACGGCTTCTATGCGCAGGTGAAGGCCGACCCGGCATGGACCGGCTCAGCGCGCGCGGTCAGCGCCGCCAACGCCGAGATTCGCGAGATGCTCGCTGGCGCGATGGCCGCCCAGGCGCCGGACGATCCCGACCTCATCGCCAAGGTGGTTCCCGACTATCCGGTCGGCGGCAAGCGGGCGCTGCTCGACAACGGGCTCTGGCTGTCGGCCCTGCAGCGAGACAACGTCGCGCTGATCAGCGAGCCGATCGCCAAGATTACGCCAAACGGCGTGGTCACCGCCGACGGGACAGAACACCCCGGCGACGTGATCATCTATGGCACCGGCTTCCATGCCAGCCGGTTCTTGTGGCCGATGCGGATCGCGGGTCGCGGCGGCGTGACGCTCGATGAGGCCTGGAACGGCGATGCGCGCGCCTACCTCGGCATGACAACGCCGGGGTTCCCGAACTTCTTCATGCTCTACGGGCCCAACACCAACATCGTCGTCAACGGCAGCATCATCTTCTTTTCGGAGTGCTCGGTCCGCTACATCCTGGGCTGCCTCAAGCTGATGGTCGAGGCGGGCGCATCGACGCTGGAAGTCCGGCGCGAGGTCCACGACGCGTTCAATATCAAGGTCGACGCCGCCAATGCGCTGATGGCCTGGGGCGCGCCGCAGGTGACCAGTTGGTACAAGAACGCCACCGGCCGGGTGTCGCAGAACTGGCCGTTTCCCCTCGTCGACTACTGGAACGCCACCGTCGCCCCCAACCCGGCCGACTTTCTGCTCGCCGCCAAGGTCAGACCGACGGTGGGCGCGGAAGCGTGAGCCGCGGCGAGGCGATCGCGATGCCCGCCCGTGTCGGCGCCAACGTAGGCGCCGGCGCACCCGCTGGCGCACAAGGCGATTAGGCTCAGCAAGGCGGGACGCGGCCGGAGTTTCATCCGGCCCATTTAGCGCCATCGCCGCCCGAGAAGAAACATAACTTCCGCCCACCCCCGCGGACGCGGGGTCCCATTTTTCCGCGACCGCAGTGCTCCTTAGCGAAAATGGGGTCCCCCCTCCGCGGGGTCCGGCGGTGGAATGAGCGACCTTCACCTATGCAGGCGCCGCGACCTGATCGAGGCTTAACGCGGGTTTTTCAACACCAAGCACACAAAGCGACGCGAAGAGCACAAAGGAGGAAAGTTGCGCTGCGCGCGAAGCGCGGAATCATCTCTTCCTTCTTCGTGCTCTTGGTGTTCCTTGGTGATCTTCGTGTTGAAAAAACCGCCGTTGCCGCTTGCGCTCAATGACTTGGAAGCCGGCCGGTAAAGCCCTATCGATTGGCGAACAAAGACGGAGACCAGCCATGCCTCAGATCAAAGCCAACGGCATCGATCTCGAGTACGAAAGCCGCGGGCCGGCGACCGGCGAAGCGATCCTGCTGATCATGGGGCTGGGCGCGCAGATGACGCGCTGGCCGACCGGCATGACCGACAAGCTCGTCGCCCGCGGCTTTCGCGTCATCCTGTTCGACAACCGCGATGTCGGCCTCTCGCACAAGTTTGACGAGGCCGGCGCGCCCGACGTAGGGGCCATCATCAAGGCGCTCAGCGAGGGCAGGAAACCCGATGTCGCCTACACGCTCGACGAGATGGCCGCCGACGCCGTCGGCCTGCTGGACGCGCTGGGCATCGCCAAGGCCCACATCGTCGGCGCCTCGATGGGGGGCATGATCGCCCAGCTGGTCGCGGCCGATTATCCGGACCGCGCGCTTTCCCTGACCTCGATCATGTCGACATCGGGGGGCCGTGGCCTGCCGCCGGCCACGCCCGAAGCCATCGCCGTGCTCAACAATCGCGGACCCGACCCGACCGTCGACCTGGAAGGGTTCGTCACCCATTCCCTGAGCTCCGCGCGGACCATCGGTTCGCCCGCCTATCCGGCCGACGCAGCCGAACATCGCCAACGCACGCTCGCCGATTTCCAACGCAGCTACTACCCGCCCGGCTTTTCCCGCCAGTATGCCGGCGTCATGGCCTCGCCGGACCGACGCCCGAAGCTGGCGACCATCACCGCGCCGACCGTGGTGGTGCATGGCGCCGACGATCCGCTGGTGCCGGTCGAGGGCGGCCGCGACACCGCCGCTCACATTCCAGGCGCCGAGCTGAGAGTGATCCCAGGCATGGGCCACGACCTGCCTCCCGCTCTCTACGACCAGATCGTCGAGGCGATCGCGCGCGCGGTGGAAAGGTCAAAAGCCTCGGCGTGAACCGCGCGGCCCTCAGCCTTGTCGGACTGGCCTGCGCCGCCGCCGCCGCCGCCGGCTGGGCTAACGCGGCCCCCGAGAGCCCGGAGCTTGCCGCCGCCCGGAAGACCCTGGCCCAGGTCGATGCGCAGGAGGCGGCCCTGGAGGCGCGGATCGGCCAGACCCGCGTCGAGCTGGCGCGCCTCTTGAGCGCGCTCGAACTTTACGGCCGCGATCCGCCGCCGGCCCTGCTCGTCAGTCCAAACGACGCCAGACAGGCGGTGCGGGCGATGATTCTGATCCGCGCCATCACCCCGGCCCTCGAGGCGCGGGCGCGAGCGCTCAGCGACCAGGCGCGGGATCTTGGCGTGGTGCGGCGCAGGGCGGCGGCCGCCAGCGGTGAACTGTTCGCGGCCGAGAGCGCCATCGCCGACCGCCAGGGCCGCCTGGATGGCCTGACCACTGACGCCGACAGCCTGACCCCTCCCGAGGCCCACGCCCCGGGCGACGGCGACCGCCAGATGGTCCCCCGCTCGTTCCTGGCCCCGGTGAGCGGATCGGTGACCACCGCGTTTGGCCGCCGGGCGCCGGACGGAACACGGTCCCGCGGCCTGTGGTACAGCGCCGCCCCAGGCTCGCCAGTGACAAGTCCGGTCGCGGGCCTGGTCGATTACGCGGGCCCGCTCGCTGGCTGGGGGCCGGTGCTGATCATCCGCGGTCCGGGGGGCTGCCACCTGATCCTCTCCGGCATAGGCGGTATGTCCGTTGTCCGGGGCGCGCAGGTAACCGCCGGCGAAAAAGTGGGCGTCATGCCAACGGGCGGACCCTCGCCAAGCGGCCTCTATTTCGAATACCGCACGGGCGCGGCGCCCAGCGATCCCGCGCCGCTGATCGCCAGGGCGGCCGCCGCGCCGATGGGCCTTCGGCGCGAGCGGCTTTGATAGGGCGGCAAGCGGCGGAAGGCGTGATAAGGAACTTCAATTCGCGCGCCTTATTTTGGGCGGGCCTCGGAGTCATGGCGGTCGCATGCGCAAATATCTTCTGATCGGGGCATCGGCCTTCGTCCTTGGCGCCGGTTCCATGGCCTACGTGAGCCAGACCGCGCGGGCGACGCCGGAGCCCCGCGCCGAAACCTATCACATGCTTGAGCTGTTCGGGAACGTGCTCGACACCGTCGAGCGGCAGTATGTGACGCCGGTCGATGACAAGAAGCTGATCGAAGCGGCGCTGAACGGCATGCTGACCTCGCTCGATCCGCATTCCGACTATCTCAATCCCGAAGCCTTCGACGACATACAGGATCAGACCCGCGGCGAGTACGGGGGCCTTGGCCTGGAGATCACCAGCGAGGATGGCGTGGTCAAGGTGATCTCGCCGATTGATGGAACGCCGGCGGCGCGGGCGGGGGTGAAGCCGGGCGACTACATTACCGCGGTCGACGGCCAGACCGTCCTTGGCATGAGCGTCAACGATGCGGTCAAGCAGATGCGCGGCAAGCCCGGTGAGACGGTGGTCCTGACCATCGCGCGCGAAAAGACCGATCCGTTCGACGTCAAGCTCGTCCGCGAGATCATCCAGCCCAAGTCGGTGACCTACAAGCTGGAAGGCGACTATGGCTATCTGCGCCTGGCCAGCTTCAACGAAAAGGCCACCGACGAGACGCGCGACGGCATCGCGGCCCTGCGTGCCAAGGATCCGCACCTGAAGGGCCTGGTGCTCGATCTGCGCAATAATCCAGGCGGCCTGCTCGACCAGGCGGTAGGTGTTTCGGAGCTGTTCCTCAACGGCGGCGAGGTGGTTTCGCAACGCGGCCGCGATGCGCACGATATCGAGCGCTACAACGCCAAGGCGGGTCCGGCGCTGAACGGCCTGCCGGTCGTGGTGCTGGTCAATTCGGGCACCGCCTCGGCGGCCGAGATCGTCGCCGGCGCCCTCCAGGATCGCCACCGCGCGGAAATCGTCGGCCTGACCAGCTTCGGCAAGGGGTCGGTGCAGACGGTGATCCCGCTGCGCGGCGGCCTGGACGGCGCGGTCAAGCTGACCACGGCGCGCTACTACACGCCATCGGGGCGCTCGATCCAGCGGACCGGTATCCAGCCCGACCTGGAAGTCGCCGAGACGCGCGAGGAGGCCCAGCAGGTTGCCAACGAGGCCTTCCAGTTCAGCGAAGCCAGCTTCCACAACGCCCTGGACGCGCAGGACGGCAAGGTGCGGGTCGGCCCTCACGAGCCGGCCGAGGAACCGCCCACGGCTTTCGACGTCAAGAAGGGCGACTTCCAGCTTACCCGCGCCTACGACGTATTGAAGTACGGTTCGGTTGCGGCCACGCCCAAGCTGGCCAAGCCGGCGGCGACCCTGAGCGAGGCGGCCGCCCTGCGAGCGGCGCACGGCGCGACGCTGAAACCCGGCGCCTCAGCCCCGACGCCGGCGACCAAGGCCAACTGACGGCGCCCCCTCCCCCGGCGGCGCTGCGCTTGCGAGGGAGGAATTGAGCTAACTCCCGCCCCGCAACGCGTGGAAGGCAGCGCGGCGCGATCAGCGCCGTGACGGAAGGGGCGCAAGGCCAAATCAGCAGGGCTTTTTCGGTTAATTAACCATATCAGCGGACCTTCCCCGGGCGCCAAGAGGGCCCTAGAGAAACCATGTTCGCCAAGACGCCTCCGCCCCAACCCGCCGCTCCGCCGCCGCGCGCCAGCCAAGGCGCGCTCGGCGTTCTCGCCAAGCCCTACGTCGGCGCGGGGAGCGGTCTGATGGTCTTTGGCGCCATCGCCGGCCTCCTATTGCTGACCAATGCCGATCCGGGCGCCGGAACGCCGACCGTCAGGCTGTCCTTGGCCCACATCGGCGAATTCAGCGGGCCGGTCGGATGGAAGGACTCCCTGCCGGCCGAACCCGCCGGCGAGGCCCAGCTCGCCAGCCAGTCGGTGTCGCTCACCGACGCGTCCGACGCCCCGGTCGAGATCGCCGACGCCGGTCCGATGGGCGGCGCGGCGGTGATCACCCTTCCGGGGGGCGGCCGCGCCGACGGCGCCGTCGCCAGCGTCTCGAGTCTGGCCCAGGCGCCGCTATCCGGACTGTTTTCGCCAGGTCCGGGCGGCGACCTGCCGGTCATCGCCGCCGATGGCCGCACCTCGTTCAAGGCCTATGCCCGGCCCTTCGTGGCCGATGGCCGCCCGCGCGTGGCGCTGGTCATCGGCGGCCTTGGCCTCAACGCCAAGGCCACCCGCCAGGCCATCGACGGCCTGCCGCCCGAGGTCACCCTGTCGTTCGTCCCCTACGCCGACGGGCTGCAAGGCTGGATCGATCTGGCCCGCGCCGCCGGGCACGAGGTGCTGCTCGAGGCGCCGATGGAACCCAAGGACTATCCGGCCGACGATCCCGGCCCCTACACCTTGATGGCCGACGGCGGGCCAACCGAAACCGTGCGACGATTGGATTGGCTGTTGTCGCGGGCGACTGGCTATTTCGCGGTGACCAACTACCTGGGATCGAAGTTCACCGCTTCGGCGCCGGCGATGAGCGTCTTCGCGGCGGCCCTGCGCGCCCGGGGCCTTGGCTTCGTCGACGACGGCTCTGCCGCCCGCTTCGGCGGCGACATTCCGCGCGCCTCGGCCGACCGGATCATCGACGACCAGCTCGCCGCCCCGGCGATCGACCAGCAGCTGGCGGCGCTGGAAGCGCAGGCTTCGCGCGCCGGCGCGGCTCTGGGCTCGGGGTTCGCCTACCCGGTGACCCTCGACGAAGCCGCGCGATGGGCTAGCGCGCTGGCCTCGCGCGGCTATCAGCTGGCGCCAGCCTCGGCGGTGATGGCCCAGCGCTAGGTGGACCTTTCGAGCTTTCGGCCGAACGTCGGCGTTGTTCTTTTCCGGGTCGACGGCAAGGTCTGGCTTGGCCGTCGCGCCGGCGCGACGGCCCCGCATAACTGGCAGTTTCCGCAAGGCGGCATCGACGCGGGTGAGAAGCCGCTCAAGGCGGCCCGGCGCGAACTGCGGGAAGAGACTGGCGTCACCTCCTGCGCCTTGCTGGGCCGCACGCAGGACTGGATCGCCTACGCCTTCCCGCCCGGCCACAAAAGCCGCAAGAGCGCGCGCGGTTGGAAGGGTCAGAAGCAGATCTGGTTCGCCTTCCAGTTCATCGGCCAGGACAGCGAGATCGATCTGGCGGCGCACGGAGACGTGGAATTCGACGCCTGGCGGTGGGCGGCCATCGATGAGGCCCTGGAAGGCGTCATCCCCTTCAAGCGCGAGGTCTATCGCCAGGTCATCGAAGCCTTCAGGCCCTTTGCCGCCCGGCCTTGATGGCCAGGCGGAGAAGGCCCATGGCCGCCACCAGCGCCCAGGCGGCCTCCATCAGAAAGGCCGCCAGATTGAAGTTGCGAACCAGCGAGGCCATCACTAGGCAGGCGCCGATCAGATTGATCGCCAGCGACGGCGCCTTGACCGGGTCGAGCCTGCGCAATTGCGCAGCCCCGTAGGCGCCCAGCATCATCGCAACACCGGCCAGTCCGGCCGCATCGGTCAGAGACAGGTTGGGGATGTTCAGGTTCCGGGCGCCGTCTTGGTGACGCTGTAGATCATCTCCGAAGTGTCGGCGTTGCCCTTCATCGGCGAGCCGTCGGCCTTGCGAATGGTGGTGAGAACAAGGCCCTCGCTCTTGCCGTCACCGGCATGCTCCCACGAACGCGTGGTGAACTCCGAGCCGCTGATCACACTCTTGTCGTTGCGATAGACCGACCAGTCGCGCTCGACAGCCGCCCAGTCGTGGAGCGCCAGGACAATCGGCCGGGCCGGCGCCTGAAGGTCGACGGCGTGGATGATGTCGACATGGCACTGGGTGGGGTTGCCCGCCGATGACAGCACGATCAGCTGGAATTCCCGTTGCTTCATGACAAAGTTGTCGCCCGATTTGCGAAAGCCCTGGGCCTTGGCGATCTGCGCCAGGTTGCCGCCGTTGGCGCTGGGGATGCACACCTGTTCGAGCGTGTTCAGGGCGGCGATCGCGGCGGGATCGGTGGGGGGCGCCGGCGGCGGCGGGGGCGCCTCGGGGGCAGCGGCTTCCGGCGCCGGCGGGGCGGGCGTTCCTGGCGCCATGGGCGCGGGAACTGGCTGCGCCGCGGCGGGCGCCATCGGCGTGGAAGTCGGCGGCGTCGGCGCCGGGGCGGGCTGCGCAGGCGCGGGGACCGGCGTGGAATCGGAGGCCGGCGTCTGCGGCTCGGCCGGCTGGGCGAGGGCGGCGCTGGCCAAGCCCGCGGCGCCGATCAGACTGATGAGGACGAGGCGCATGGCTGCAGTCTTCCTAAGGTTGATGGGCTTTCGAGCGCCACTTGGCCCGGCGGGCGCGGGAGCCGTCAAGTCCCTTCGGCGGCGTGCTCGGCCAGGATGGTCAGTCCCTCCGGCGTGACATCGGCGAATCCGCCCCGAACCTCAAAGACGCGGATGCCGCCGTCGTTGATCGCCCGCACCGGACCTTCCTTGAGCGTGGTCATGAACGGCGCGTGGCCGGCGAGAACCCCGAAGTCGCCCTCGGTTCCCGAAGCGTCGACCTGGTCGACATCGCCGTTGAACAGTTCGCGATCGGGCGAGACCAATGAAAAGTGGAGCTTGTCGGCCAAGCCTCAGGCCTCCCCCGCCATCTGCTCGGCCTTGGCGACCACGTCTTCGATAGCCCCGACCATGCGAAAGGCCGACTCGGGCAGGTGATCGTATTCGCCGTCGCAAACCGCCTTGAACGATCGGATGGTATCTTCCAGCGGCACGAACACGCCGGGAAGGTTGGTGAAAGCCTCGGCCACGAACATCGGCTGGGAGAGGAACTGGCGCAGCTTTCGCGCCCTGGCCACGGTCAGCTTGTCCTCTTCGGAAAGCTCGTCCATGCCCAGGATGGCGATGATGTCTTTCAGCGCCTTGTACTGCTGCAGGATCTCCTGGACGCGGCGGGCGACGTGATAGTGCTCATCGCCGACCACCAGCGGATCGAGAATGCGGGAGGTCGAGTCCAGCGGATCGACGGCCGGGAAGATGCCTTCGGCGGCGATGTCGCGGTTCAGATTGGTGGTGGCGTCCAGGTGGGCGAAGGAGGTGGCCGGGGCCGGGTCGGTCAGGTCGTCGGCGGGCACGAAGATCGCCTGCACCGAGGTGATCGAGCCCTTGTTGGTCGAGGTGATCCGCTCCTGCAAATTGCCCATCTCCGTGGCCAGCGTCGGCTGGTAGCCAACCGCCGACGGAATGCGACCCAGGAGCGCCGACATTTCCGAACCCGCCTGGGTGAAACGGAAAATGTTGTCGATGAACAAGAGGACATCCTTGCCCTCTTCATCGCGGAAATATTCGGCCTGGGTGAGGCCGGTGAGGGCGACGCGGGCTCTGGCGCCGGGCGGCTCGTTCATCTGGCCATAGACCAGGGAGCAGCGCGAACCCTCCGTTGAACCATCGTTCTTGCGCGGATCGACGTTCACATTGGAATCGATCATCTCGTAGTACATGTCATTGCCTTCGCGGCTGCGCTCGCCGACGCCGGCGAGGACCGAATAGCCGCCGTATTTCAGGGCGATGTTATTGATCAGTTCCTGCATGGTGATGGTCTTGCCAACGCCCGCGCCCCCGAAAAGTCCGATCTTGCCGCCCTTGGTGTAGGGGCAGAGCAGGTCGATGACCTTGATGCCGGTGACCAGCATCTCGGCCGAGGTTCTCTGATCGGCGAATGATGGCGCTTCACGGTGGATACTGGCGCGGTGGTTGTGGGGGATCGGGCCGGCGTCGTCCACCGGATCGCCGATGACGTTCATGATCCGGCCCAGGGTGCCCGGCCCCACCGGCACCATGATCGGCCCGCCGGTATCGACCACCGGATGGCCCCGCGCGAGGCCCTCGGTGGCGTCCATGGCGATGGTGCGCACGGTGTTTTCGCCAAGGTGCTGGGCGACTTCGAGAACCAGACGCACCGGCGCGCCGGTGCGCTGGTCGGTGTTGGTGGTCTCCAGAGCCGAGAGGATCGCCGGCAAGTGACCGTCGAACTCCACATCGACCACCGCGCCGATGATCTGCACCACCTTGCCGGTGGCGACGCCGGCTGGCCGGGCCGGCGATGCAGCGGGTTTGTCGGAGGGTGCGGCTTTCTTCGCCGCGGGGGATTTCACTGCCGTCGTGGCCATGTCGTCTTCCAGCTTTCTCTCTAACTAAAGCGCTTCGGCGCCGGAGATGATCTCGATCAGCTCCTTGGTGATCTGCGCCTGGCGGAGTCGGTTTTTCATTAGCGTCAAATTGGCGATGATGTCGCCGGCGTTGCGCGTGGCGTTGTCCATGGCCGCCATCTGGGCGGCGAAGAATCCGGCCTGGTTCTCGAGCATGGCCGAAAAGATCTGCACCGTGATGTTGCGCGGAAGCAAGGTGGCGAGGATGGTCTCGCTGTCCGGCTCATACTCATAGGCCGCGCCCTTCAGATCGATGGTCGCGCCGCCATCCCGAGGCTCCGCCGGAATCAGCCGACGCACCGTCGGAACCTGGCTGACCACCGAAACAAAGCGGTTGTAGATCAGGGTCACGACGTCGACCTCGCCGGCGCTGAACCGCTCGAGCACGGCGTCGGCCACCGCCTGGGCGCCTTCGAGGGTCGGGTTGTTTCCCGCTTCCAGCGCCCCGATCGACTGCTGGCCGTAGAGCCTGCGCAACTGGTCGCGGGCCTTGCGCCCGACAGTCAGTATCGAGACCTGCCGGCCCGAGGCGATGGCCTGGCCGATGTGCTCGCGCGCGGCGCGGACGATCGAGGAGTTGAAGCCGCCGGCCAGGCCCCGGTCCGCGGTCGCCACGACCACCAGTTCGCGCCGGTCCGAGCCGGTCCCCGCCAGCAGGGGCGGCGCGCCGGGGCCGCTGACGGCGGCGGCCAGATTGGCGATCACCGAGGCCATGCGTTCGGCGTAGGGGCGAGCGTTCTCGGCGCTGTCGCGAGCGCGCCGAAGCTTGGCCGCCGCCACCATCTGCATGGCGCGGGTGATCTTCTGCGTCGACGCCATGCTGGCGATCCGGCTGCGCAGTTCCTTGAGGCTGGCCATGCGGGCGGGTTGCTCGCCGTTTCCTAAGCGAAGGTCTTCGCGAACGCGTCGAGAACGGCTCTCAGCCTGGCTTCGAGCTCGTCGTTCAGGGCCTTCTGGCTGGCGATGGCCTCCAGGAGATCGGCATGGTCCCCATGCAGGCGGGCGAGGAGCTCGTCCTCGAAGCGTCCGACCTCGGACACCGCAATCGCGTCGAGATAGCCGCGCGTGCCCGCGTAAAGCGAGCAGACCTGCTCGGCCACCGACAGCGGCGCATACTGGGGCTGCTTCAAGAGTTCCGTCAGCCGCTCGCCGCGCGCCAGCATGCGTTGGGTTGAGATGTCGAGGTCGGAGCCGAACTTGGCGAACGCCGCCATCTCCCGGTACTGGGCCAGTTCGCCCTTCAGGGGGCCGGCGGCCTGTTTCATTGCCTTGATCTGGGCGTTGCCGCCGACGCGGGACACCGAAAGGCCGATGTTCATGGCCGGGCGGATGCCCTGGAAAAAGAGGTCGGTCTCCAGGAAGATCTGGCCATCTGTGATCGAGATGACGTTGGTCGGGATATAGGCCGAAATATCGTTGGCCTGGGTCTCGATGATCGGCAGGGCGGTCAGCGATCCGGAGCCGAAATCGGCGTTGAGCTTCGAGGCCCGCTCAAGCAGCCGCGAGTGCAGATAGAAGACGTCGCCCGGATAGGCCTCGCGGCCTGGCGGCCGGCGAAGCAGCAGGCTCATCTGCCGATAGGCGACGGCGTGCTTGGAAAGATCGTCATAGACGATCAGGGCGTGCATGCCATTGTCGCGGAACCATTCGCCCATGGCGCAGCCGGAAAACGGGGCCAGGAACTGCAACGGGGCCGGTTCGGAGGCCGTGGCCGCCACGACGATGGTGTAGTCGAGGGCCCCGCGCTCTTCGAGGGTATTGACGATCTGGGCCACCGTCGAGCGCTTCTGGCCGATGGCGACGTAGACGCAATAGAGCTTGGTCGACTCGTCTCCCGAGGCGTTGACCGCCTTCTGGTTGAGGATGGTGTCGATGGCCAGGGCGGTCTTGCCGGTCTGCCGATCGCCGATGATCAACTCACGCTGGCCGCGCCCAATGGCGGTCAGGGCGTCGATGCATTTCAGGCCCGTGTACATCGGCTCGTGCACCCCCTCGCGCGGGATGATGCCTGGCGCCTTGACGTCGACCCGGCGCTGTTCGGCGATGTCGGTCAGCGGCCCCTTGCCGTCGATCGGTTCGCCGAGCGGATTGACCACCCGGCCCAGAAGCCCCTTGCCAACCGGCACGTCGACGATTTCGCCAAGGCGACGAACCTCGTCGCCTTCGGCGATCTGGGCGTCGGCGCCGAAGATGACCACCCCGACGTTGTCCTGCTCGAGATTGAGGGCCATGCCCTTGACCCCGGCTGACGGAAACTCGACCAGTTCGCCTGCCTGGACCTGATCGAGGCCGAACACGCGGGCGATGCCGTCGCCGACGCTCAAGACCTGGCCGACGTCGGAGACATCGGCCTCGACGCCGAAATCGGCGATCTGCGATTTGAGGATCGAGGATATTTCGGAGGCGCGGATATCCATGCTGGTCTTAGGCTCTCTTGAGGGCGAATTTCAGGGCATCCAGCTTCGACTTGAGCGAGGCGTCGTAGAGGCGCGAGCCGACCCGAATGCGGATGCCGCCCAGGATCGCCGGATCGACCCTGGCCTCGATCTGAGGGTCCTTGCCGAGCGCGCCGCGCAGGGCGGTCGCGAGCTTGGCCGATTGATCGGCGCTCATGGCCACGGCCGTTGTCACCTGGGCGGCGACAAGGCCGCGATGCTTGGCGGCGAGGCCGCTGAAGGCGGCGATGATCGCCGGCAGCGCGCCAAGACGGCGATTGACGGCCAGCAGGCCAAGGAACTTGCGGCTGGTCGATGAGAAATCCGCTCGCGCGGCGAGGGCGGCGATCCCGGCGCCCTTTTCTTCGGCCGTGAGGGTCGGCGAAGCGATCAGTTTGCGCAGATCCTCGCTCTCGAGCCGCATCTGCGCCAACGACCTCAGGTCGGCTTCGACCGCGTCCAGGGCGCCGGTCTCCAGGGCCAGGTCGAACAGGGCCTGCGCGTAGCGCGCGCCCACGTCCATCGCCCCGATCTCATCAGCCACGTGAAAAAATCCGTCCGGTGAACCGTTCGCGCCAGGACCGGGCGCCTGCCCAGAACCGGCATCTTGAGGCTTGCGCGCCACGAAGGACCGGCGCAGGCGTGGGGCTTTAGAAATCCAGCCCGTCGGCGACAAACCGCGCGCCTGATACCATGCGCTGTTCGGCGCCGCAACCAAGGCGCAAGCCCTTGCCGGGGCTGATTCTTAGCTGCTTAACGGGGCCCGAAATATGCGCTGCGGCGCCGCCATTACCAGCGCCGCCAGGATAACGGGAACGGCGCAATAGAGGGCAAGCCCGGCGGGGAGGCCCCATGCATCCGACACCCAGCCCGCCAGCATGGGAAACCCCAGACCCAGCATGCCGACATAGGCGACGACCGCGCTTGTCGCGCCAGCCTGTCCCGGACGAAGCCCTAGCACCAGCCCCTGCAAGCGGGCGTAAAATACCGCGCCGGCCGCTCCGAAACTCACGGCGCCAAATACCTGACCGACGAGCCCCGGCGCGAACACCATCGCCGGCAGTCCGCAGATCATAACGGCCGTCGAAATGGACAGCAGGCGCGCGCCCGCGCGGCCGCGCGCAAGCCGGTCAAACAGTGAGAAGCCCGCTAGAGCGCCGGCGATCTCCGCCATCGCCAGCATCGTGGCTTCCGCCGGTGAAAATCCCCGCACCCGCTCCAGATAGGCGATGGTGAAACCGACCAAGGGTTCGTCCAGCACGCCGAACAGGCCCAGCAGGATCGCCGAAATCACCACGCGCCGATCCCGTAAGCAGGCGATAACCCCGCTCATCGGCCTGCGCATGGCGACGGCGGGGTGCGGCGGTGGGAATTCTTGCGATCCAAGCCAGGCCCCGTACGCCAGCATCATCACCCCACTGCCCTCGAAGAGGCTGCGCCAACCGAAGGCCAGGACGCTTGCGATGGCCAGCGTCGCCGGCCCCAGAAGATCGCCGAGGCTGGCCAGCGCATTCATTCGCGCCAGTGCGCCCGGCAGGCGATCGCCGCTGAGATCGACCAGTGTGACCTCGCACGCGGAGGTCAGGGCGTCGCTGGCGGCGCCCCAGACGAAGGCGGCGCCGGCCAATTCCAGGAGAGAGTGCGCGGCGCCAAAGGCAATCATCGCGGCGCCGTAGCCGGCGGCGCCCAAAGTCGCCAGCCAGCGGCGACTTACATGGTCGGCGGCGATATTGAACAGATTGCCAAGCAGGCCGCCGGCCGGGAGGGCCGCCAGCACGATGCCGGCCTGGGCATAGCTGAGGCCAAGGTCGTGTCGGATAGGCTCGATGGCGCCGGCTGGAAGAAAACTGGTCCATTCGTCGGCGAACCGCACGAGCATGATCGCCGCCGAAAGCGCGTAGGGCGCGCGCGGCACGGCGGGTATCGCCCAAAGGACGGCCCGCCTTATCGCTCTGCAAACGGCGTCAGGTCAGCGTGGGGGATCCATAGCCCATGCGGCCATATTCCACCGCGACGCGCAAGCCCTGCGGGGACGGAAGGTTTTTGCAGTAGGTTTCACAGGTCCATCAGGAGTCTGCGAGATGTCCGACGCCACGGGGTCGATCGACCCGTCCCGCGCCCAGTTCGACGCCTTCAAAGCGCTGCCGCGCGATGCGCCGATCCAGATGCTCAATCTCATTCGGCTGAAATCCGTGGCTGACTACCCGGCGGGTCACCCTAATCAGGGGGCCGCGATGAGCGGGCTGGAGGCCTACCGCGCCTATGGCGAGGCCAGCGCGGCGATCTTCGCCAGGGTCGGGGGCCGGCAGATCTGGGCCGGGCGGCCAGAGGGGGTGGTCACCGGCCCGGCCGATGAACATTGGGACCTGGCCTTTATCGCCGAATATCCCAGCGCCGGCGCCCTTATGGCCATGGTCACCGATCCGGACTACCGCGAACACGTCAAGCATCGGACCGCGGCGGTCGCCGACAGCCGCCTGATCCGTCTGTCGCCGGTCACACCCGGCGAGGGCTTTGGGGAATGAACGCCATGTGGGGGGCGGCGCACGGAACGGGTCCTCGCACCCGGCGTTGATCGGCCAAGAGCGTCGGGCGCGGGAACCCAGGCGCAGTCCTGTCTTAACCCCACCGATGCGGAGTCCTCATGCCCACGATCACGCAAACTCATGCGAAGCCCTTTTTGACCGACGTGAAGACTCTCCGCGAGCGCGCTCGCAAGAACATTTCCGATGGCCCCATTACCGCGAACTACAAGGGCGACCCAAAGCAGGCGATCGAGATTCTGCAGAGCGTTCTGGCCACGGAAATCGTCTGCGTCCTGCGCTACACGATGCATTCTATCGCGGCATCCGGCATCTCCAGCGAAGGGGTGAAGGCGGAATTCGCCGAGCACGCTAAGGAAGAGCAGGAGCACATGATGGCGGTGGCCGAGCGGATCACCCAGCTTGGCGGCGAACCCAATTTCGATCCGCAGGGGCTGGCCAGCCGCTCGGCATCGCAATATTCCACCGGCCCGACCCTGGTCGACATGATCAAGGAGAACCTGATCGCCGAACGCATCGCGGTCGAACACTACCGCGAGCTGGTGCGCTATTTCGGCGACAACGATCCCACCACCAAGCGTATGCTCGAGTGGATCCTGCAGGTGGAGGAGGAGCACGCCGACGACATGCATGACCTTCTCGTCGCCCACGAAGGCAGGCCCATGCTGGCGAAGTGATCGGGCAAGGCCCGCCCGAGGCCGCGGTTGGCGGCGCGCCGCGCGTCGTTGTCATCGGGGCGGGGTTCGGCGGTCTGGAGGCGGCCAGGGCCTTGGTCGGAGCACCGGCCCTGGTGACCGTCGTCGACAGGGAAAACCATCACACATTCCAACCGCTTCTCTATCAGGTGGCGACGGCAGCGCTGTCGCCGGCCGATATTGCGTGGCCGATTCGCGGCCTGCTGGCGGGCCAGGAAAATGTCCGCGCGGTGATGGCCGAGGTTGTCCAGATTGACGCATCGGCGCGCGTGGTTATCACCGACAAGGTCAACCTGCCTTACGACTATCTGGTGATCGCTACTGGCGCGCGACCGTCCTACTTCGGCCATGAAGACTGGGCGGCCTTCGCCCCGGAATTGAAGCGTATCGAAGGCGCCCTCACCATCCGCCATAAGCTGCTGCTTGCGTTCGAGGACGCCGAGCTCGCCACTGACCCGGCGCGCCGGGCGCGGCTGTTGACCTTCGTCGTCGTCGGCGGCGGGGCGACCGGCGTCGAGATGGCCGGGGCCATCGCCGAGGTGGCGCACGACGCGCTGCCCAGGGATTTCAGTCACATCGACTCCCGCGCCGCGCGCGTGGTTCTGATCGAAGCCGGTCCCCGTCTGCTGTCGGCCTTCTCCGAACCGTTGTCCCGCTACGCTCAGGCCAAGCTTCACCAGATGGGAGTGGAGGTGATGACAGACACCGCGGTGACGGTTTGCGATGATGCCGGGGTCGGCATCGGCGAGACGCGAATCGAGGCGGCCACGGTGGTGTGGGCGGCTGGCGTGCGCGCCTCCCCCGCTGCGGCGTGGCTGGCCGCCGACGCCGATCGCTCTGGCCGGGTCAAGGTTCGCGCGGATCTTTCGGCCCCGGGCCTCGCGGAGGTTTTCGTCATCGGCGATACCGCCGCGGTGGTCGACGCAAAGGGCTCGCCGGTTCCCGGCCTGGCCGCGGCGGCCAAACAGATGGGCCGGTATGTGGGCCGTCTGATCGGCGAACGGATTGCCGGCGCCCCCGCCTCTGGCCCGTTCCGTTATCGCGACTATGGAAACCTGGCTACCGTCGGCCGCAACGCGGCGGTCGTCGAACTTGGCGCATTTAGGCTGACCGGCGCCTTGGGCTGGATGTTCTGGAGCGTCATCCACATCTATTTCCTCATCGGCCTGCGCAACCGCCTGGTCGTCGCCCTCACCTGGCTCTGGGGCTATCTCACCCTCAAGCGCGGCGCGCGGCTGATCATCGGGCGCCGCGATATTGCCTCACCCGCCGAATTGCGGTTTGAGGGGCCTGCCGGCAACAACCGCCACTGAAGGACCCATGAAGGACCCGCTGAAAACCGGCTTCGCCGACCGCCTCAGCGCGGCGGCGGAAGCCAAGAAGGCCCTGGTGGCCAAGCTGAAGCCAAAACCGATGGTCATCGACCCCGACTTCGACAGTCGGGGCGCGGCCAGGGCCGCTGAGCGCGCGGCGGAACTCGAGGCGGTGCGCGCGGCGAGAGCGGCGGCCAAGGAGGCGGCCAGGGAGGCGGCCCTCGAGGTCGAGCAGGCGGCGCTCGACGCCAAGCGCGGGGAGCGCAAGGAACGAAAAGCCCTGACCAAGGCCGAACAGAAGGCCAAGCGCGACGCCAAGTACGCGGCCCGCAAAGCCCGGAAGTAGCTGCCGCGCCGATCATTCGACTCGCCGGCTCTACGCGAATGGCCATGATCGGCCGGCTCGAGCCATTACCAGAATGGCGCACCATTCCCGCCAGAGTGGGTGACCAATCGAGTGTATTGCGACCAATAGGGCGAGGCGAGTACGCACCGCGCGACGCCGCCCGACACCGAGACCGTGGCCACCTGCCCGACTTTCGGCTCGAAGTAGAACATCCCCTTCGAGGTTCTGACGGCAAGCACGGCGGGACTGGAGAATTGACACACGGGATGGGTCAGCAGGCCAAACGTGCCCTTTGTCGAGGCCGTGCTGCAATAGGAGCCGCCGAACCTTCTGCCGAAATCGACGCGGTCGAATGCGAAGACCTGATCGGGCTTGAGCGGCTCGGCGAACGCGGCATGGGAAACCGACGCGCAGGACGTCCCGCTGATCGTCCACGGATCGCTTTGGGCCGCCAATTCGCTCAGAATCCCGACCAAGACGATAGGCGCCGCCACGGCGCCAACGATGACGGTTATCGAAAACGGCCCGCTCCGGGCGCCGCTTCGTTGGCCTCCGAAGTCTCTCGTCTGTGACATGATCAACCGAACCCGGACGTCCGGTTCAGCTTACCGCCGGGAACCCGACCGAGGCAACGCGCGCGCTTCTCCAGCAAGGAGAAGGATCGCGATCCGTTAGATGACTGGGTTGGGTGTCTTGGTCGAGACGCGATAGCTCAGCGGCCGTGATAGAGCGAATTGATCGTTTCTATGTTGTCGATTGATCATTTCTTTGAGCGTGCGGGCGAGCGGCGCCGTAGGATTGAGCCGGCATGGATACGCAGGATCATCATCACCACCACGACCACCACCACGGCCAGGACCCGCCGTCCGACCTCGCCCTGCGCGTCAAGGCCTTGGAATCCCTGCTCGTGGAAAAGGGCCTCGTCGATCCGGCCGCCCTCGACGCCATCATCGAAACCTATGAGCACAAGGTCGGACCGAGAAACGGGGCCAAGGTGGTGGCCCGGGCGTGGAGCGATCGCGCCTACAAGGCGCGGCTGGTGGCGGACGCGACGGCGGCGATCGCCGAGCTGGGCTTCGCCGGACGCCAGGGCGAGCACATGATCGTGGTCGAGAACACCAGGGAGGTTCACAACCTCGTCGTCTGCACCCTGTGCTCCTGCTATCCCTGGCCGCTGCTTGGCCTGCCGCCTACCTGGTACAAGTCCTCTCCCTATCGTTCGCGGGCGGTGATCGATCCGCGCGGGGTGCTGGCGGAATTCGGCCTGATCCTTGACGATGAGATCGAGATCCGCGTCTGGGATTCCACCGCCGAGGTTCGCTATCTGGTCCTTCCCCAACGCCCCAAAGGCGCCGAGGGCCTTGACGAAGAGGCGCTGGCCGCCCTGGTGACGCGCGACGCCATGATCGGCGTGGCGATGGTCGCGCCGCCCATGGCTCCCGCATGAACGGCGCCCACGACATGGGCGGCATGCACGGCCTGGGTCCGATCGCGCCGCCGGCCAATGAGCCGGTGTTCCACCATCCCTGGGAGGCGCGCGTTCTGGCCATGACCCTGGCCCTGGGCGCCTGGGGAAAATGGAACATCGACGCCTCCCGCCACCAGCGGGAACTGATTCCGGGACCCGACTACCTGCGCATGAGCTACTACGAAAAGTGGCTCACCGGCCTGATCGATCTGGCCGTAGGGGCAGGGCTGGTCAGCTGGACGGAAGTTGATAGCGGTCGACCGGCGGCAGCGAGCGTCCGCGCGCACCCGCCGCTGACCGCCGAACGGGTCGCCGCGGTCATCGGCGCCGGCGGACCAGCCACGCGGGATGTCGCCGCGCCGCGCACCTTCGCCATCGGCGAGACGGTGCGCGCGCGGACCATCAATCCAATCGGCCACACGCGCCTGCCCCGCTATGTGCGCGGCCGCATCGGCATTGTCGAGCGCGACCATGGTGTTCACGTGTTTCCAGATACCAACGCGCATGGTTTGGGTGAACGGCCGTGCAGACTCTACGGCGTCGCCTTCAAGGCGCGCGAGCTGTGGGGGCAGACCGCCGGCGCGCGCGACAGCGTCCATCTCGACCTGTGGGACGCCTATCTTGAACCGGCCTGAAGACGAGCGGGTGTTCGACGAGCCCTGGCAGGCGCAGGCTTTCGCCCTTGCCGTTCAGCTAAGCCGCCAAGGCGCCTTCACCTGGAACGAATGGGCCAAGTCCCTCGCCGCGCAGATCGCCGCCGCCGGACCGGGAGACGGTGAGGATTACTACCAATCGTGGCTCGCCGCTCTCGAGGCCCTGGCGAGCGCCAAGGGCCTGATCGACCCGGCCGCCCTGGCCCAACGCAAGGTTGCCTGGGCGCGGGCTTACCACGACACCCCGCACGGAATGCCGGTCAGCCTTCCACCGCCATAGCCGCGTCCAGCCGGCTGATCACCCGCTTGTCGCCCCAGTGGCCCGAGAGACTGTTGCGGAAATAGCTCGGCCGATCGGCAAGGGCGCTGGTTTCCAGCCACAGGCGCTTGAGATGGCGGACCTTTCCGGTGGCGCGATCGTCGGCATAGGGCGCTCGGCCATGGAGAACATGGTAGTTGTTGATGAACTGCATATCGCCCGGCTGGAAATCCATCACCACGCTGAAGGCGCCGCTTTCGGCCTGATCGTGCATCCAGGCGAGGGCTTCGCGCGCCTTTGGCGTCAGCCTTGGCGCATCGGGGTGACGCTGGGACGCCAGGATGTAGCTGCCGATCAGGCGGATGAACAGCCGTCCGCCATGGGCGGTGAATACCGGAATCTCGTACCAGCCCCTGCGTCCCGGCCCCTGTTCGCCGCGCATGTCGTAGGGTTGCGGCATGTAAAGCTCGGCCGCCAGATCGGGGTGCTCGCGCACCAGGGTGTTGTGCAGGGTGACCGAATTGCACACCGCCGAGCGGCCTCCGGAGGCGCCGGTCTGCAGGCACAAGAGCCCGACAAGATCGGAGCCGTCGCAGTGGAATTCGAGGCCGATCTGGCCCAGCTCATTGCCGCGCGCCGTTGGATCGCCCGGGACCTTGCCCTGGTCGGTGACGTCGCCGAGCAGATGGCCGTGATGGTTCTGCGGCCACGGTCGGCCCAAATGGGCGCCGATACCCCAATAGGCCAGGCACATGTCATCGTTGGAATAGCGCGCGCGTGGCAGGCCGCGGATCAGCACAAAGCCGCGGCCGTCCATCAGTTCGCGCTCTATCGCCTTTAGTCGGCCGGCCAGGGTCGGCAGCGGGAAGTCGGCCTTTTCGATGTCGAGCAGGTCGGGAGACTTGGCCCTGGCCTGCGCCATGGCGGCGTCGACCTCGGCGATTTCGGCGTCGGTCAGCACCGTGGTCCAGGATTCGGGGTCGGCGACATCGGCGGCGCGCCATTCGCATGCGGTTTCCAGAATTTCGAGGGTCATCGGACTCTCCCTGCCTCGCCAATCGTTGCCTAGGCCGCCGCGCGGGCCATGGGCGCGCTCTTGGCGCCCCTGACCAGGCGCCCCGGCAGGGCCTGCGTCGGCTGGCCATTGCGATAGGTCACCTCGCCGCCGACGACGCTGGCGACATAGCCGTCGGCCCTCTGGATCAGGCGCCGGCCGCCAGCCGGGAGATCATAGGCGACGCTCGGCGACGATAGCGTCAGGTTGTCATAGTCGATGACGTTGATGTCAGCGCGGTAGCCCGCCGCCAGCAGGCCTCGATCGAAGAGGCCGACGGCGCGCGCGGTGTCGCGTGTCTGCATGCGCACGACCTGTTCCAGCGCCAGCTTCGGGCCCCGGGTGCGGTCGCGCGTCCAATGGGTGATCATCGAGGTCGGGAAACTGCCATCGCAGATCATGCCGACATGCGCCCCGCCATCCGACAGTCCAGGCACGGTATCTGGGTGGTCGAGCATAAGTCGGGCGGGATCGAGGGACCCCTCGGCATAATTGAGAAACGGCACATAGAGCATGGCGCGCCCACCGTTCGTGAGCATGTGATCTAGCGCCACGGTTTCAGGCCTGACACCTCGCAAGGCGGCCTGCGCGGCAACGGTGCTCTCCTTGGTCGGTTCATAGTCGGGCGCGTCGCCCATCAGATGCATCCGCCCCCATGCGCCGGCCATGCCCCGCACGCCGCCCTCAGGCGCGCTCGAGAACAGACGTTCGCGGAATTCGGCGGCGGCGAGCCGCGCCACGCGCTCGGCCAGGGGCAGCGCGGCGATCTGCCTGTAGAGCGGATAATGGGTGAAGGGGTTGACCGTCAGCTCAAGCCCTAGCAGCACGCCAACGGGCCGGGCGGCGACCTGCGCCTTCATCGGCAGGCCGGCGGCCACCGCATCTTCGAGCGCGTGCAGCAGCAGCTTATAGGCTTCCGGATGCAGGGGGCTCTGCACCAGCGAGAACGAAAGCGGCCGGCCTGAAGCTTCGACAATGCGGCGCAGCATGGCGAACTCGGCTTGCGGATCGGCGAAGTCGGAAACCACCTGCAGCACGCCCTTGCCAGCGGCGGCCAGGCCCATGGCGATACCGGTCAGCTCGTCTTCGGCCGCGGTCAGGGTTGGCGTCGGCTGACCGTCGCTGGTCTTGTGGTTTAGCGTGCGCGAGGTCGAAAAGCCGAGCGCCCCGGCCGACACGGCGCGCTGCGCCAAGGCCGCCATCGCCTCGATGTCCGCGCCGGTCGCGGGCTCACGGTTGGCGCCGCGCTCGCCCATCACGAAGACCCTCAGGGCCGCGTGGGGGAGCTGGCTGCCGACATCGACGTCAAACGAGCGCCCCTCGAGGGCGTCGAGATAGTCGGGATAGCTTTGCCAGTTCCAGCCGAGGCCCTGGCTCAACACCGGAAACGGAATGTCCTCGACGCCCTCCATCAGGCGGATCAGGCGGTCGTGGTCGGCGGGCCTGCACGGCGCGAAGCCGACCCCGCAGTTGCCCATCACCACCGTGCTAACCCCGTGCCACGACGAGGGCTGCATGCGCGCGTCCCAGGTCGCCTGGCCGTCGTAATGGGTGTGGATATCGACGAAGCCGGGGGTGACGATCATCCCGCGCGCATCGATCTCCTCGGCCCCGGAGCCGGCAAATTCGCCGACGGCAGCGATAAGGCCGCCCGCAACCGCGATGTCGGCCAGCCGCGCCGGTCCGCCGGTTCCGTCGAACACGCGGCCGCCGCGGATCACCAGATCATAGGCCCGTTCCATGCCGCCGCCTTCGCTTGAGAGTGATCGTGGTTCACAATTGCCCCCCTTGGCGGGGGCTGCGTCAAGCACAAGACGCCGCGGGCGCCACGAAGCGCCCCTGATGCGCGCCATTTCGCCGGACCCGGTTCAGGCTAGACTTGGCCCCGATGAGTCGCGCGCCTTTCACCTTTTACGAGTTCTTCGCCGGCGGCGGGATGACGCGTCTGGGCCTGGGACCGGGGTGGGGATGCCTGTTCGCCAATGACTTCGACCCGCTGAAGGCCGCGACCTATCGGGCCAATTTCGGCGACGGGCACTTTCGCGAGGCCGACGTTTTCGATCTGACGGCAGGCGACCTGCCGGGGATCGCGGATCTGGCCTGGGCGTCGAGCCCTTGCCAGGACTTCAGCCTCGCCGGGGCGCGGGCGGGTCTGGCGGGCGGCCGGTCCTCGGCTTTTTTTGGCTTCTGGCGGTTGATCGAGGGGCTGAGCGCGCAAGGACGGGCGCCAAGGACGGTGGCGATCGAGAACGTCACCGGCCTTCTGACCTCCCACGGCGGCGTGGACTTCGCGGCTGTCTGCGGCGCATTGGCAGGCCAGGGCTACCGGTTCGGGGCTATCGAGGTAGACGCGGCGAGCTTTCTGCCGCAATCGCGGCGCCGGGTGGTGATCGTCGGCGCGCGAGAGTGGGCCGGGTCCAGCGATCCTTCGCCCTGCGAGTCACACTCCGTGCGCCGGGCGCGGGAGGGTCTTCCCGCCCATCTTCGCCGGGGCTGGATCGGCTGGGGGAGAACTCCGCCGCAGGGGCGCAATACCAACCTCTCCGCCTTGCTTGAGCCGGATGAAGCGGCGATCTGGCAAGGCGCGGCGCGGACGGAGCGGATGATCGAGATGATGAATCCGCGCCATCGAGCCAAGGTGCGGGCGGCGATGGCCGGCGGCGAGCGGCGCGTCGGCGCGATGTTCCTGCGCGTGCGCGGGGGCGTGCAGAGGGCCGAGGTGCGTTTCGACGGCCTCGCCGGCTGCCTGCGCACGCCAAGGGGCGGCTCCTCACGCCAGGCGGTCATCGTCGTCGAGGCTGGACGAGTGCGAAGCCGCCTGATGTCGCCGCGGGAAACGGCGCGGCTGATGGGATTGCCCGATAGCTACGCCTTACCGTCCGCCGCCAACGCGGCCTTGCACGTGACCGGCGACGGCGTCGCCGCGCCCGTGGTCAGGTGGCTGGCGCGCGAGGTGCTGGAGCCGCTGCTTGGCCCGACGCCCGCGGTGTTGGCTGCGGAGTGAGCGTCTTCTTAAAGGCGCCCTCACCGACTATGACTCCTCTTAAGATCGAAGAGGACCGCCATGGATGCGCCGCCCGCCAAGACTTATGACGCCGAACGCCATCGGCGCGCCGGCCGGGGCAGGATTTACGACTCCATCCTGGACACCGTTGGCGACACGCCGCTGATCGGTCTGCCGCGGCTGTCGGCGGTGTTGAAGCCCAAGGGGAGAGTCACGGCCAAGCTGGAATTCTTTAATCCCTTGGGGTCGGTCAAGGACCGCATCGGGGTGTCGATGATCGAAGCCATGGAGGCGCAGGGCCTGATAAAGGCCGGTACGACGATCATCGAGCCGACCAGCGGTAACACCGGCATCGCCCTGGCTTTTGTCGCCGCGGCCAAAGGCTTGAAACTGATTCTGGTGATGCCTGAAAGCATGTCCATGGAACGGCGCAAGATGCTGCTCTTGCTGGGCGCGCGGCTGGAACTGACGGCGGCGGAGCGCGGCATGGCCGGGGCGGTGGCCCGGGCGCGCGAACTCTTAGGCGAGATCCCCGGGTCGGTGATGCCCCAGCAGTTCGAGAATCCGGCCAATCCCCTGATCCACCGCGTCTCCACGGCGGAGGAGATCTGGAACGATACCGCCGGAAAAGTCGACGTCGTCGTCTCCGGCGTTGGCACGGGGGGAACGATCACCGGGGTCGGCCAGGTGCTGAAGAGGCGCAAACCGTCGGTACGCATGATCGCGGTCGAGCCGACCGGCTCACCGGTGCTGTCCGGCGGCCAGCCGGGGCCCCATAAGATTCAGGGCATCGGCGGCGGCTTCGTGCCGGCGATCCTCGACCGCGGGGTGATGGACGAGATCATCCTGGTTTCCAACGAGGACGCCTTCGACATGGCGAGGAAGTGCGCGGCCATCGAGGGCGTGCCGGTGGGGATCTCCTCCGGCGCCGCCCTGGCGGCGGCGTTCGATGTCGCCGCGCGCGACGAAATGGCCGGAAAGCTGATCGTCGCCATCATTCCAAGTTTCGCCGAGCGTTACCTGTCGACCGCTTTGTTCGAGGGATTGTGAGCGACGTCTTTGGTCAGGAGAAGCGCTCGTCGGTGATGCGCGCGGTCAAGGGGCGCGGCACCCATCCAGAACTCGCCGTGCGGCGGCTGATCTGGTCGCTGGGCGGGCGCTATCGCCTCAACCGCGCCGACCTGCCCGGCAAGCCGGACATCGTCCTTGGCCGCCGGCGCCTGGCGATTTTCGTTCACGGCTGCTTCTGGCATGGCCATGATTGCGCCAGGGGCGCCAGGGTCCCCAAGGCCAATCGCGCCTATTGGACCGCCAAGGTCGCCGGCAACCGTGGGCGCGACGCCGCCGCTCGCGCCGCGTTGGAAGCCGCTGGCTGGCGGGTCGAGACGGTATGGGAGTGCGCGCTCAGGCATCCAGAAGCGTTGGCCGCGAGGGCGTCGGCGTGGCTGGATGGCCAACTCGCGCGGGAGGCGGCATCAGACGTCTAGGGCGCCACCAGACCGACCCCTTCCCCGCGCGGATCGGGGCGGAACGACGAACCCGTCGCGCGCAAGGGCGATGGCCAGCGCCAGATCTTGCTTCCAGCTGAGCTTGCCAAAGCGACGGTGCGCTTCGGCGAGGCCGCGCACGGTTCCGGGCGTTCCCGCCGAAAGGTTGCCGATGATGCTCAGGTTCGGGTCGGGGTCGCCGGACGCGGTGAGATACATGCCGGCGGTCGTGGCGGCCGGAGCGGTCTCGCGGTAGTCCAGAAAATAGGGTTTTTCGTCCATGTAGATCGTCATGAACCCGCCGCCCCCAGATTGCCGGCTTCGGGATAGGTGACCGCGAGCACGAAACCGGTGGCCACGGCCGCATCGACGGCGTTGCCGCCCTCATGCAAAATCTGCCGTGCGGCGATGGCGCCGTAGCTGTTCGGGGAGGCGACCGCGCCGGCGCTCAGGGTTCGCGCAGTCACGGCCTGGGCCGCGGACGGTCCCAGGCAGAGGCTTAGCCAAACGGCGACGAGAAAGGCACAAGACTTTTCAGCAAATCTCGTCAACGCATCCTCCTCGATGTCTCAGCCTCGACGACCACCTCGGTCAGCACCGAATTGGCGATGAAGCAGGCCTCGTGGGCCGCATGGTGAAGCGCGGCGATGTCGTCGGGCGAGGGGCGGGCGTCGCCGGTGAACTGAACCTGGGGGCGCAGGACGACGCGGGTCATGGCCATCTTCCCCGCGGCGTTCTTGCCAAGCGTGCCCTCCGCTTCGTCACGGTAGGCCGCTGCGACGAAGCCGGCGCGGGCGGCGAAGTCGAGAAACCAGAGCATGTGACAGGCCGCCAGGGATGCGGTGAACGCCGCCTCCGGGTCCATGGCGTCAGCGCGAGACCACGGCGCCGGCACGATGTCGGCCGATGGCGAGCCGGGGACGGCGATGCCTCCGGCGAAAGTGAGGGTATGCGCGCGGCTGTAACGGCGGCGAGCGAAATCGCCGTCTCCCAGCGCCCAATCGACCGTCGCCGCGTGGCTGGACATCAAAAGGCCTTCGCGCCTGGAACCGCGGCTCTCAGACGTGTTTCAGTCCCAGATGGTCGTGTTGAGCGCCAACGGGGGTGCGACGGATGGTGTCGTATTCCTCCGCGCTCGGCAGCAGATCGGGCCGCTCCTTGCCAAGACGCTCTTCGAGCCGAGCGCAGGCCTCGTAGAGTTCGGCCACCGCGTGATCGATGTCTTCGCGTTGGCGCTCGAGCGCGACAATGCGCTGGCGGAATTTCCTCAAGGCCTTGGCGTTCTGCGCCGCGCCGCCATCCTCCTTGTCGTAGAGTTCGAGGATCTCGCGGATTTCGGCCAGCGACAGGCCGACGCGTTTGCCACGCAGGATAAGCTGCAGCCGCGCGCGATCCTTGTAGGAATAGACGCGATTGAGGCCGGCCCGCGCCGGCGCGAGCAGGCCCCGGTCCTCATAGAAACGCAGGGCGCGTGGCGTGCATTTGAATTCCAGGCACAGTTGGCGGATGGTGAAGGTGCGCTCGGGGCGCCGAAGTTCGTTCGGCATGAGTATGCCCTCGCCTTTTTGTCGGTCAACGCAGGCTACGGTCACGTTCCGTGGACGTCAACGTCAACGCTTGAAGGATGCCTGCCACAGATGGTCCGCTTCATTCTCCGCGCTCTCGCCGCCGCGCTCGGGTTTTGGGTTGCGTCGCGAATCGTCCCCGGCGTCCACGTCGGCGGCCTTGGCAGCCTGCTCGCCGCGGGCGTGGTGCTGGGCATCGTCAACGCGCTGGTTCGCCCGCTTCTGATTCTGCTGACCTTGCCGTTGACGGTCCTCACTCTTGGGCTTTTCCTTCTGGTCGTTAACGGCCTGACCGTCTGGCTGGTGACGGTCTTTCTGCGCGAGATTTCAATACATGGCCTGTGGCACGCCATACTCACCGCCATCGTCATCAGCCTGGTCAGCTGGCTGGCCGGCTGGTTCATCAACCCCTGGCGTCGCGGCGAGCGGCGATAGGAACGCGGCTGGCGAAGCCTTCCGGCATGTGGTAATTCACACAATCGCCACCTGAAAGGCAGGCCATGCCGCAGAGGTTCTATCCCGCGGTTCTCGAGCGCGGCGCCAAGGGCGTCTTCGGCGTCTGGTTCCCGGACTTTCCAGGTTGTGTCGCCGCCGCCAAGTCGCAGGAAGAAGCCATGGCCAAGGCGCAGGACGCCCTGGCCTCGAGCATTCAAAGGCTAGCTGAGCTCGACCGGGTTCTGCCCGAGCCGACCGCCCTGGCCGAGATCGCGATTCCGTCCGGCTGCGATATGATCGGCTTTTTCGCCGTCGGGGCCGCGCTTCCCAATCCGTCGGAGCGCGTGAACGTCTATCTGCCCAAGGCGCTCATCGAGCGGGTGGACCGGGTCGCTTCCGATACCGGCATGAGCCGCTCCAGTCTGTTCGGCCTCGCCGTGACCCGTCTGCTCGACACCTCGGTGCTGTCGGCCTTCCCAGCGGCGGGCAGTCGCATCCGTCCCGCCGCTGCGCCGGCCAAGCGCCGGCGGAGCTGAAGCGGATCGAACGGCGACTTTGGCGGCGTCAAAAAGAAAAAACCCCCGGCCTTGCGGCCGAGGGTTTTTGACTGATCGGAGGGTTTTGTGGACTTTAGAAGTCCATGTCGCCCATGCCGCCGCCCATGCCGCCGCCGGGCATGCCGCCGCCGCCCGCGTTCTTCTTGGGGGCTTCGACGATCGCCGCCTCGGTGGTGATCAGCAGGCCGGCGACCGACGCCGCGGCCTGAAGGGCCGTGCGCACGACCTTGGCCGGCTCAATGACCCCGGTGGTGATCATGTCGCCGTAGACTTCCTTCTGGGCGTCGAAGCCGAAGGTGGCTGACGCGTTCTCCAACACCTTGCCGACCACGATCGAGCCTTCGACGCCGGCGTTTTCGGCGATCTGGCGGATCGGGGACTGCAGGGCCCGGCGAACTATGGCGATGCCGGCGTTCTGGTCGGCGTTTTCGCCGGTGAAGCCGTCAAGCACCTTGCCGGCCTTCAGAAGCGCCACGCCGCCGCCGGCGACGAAACCTTCCTCGACCGCCGCGCGGGTGGCGTTGAGAGCGTCGTCAACGCGGTCCTTGCGGTCCTTCACTTCAACTTCGGTGGCCCCGCCGACGCGGATGACCGCGACACCGCCGGCCAGCTTGGCCAGACGCTCTTGCAGCTTTTCCTTGTCGTAGTCGCTGGTGGTGTCCTCGATCTGACGCTTGATCTGGCCGATGCGGCCTTCGATCGCGGTCTTCTCGCCGGCGCCATCGACGATGGTGGTGTCGTCCTTGGTGATCGACACCTTCTTGGCCTTGCCGAGCATCTCGATGGTCACGTTCTCGAGCTTGATGCCGAGGTCTTCGCTGATCATCTCACCGCCGGTGAGGACGGCGATGTCTTCCAGCATGGCCTTGCGGCGATCACCGAAGCCAGGCGCCTTGACCGCCGCGACACGAAGGCCGCCGCGGAGCTTATTGACCACCAGGGTGGCCAGGGCTTCGCCTTCGATGTCCTCGGCGATGATCAGCAGCGGGCGGGCCGACTGAACGACCGCTTCGAGCACCGGCAGCAGGGGCTGGAGCGAGGAGAGCTTCTTTTCGAAAATCAGCACCAGCGGATCTTCGAGAACGGCCTCCATCTTTTCGGCGTTGGTGATGAAGTAGGGCGAAAGGTAGCCGCGATCGAACTGCATGCCCTCGACGACGTCGAGTTCGGTTTCAAGGCTCTTGGCCTCTTCCACCGTGATCACGCCCTCGTTGCCAACCTTTTCCATGGCCTTGGCGATCATGTCGCCAATCTCGTGGTCGCCGTTGGCGCTGTTGGCGCCGACCTGGGCGATTTCCTTATTGGTGGTCACCTTTTTCGAGCTGGCCTTGATTTCCTCGACGATCTTGATGACGGCCTTGTCGACGCCGCGCTTGAGATCCATCGGGTTCATGCCAGAAGCCACATACTTGAGGCCTTCGACGACGATGGACTGGGCCAGCACGGTGGCGGTGGTGGTGCCGTCGCCGACCTGGTCATTGGTCTTGGAGGCGACTTCACGGATCAGCTGGGCGCCTAGGTTCTCGAACTTGTCTGAAAGCTCGATTTCCTTGGCGACGGTGACGCCGTCCTTGGTCGAGCGCGGCGCGCCGAAGGATTTTTCGATCACCACATTGCGGCCCTTGGGGCCCAGGGTCACCTTGACCGCGTTGGCCAGGATGTTGACGCCGCGCAGCATCCTGTCGCGCGCGTCGGAAGCAAAATAGACGTCTTTGGCAGCCATTGTTCGGCTCTCTTTCAAAGTGCGGGTTGAATGGGAAAGGGCTGGGTTCGGCCCAAAGTCTAGTCGAGCACACCCAGGACGTCGCTCTCCTTCATGATCAGGAGGTCTTCGCCTTCGAGCTTGATTTCGCTGCCCGACCATTTGCCGAACAGGATGCGATCACCGCTCTTCAGATCCAGGGAATGAATTTTGCCGTTCTCGTCGCGGGCGCCTGGGCCGACGGCGATAACCTTGCCTTCCTGGGGTTTTTCCTTAGCAGTGTCGGGGATGATGATGCCCCCTTTGGTCTTTTCTTCTTCTTCGACGCGGCGGACGAGAACTCGGTCGCCTAGCGGACGAAACGTCATGGATTTTCTCTCCGTAAATCCTACGGTTGATTGGGACGCAACGCACCCAAGGCCGACGGCCGTTAGCAGCCGGGGCTGTTGAGTGCCAGCGAGGCGGAGATAGGAAGCCGCCAGAGCGGAGTCAAGGCGCGGCCCGGATTTGCGGCTTATCTGACCGGATCGATTGGACGGGCGAAGCACTATCGGTGAGACCCATGAAACTCGAAGCCTATTTGAAGACAGTCTTTCATCAGGGATCGCTGGAGGTGATCCTCCCCGGGGGCGGACGGATCGTGCTTGGCGACGGCGGCGAGCCGCGCGTCGTTGTCGCACTGAAGGACAGGGCTACCGTCGCGCGCATAGCCGCGCGCCCTGGGCTCGCCTTGGGAGAGGCCTATATGGCAGGGGCTCTGACCTTCGAGGTCGGGACCATCGCCGACCTCTTGGAACTGGCGTCGATGAACGGCGCTAGGCGCCCCGACCGGCGGCCGGCGAGCGCCGCCAAGCGCTGGTGGCTCGACCAGACGCGCCAGCGGAACGCCCGCAATGCTGCGCGCCGTAACGTGGCTCACCACTATGATCTCTCGGTCGATCTCTACCGCCTGTTCCTGGATCGCGATCTTCAGTATTCGTGCGCCCTGTTCGAAGAGCCGGGCGCAAGCCTGGACGACGCCCAGGTGGCGAAGAAGCGGCACATCGCGGCAAAGCTGCTTCTGAAGCCTGGCCAGCGCGTCCTCGACATAGGCTGCGGCTGGGGCGGCATGGCCCTGACCCTGGCGGCGGCGGCCGACGTGCGCGTGGACGGCGTCACCTTGTCCACCGAGCAGCTAGCGACCGCGAGAACCAGGGCCGAAGCCATGGGCCTGGGCGGCAAGGCGCACTTCGAACTGACCGACTATCGCGATGTGACTGGGACCTATGACCGCATCGTTTCGGTCGGCATGTTCGAGCACGTCGGCCCGGCCAACTACCAGACGTTTTTCAACAAGGTCGCGGACCTGGTCGCCGATGACGGCGTGGCCCTGATCCACTCCATTGGCCGCTCTGGACCGCCCAGCACCACGGACGCTTGGACCACCAAATACATCTTTCCCGGCGCGCATCTGCCCAGCTTGTCCGAGGTGTTTCCGGCCGTCGAAAAGGCAGGCCTGTGGGTAACCGACATGGAAATCCTGCGCCTGCATTATGCCAAGACCCTGGCCCACTGGCGCGCGCGTTTCATGGCCAATCGCGACCAGGCCGCGGCCCTGTACGACGAGCGCTTCTGCCGCATGTGGGAATATTATCTGGCCGCGGCCGAGATGGGGTTTCGCCACGGCGGCCACATGAACTTTCAGCTTCAGCTCAGCAAACGGGTGGACGCGGTGCCCCTCACCCGAAGCTATATCGATGAGGCCGAGCGCGCTCTCGCCGACGAGGGCCGCTCGGCCGCCTGAGCATCGTTTAGGGCCGTTCAGCACGTTCATTATCGATCTGTAAGTCGCCGCCATGACAGCTTCCAACCGCGAAGCTTTCTAAGGAGGGGACCGATGAAACGCAGATGTCAGATGGCCGTCGTCGCCGTCGGGGCGGGGCTCTTCGCCGCCGTGGGCCTGGCGGCGGCCCAGGATCGTCCCCAGGGCGATGTCGCGCTGCCCGCCGAGGTCGTTGCAGCCGCGAGCGCTTTTGACACCTTCATGGACCACGCGGGGGCGCTGACCGGCCGCTTTGGCGACGGCGAGGGCGTCCATCGCGGGCTCAAGACCGGCGCCGGCTATGAAATGAACCAGTTCGAGGAAGGCATGATCGGCTACGGCGCGATCATCGCGGTGCGGGACCAGGCGTTCGAAGAGGGCGTCCAGCGCGCCGCGAGGGACTTTGGCGGCCCCCGCGCCTTGGCCCAAAGCCTGCTGGACGATCCGGCCGTCGTGATGCGGATCGAGGGCGGCGAGGATGCGGCCCGCCAGGTCGCCGCGGCGCTGCAGCGCCGGGCAACGCGGGTCAGCGTCGCCGGGCGGCTGGTGAAACAAGCCGCCTACGATGTGCAGCATCAGGCCTGGTCGAAGGTCACGGTTTCCAACCCCGCCGGTCGGCTGGCGGAAGCCAAGACCTTGTCCCGGACCCGGTTTGTCGCCAGTGACCAAGACAACGCGCGGGTGATGAGGGCCGAGCGGGATTCGCCGCCGGCCGATGGATCGGCCGGACCGCCATTCTCTCCCGTGGTAATGCGCGCGCTGGCCTTGGCCGCCGAAGCGATGCTGGGCGAGGCTACGGAGCAAGATGTCCCGCGCCTGCAGACGCTGTACACCGAGCGCTGGGGCGCCGACTGCCTGAACATGGCCAAACTCAATCTGTACCAGTGCCTTGCGGTCGCCGGGCCGCAATATGAGGACCTGTTCTGTCTGGGACAGCACGCCCTGATCGATACCGGGCAGTGTGTCGCCAAGGCGGCCGGGGCCGCTCCCGCCTCCGGCGTCTCGCTCGTCGCGACCAACGCCGGCAGACGCGAGGCCGACGCGCCTTAGCCAGGGCCGAACGTCGGCGGCCCAGCCATCGACTAGACTGGCGTCCGTGCGGCCTCCTCGGGGAAAAAGACCTTGCCCGCGTGATCGGCCACATCCTGGGCCGTCCAGGCCGCCTTGGGCGAAAACCCCTCGGCCGCCAACATCTTGATCTCGCGCACGCCGCGGGACGAGACGCCGAGAACCTTGCCTGTCTGATCGCCGGAAAGATCGCTGACCATGTAGAGCACGCCGGGCGCGATAGCGTCCGGCAGCGAAAGCGGATCGGGTTCGCGGCCCTGGCGGCCGGGAAGATCGGACGTCATCCGGGTATAGGCGCCCGGCGCAAGGCCCCAGACGCGGATGCCGTATTTGCGTCCTTCGATGGAGAGCACCCGCATAAAGCCATACAGGCCAGCCTTGGCTGCGCCGTAGTTGGACTGGCCGAAATTGCCGTAAAGTCCCGAGGTCGACGAGGTCATCACGATCACCCCGCCGCCGTTTTCCTTCATCCACTTCCACACCGGCATGGTGACGCAATAGGCGCCCTTGAGGTGCACCTTGATCACCGCGTCCCAGTCGGCCTCGGAGGTATTGGCAAAGGTCTTGTCGCGGAGGATACCGGCATTGTTGACCAGAATGTCGATGCGTCCAAAGGCGTCCAGCGCGGCCTTGGCGATGTTCTGGCCGCCCTCGACGGTGGAGACATCATCGCCATTGGCCGCCGCTCTTCCGCCGGCCGCCTTGATCGCATCGACGACCCTTTGCGCCGGCGACAGATCCGCGCCGGTTCCGTCGCGCGCGCCGCCAAGATCGTTGACCACCACCGCCGCGCCCTCCGCGGCGAACAGCTTGCAGTAGGCCTCGCCAAGCCCGTTGCCCCCACCGGTGACGATGGCGACCCTTCCGTCGAGCAATCCCATTGCGAAATCCTTTCTGTCCCGTGTTGGGTAGCGGGAGTTGATCATTCATCGGCCCGGGGGCGATCAGCAAGCCTGTCTTTACTGCTCAAGATGGCGCACCAGCCCAGACAGCCCAACCTCAGAGGCGCGACGAACCATCTTTATGTCCGCTGTGATCACCTTGAGACCCTTTGTGGCAGCGAGAGCAAGATAAGCGCCGTCGTAGGCTGAAAAGCCGTGGTCGCGCGCAAAGGCGAAGGCCTGATCAGCCAAGGCAGCCATCGGAATTGGACAAACAACCAAACCTCTGATCGCCACGACCGCCGCCGCGGCACGCTCCGGCGGGGTCAGACCACGACGCACGCGCTTGGCCGCGACGCTCGCCATTTCGATGAACAAAAGCTCTGGCGCCTCGATGTTGACGCCCGAGTCGATCAGGCGCCGAGCAGCTTCAGTACCTTGCTCAAAAAAGTACAGCTTCGCGGCCACTGACGCATCGAGGACGATGTCATCGGGCATCACGATCTTCACGGATAAGATCGACGCTATCCACCTCGGATCTGGGTCCGGTCAGCGGGAACGGTTCAAAAAGTCGCCGGCGACGCGTGATCGCGGCTTCGTGGATTGCCCGGGCGGCGGCGGCGACGCAGTCCCCCCCCGCCTCTTTCGCATATTCGGTCAAAAGGTTTCCGGCCGTGGAACTCAACCGCTCCCGTAAGAGTCTCATCAGCCGGTCAGCGTCTTGGCCGCCATGCGAAGATTCGCCCGTGGCCCGCACGAAGGTAATTCGCTCGCCTGCGACATCGACGCGGGAGGCTTTCCATCCCGCGTCGCGCCAAGCGCGGACGCCGACGTGACTGCCCGTGTTGTTGGACCACCAGCTGGGCCCCGCACGTGCCGAATGCGGTAGCGGGAATCCGAGGACCTGCTCTATTTCGGCAAAGGTCAGCGGTAGTTGATCAGTCTGGCGGCTCTGGAGAAATTTCCGAAGCGGATCGTATTTAGACATCCAAAGATCTCTACATATTGATATATTTTTTGCAATATAATGCAGTTAGGGACCGAGTCAACGTGCCCTTCGTGGGAGGAAGAAGGCCCGTAGAAGCGCCGCACTTTCCCGCGCCAGCACCCCCTCCCTAACCTCGGGACGCCAATGGCAGGTGGCCTGCTCGAAAAAGCGGGGGCCGCTGATCACCGCACCGCCCTTGGCGTCGGTCGCGCCGAACACCAGCCGGCCAATGCGCGCATGGCTGATCGCGCCGGCGCACATCGCGCAGGGTTCAAGCGTCACGAAAAGGCTCAGGTCGGCGAGGCGGTAATTGCCGCGCGCCTTCGCCGCCGCGCGGATCGCCAAAATCTCGGCATGGGCGGTTGGATCGCAGTGGGCGATGGGTGCGTTGGCGGCCTTGGCGACAATCGTCCCGCTGGCAGGGTCGACGATCACCGCGCCGATGGGCGCCTCGCCGCGTTCGGCGGCGGCTTGCGCCTCCATAAGGGCGATGCGCATGGTGGCGAGGTCATGGTCGGCCATTCTCAACACCCAAGGAGCCGGCCCGACGCAGGTCAAGGGGCCACAAGTCCGCAATGCGAGCGTGTCGCCAAGGTTCTGGCCAGGGCCGGGGTCGCGTCGCGCCGGGAAATCGAGCGGCTGATCGAAGCGGGGCGCGTGGCGCTCAACGGTCAGCTGCTGACCACTCCGGCGGTCAAGGTCGCCGGCGGCGACATCCTCACCGTCGACGGCGCGGTCGTCGGCGACGCGGAGCCGACGCGCCTGTTTCGCTATCACAAACCCCCGGGACTGGTGACGACCCACCGCGACCCCAAGGGACGCAGGACGGTGTTCGAAGCCCTGCCGGCGGGGTTGCCCCGGCTTATCTCTATCGGTCGCCTGGACATCACCTCCGAAGGGCTCCTGCTGTTGACCAACGATGGAGGACTGGCGCGTGCGCTGGAACTGCCGTCCAGCGGTTGGGTTCGTCGCTATCGCGCCAGGGCCCGTGGGCGCATCGATCAGGCACGACTGGATGAGCTGAAGCAGGGCATAACCGTCGAGGGTGTTCGCTACGGCCCGATAGACGCCTCGCTCGACAAGGCCAGGGAGGGTCCATCGGGGGCCAATCTATGGATCATGCTCACGCTTGCGGAGGGCAAGAATCGCGAGGTGCGGCGGGTCCTGGAGTCCCTGGGTTTGACGGTTAACCGCCTCATCCGCGTGGCCTATGGCCCTTTCGCGCTAGCGACCCTCGAACCGGGGGCGATCGAGGAAGTCGGCCCGAGAGTCATTCGCGAACAGCTGTCGCAGACGATTTCGCCGGCCAATCTGCCACGCGGGGAGCGGGCCGCGTTCGTGGCGCCCGCGCCCGCACTGGATTCGCGTCGGGCCGACCGGACCAAGCCTCGGCCGCGCCCATCGGCGGCGCAGAAGGAGGCAAAGGAGAAGACCGTCTACAAGACAGGGTGGGCGAAACCGAAGAAACGCCCAAGCAGCAGTCGACACAACGCCGCCCCCGGTCCAGCCGCTTCTTCGTTGGGGAGGGGGCCACGCCGTCGCGGATGACGCACGAAAGGACCCTCTCATCGCCCGCGGCGTTTCCCCCCCTTACCATCAGCCGATAGACGCCGCCCCTAAGGTGGGGCTCGAGATTTCGGCCGCTTGAACGCCCGTCCAGCGGCGCAGCGGCGCTATCCGCGCCACCGCTTCGGTGATCAGGATATATCCCAGCACGAGCGCGACATCCTCCAGGAGCGACGCCATCGAAAGATCGCCAGCCGATGCGACGGTCTTCAGAGTCAGCGGCTCGATAAAGAGCACGATGAGGATGTTGTTGGCGGCATGAGCTCCGGTGGAAAACTCGATGCCACCCAGGCGCAGGGTCATGTAGGCGAAGCCGCCGCCCATCAGCGTCCGGTCTAGCAAGGCGCCGGGGTTGGCGACGATGTTCCTGGCCAGATCCGACAGGAAGCTTGAAAACGTCGCATGCTCGGGCAGCAGGTGGACGACGGAAAACAACACCCCGGTGGTGACGATCAGAATAGCCGGGCTGCGGCTGAAAGCGGCGAGCTGGCGCAACAGCCAGCCGCGAAAGATGATTTCCTCCGCGGCCGCGGCCGGGATCAACAGGGCGATGGCGGCCAGGATGTAGATCGCTCGGCCGGCCGCCTTGGGCGAAACCGCGAGGAACGGCGCGGTGATCGCCTGCGGCGAAAACAGTCGATCGACCGCCATCACTGGAGCGACCACGATCACCGACAGCACTAGGCCGGCCAGCAGGAGCCGCCAGCGGACCGCCGGGGCGGCGGAGACATAGTCCCAAAACCGATGGCCGGCGAGGATCGAGGCCAAACCCACGAAGGCCAGCGCGAACGGCCCGTTGGTGGTCACCGCCGTGACCATGACCAGAAGTGCGGACTTCAGATCCTTGCCGTCGGCCGCCTTGAGGGCCACAGCCACGTGCTGGAGACCGGCCAGGCCCTCTCGCCAGTATCCGGTGAGCACCATGTAGATGGTCCAGGCAAGAATGAATCCGGCCAGGGCCGCGATTGCGCCGACCACCAGGCCACCGACTAGCGTCAGCGCGATACGCCAGGGGCTCTTGTCACGGGCGCCCAGCCCGGCCAGGAATGCCGAGTCCGCCAATCCCGCCACAACGCCCCGCTCACTCATCGCCGACTCTGCCCTGCTTGCGCCGTTCATCCGCTAGAGAGCGTGAATTCCAAAGGAAAATCGCATGCGGATCGTCGCCGGCAGTCTTCGTGGGCGTTCGCTTGTGGCGCCAAAGGGACACTCGACGCGACCAACAACCGATCGCGCGCGCGAAGCGATGTTCAACGTGCTCGAACATGCCCCGTGGTCGACGGGCCTGAGGGACGCTCAAGCGGTCGATCTGTTCGCCGGTTCGGGGGCCCTTGGTCTCGAGGCGCTCTCCCGGGGGGCCGCATCGTGTCTGTTCGTCGACAACGATCAGGCGGCTGTCGCCGCGATCTCGCGCAATATTCAGTCGCTGGGGTTGGGCGGACAGGCGACGGTTCGGGCGGGAGACGCAACAACAATTGCGGCCGGGACGGCTTTCGATCTGGCTCTGATCGATCCGCCCTATGCCCAGGGTCTGGCCGAGCGGGCGGTGTCCGCCTTATCCAGCGGCCACCGGTTGGCGGTCGGAGGCATCGTGGTCGTCGAGCAGGGCGCCGGCGAGGCCGCTTTCACCGCGCCCGGCTTCGTGGTTCTCGACGCGCGCGCGTGGGGCGCGGCGCGGGTCAGTTTCCTTCAGTTTCGAGACGAGTCAGGTCGATGAGCGCCGCGCCGGCGGCCGGCCGGAAACCGCAGGCTGCATAGAAGGCCGCGAGGTGGGCCTCGTGGTCCACGTGCAGCCACTCCGCGCCGCGATTCCTGGCCAGCTTCGCCGCCCGCCGCACGAGCGCGGTTCCGAGGCCGTTTCGCTGAAAGTCTGGATGAACGCAGGTATCGAGAATGAAAGCGTGGACGCCGCCATCGGTGGCAACGTTGACATAGCCGACTAGCCGCTCGTCTTCGAAAGCGCAGACATGGGCGAGGCTTCTGGCCAGGATCGCGGCAAATGACTGGCCGCGCCACGCCGGCCACGCGGTGGCCAGCAGATCTCCCAGGGCGCCGTCGGTCGGGAAGGCGTCATCGCGCAGTGCGATCATCGACGGCCGAACAGCCTTTCGATGTCGACGAGCTTCAGCTCCACATAGGTCGGTCGGCCATGATTGCACTGGCCCGAATGGGGCGTGGCCTCCATCTGGCGCAGGAGCGCGTTCATCTCCGGAGCGCTGAGTCGACGCCCGGCGCGCACCGATCCATGGCAGGCCATCGACGAGCACACCGCCGCCAACCGCTCGTCCAGGGCGATCGACTGCCCGGCCTCGGCGAGATCGTCGGCGATGTCGCGGACCAGGCGCGGCACGTCCGTGTCGGCCAGCAGGGCCGGGATTTCGCGCACCAGCACCGCGCCAACGCCGAAACTTTCGATGACCAGCCCCATCGACGCCAGTTCAGAGGCCGCGCCGCAGAGGCGTTCGGCCTCGGCTTGGTCCAGGTCGACGATTTCGGGCAACAGCAGCGCCTGGCGGGAGACGCCGCCCTCGGCCATCTGCGTCTTCATCTGTTCATAGACGAGCCGCTCGTGGGCGGCGTGCTGGTCGACGATCACCACCCCATCGCGGGTCTGGGCGACGATAAAGGTATCGTGCACCTGGGCTCGCGCCGCGCCCAAGGGAAAATCGACGAGTTGGTCGCCCGCCGCCCCGCCAGCCGGTGTCTCGTCTCCATCGTATGCGAACGCAGGCTCCGCGCGCGCCGAAACCCCGGAGAGGCCCGGCAGATCGAAGTCGTTCTTCGGCCACTCGCCAGCCCGCCAGGCCGAAAAGCCGTTGGCGGAGGCGCCGAGGCGAAAGCTCCCGAGAGCGGCGGCGGCCACGGTGGTCGAGGCCCTGTGACCGGCCCCAGCGAGGGCATGGCGCAGTCCCCCGACGATCAGGCCGCGGACCAGCGCGGGATCGCGAAACCTGACCTCGGCCTTGGCCGGATGGACGTTGACGTCGACCTCGGTAGGCTCGAGTTCGAGGTAGAGGACGGCTGCTGGATGCCGGTCCCGGGCCAGGAAGTCGGCGTAGGCGGCCCGCAAGGCGCCCTGCAAAAGCCGGTCGCGGACCGGGCGGCCGTTGACGAACAGGTACTGCTGCGCGGCGTTGCCGCGGTTGTAGGTCGGCACCCCGGCATAGCCGGTGAGCCGGACCCCTTCGCGTTCCTGGTCGATGGCCAAGGCGTTGTCGGCGAAGGCGCTGCCGAGGATGGCCGAAAGCCGCGCCAGACGTCCCTGCGGTCCGGCCATCTCCGCCGGCAGCCGCAGCGCGCGACGCCCGTCCATGTCCAGGGCGAAGGCGACCGTCGGCGCGGCCATGGCCTGGCGCTTGACCTCTTCGGCGATGGCCATGGCCTCGGCCCGCTGCGACTTCATGAATTTCAGCCGGGCCGGTGTGGCGAAGAAAAGGTCGCGAACCTCGACGCGTGCGCCGTGGGCTCCGGCAAACGCACACGGTCCGACCTCTCCGACCCGTCCGCCTTCCACGGCGATGCCACTAGCCGCGCCCGCTCCAAGGGTCCGCGAGGTGATGGCCAGGCGCGCCACGGCGCCGATGGAAGGCAGCGCCTCGCCCCGAAAACCCAAGGTCGCGATGCGCAGGAGATCGTAGACGCCATCAGAGCCGGGGCGCAGCTTGGAGGTGGCGTGACGCTCAATGGCCAGCGGCAGCTGATCGCCCGCCATTCCGGCCCCGTCGTCGACCACCAGGATACGGGTCAAGCCGCCGCCGTCGGCGTGAACCTCCACCCTGGCCGCGCCCGCGTCGATGGCGTTTTCAACCAGTTCCTTGACCGCGCTGGCGGGCCGCTCGACCACCTCGCCGGCGGCGATGCGGTTGATCATCTCGGCAGGCAGGCGGTGAATCGTCACCGCCGCACTATGGGCCCTATGCGGAGGCCCGAGAAGCGTGTCTCAGCGCGAAGCGCGCTTCTTGGCGGGCGGCGCCTTGCGGGTCTTGGCGGCCTTCTGGCCGAGGCTGCGGCGCAATGCCTCCATCAGGTCGACGACGTTGGTATCGTCGGGCTCTTCGACCGTGACCTTACGCCCTGCGCCCTCTTCCTTTTCCTTGATCAGGGCCCGGAGCGCCTCTTCATATCGATCGGTGAATTGAGAAGGATCGAACGGACCCTCCTGCTGTTCGATGATCTTTTCGGCGATAGCCACCATCTTCGCATCGGCCTTGTGGCGGGGAATATCATCGAAGGCGGTCGCCGGATCGCGCACCTCATCATGGGAGCGCAGGGAATAGGCGAGCAATCCCTGGTCGCGCGGCTCGATGGCCAGCAGCCGCTCCCGCGTATGCATGACCACGCGCCCCAGGGCGATGCGGTCGGTCTGCACCATCGCCTCGCGAATGACCGTGTAGGCGTCAAGGGCCAGCTTGCCGTCGGGGACGAGAAAATAGGGATCGTTCCAATAGAGCCGGTCGATCTCCGAGGCGCGGACGAAGCGTTCGATGTCTATGGTGCGCGTGCTCTCCAGGCGTACCTGATCGATCTCATCGCTGGTGACGATGACATAGCGATCCTTTTCGATCTCATAGCCCTTGACGATGTCGGCGCGGTCCACAGGCCCCGTCTCCGGATCGGTCGGGATCATGCGAATGCGGTTGTGGGTGGTCTTGTGCAGCATGTTGAAATGCACCTCGCCACCGCGAGCGGTGGCCGTATAGAGCGCCACCGGACAGCTCACCAGCGACAGGCGCAGGTGTCCCTGCCACATCGGTCGTCCGCGCATACCAGTCTTCCCTAGCCAGCCGACGTCTAAAGGCTGAACGCGCGAACGGCGTCTTGTGTTCAGGCGCGCGGCCGCGCCCGATCAGCTGGCGCGCGCGACGATCGGCGCGGCTCGGGAGAGTCGGGACTCCAGGGCCGCAATAGGCTCGAGCCGCGAGCAGGAAACCTTGCGTGGTCGTGGCCAAGGCCATCAATCTGAGCGGGAGCGCCAACCTGGTGATCAATTCAAACTACGCGACCTCGTCGGCGCCTGTCCCGGCGGGGGTGGGACCGACCGGCGCCGCGAAGGTGACCCATGGCGCGGTAGGATGACCCGCGCGGACCCCTATTCTTCTAGGTAGGCTTGACGAATCTCAAGGTCATCCGGTCACTCTCGCCGATCGCGTCATAACGGCTGTGATCGAACGCCGGGTTGGCTGGAGCGCCGGCGGGCGCCGAGCGACGCGTGGGCGGCAGAGTCCAGACACCGAAGGGGTGGTCCTTGGTATCCCTGGGATTGGCGTTGATTTCGGAGCGGCCGGCGAGCCTGAAGCCGGCCGCGTTGGCGTGATCGATCACATTAGGCTTCGGAAATATAGCCATCGCCCTTTTTCGGCTCAGCCCCGTCGCGAGCGCGGTGATCCTCGATGGCCAGAATACCGCCTGGTTTCAGCGCCGCGTAGAAGTCGCCAAAGGCCTTGGCCGTGTAACCGTCAATCTGCGCCCAGTCATGGATCTCGCGGGAAACCAGCACCAGGTCGACGCTGCCGGCAGGCGCCAGCGGCGCAGATGAGCGGCCAAAACCCACCAGGCTTACATCTCCATAGCGCGCGGAATTGGCGGCGTACTTCGCCGCGAACGCGTCGCGGCCTCTGCGCGCGCCGGCCGAGACTTTCGGGTCGGCGAGATCGGCGACGGCGGCGACGTAGTGGCCGCCTGTGGCGGCCAGATAGGGGGCGATGATCTCGGTCCACCAGCCCGCGCCGGGAGAAACATCGATGATTGTGTCACCGCCTTTCAGCCCCCAGAAGGTCAGCGAGGCGGCGGGATGGCGAAACGCGTCTCGGGCCTTGTCCGCCGCGGGCCGGGCGGGGCTGTCGATGACGGCGAGCAGGCGCGGATCGGGCCTCTCGAGCGGGGCGGCCAGCGCCAAGGCAGCCACCAGACTCACTGCCGCCGCAAGCAGAACTGTCTTCACATCCACACGCATCGCTCTACTCCTCCAGCAGACTGTTCATATGCTCGACGGCGTCGACGAACTCGGCCTTGAATTCCTGAACCACGGCGCCCGCCGACTTGACGCTGTCGATCAGTCCGACGCCCTGGCCGACGAAGTAGGTGACCATCTCGCGCGCCTTGACGTTCCCCGCGGCGGCGGCGCGATCGGCCGAGCGCAGCGCCTGTTCGCTGATCAGGCTCTGCAGCGGCATCGGCAGCGCGCCCGGGCTCTCAGGGCTGCGCTCCCAGGCCTCTGTCCAGGCGGACCGCAACTGGCGCGCCGGCTTGCCGGTCCGGCTTTTGGAGCGCACTGCGTCACGAGAGGTGGCCTCGATCATCTTTTGGCGGAAGATCTCGCTGGTCTCGGATTCCACGGTCGCCAGCCACACCGACCCGGTCCACACGCCGGCCGCGCCCATGGCCATGCAGGCCGCCATCTGGCGCCCGTTCATGATCCCGCCGGCCGCGAGAACGGGCACGTCGCGGATCGGCTTGATCGCCGCCAGGACTTCGGGGACCAGGACCATGGTGGTGACCTCGCCGCAGTGGCCACCGGCCTCGGTGCCCTGGACGACAAGAATGTCGACGCCGGCGTTGACCTGGCGGATGGCGTGCTCCCTGGCGCCGACCAGGGCCGCGACAGGCACGCCGCGCTGGCGGCCAAGCTCGATCATCGACGGCGGCGGCACGCCAAGAGCATTGGCGATCAGGCGAATCGGATGGTCGAAGGCCGCGTCGAGCACCTCGAGCGCGCGGGCGGGATCGAAGGGCTGGGGCTGGCTGTCGGGTACATCGGGGGCGACGATCTCGACTCCGGCCGACGCCATCAGGTCTTGGGCGAACTGGCGGTGGCGAGGAGGAATGCGGCTCTTGAGGCTGTTATAGGTGACCCCAACCTCGCCGGCCGTCGCCATGTTTTCGGGAACCAGGACGTCCAGCCCGTACGGCTTGCCGTCGACGTGATCGTCTATCCACTTCAGTTCGCGGTGAATCGAATCCGGCGAGTGGCCGGTGGCGCCAAGGACGCCAAAGCCGCCCGCCCGGCTGACGGCGGCGACGACGTCGCGGCAGTGACTGAAGGCGAGCAAGGGAAACTCGATCCCCAGCATGTCGCAGATCGGCGATTTCATCCGAAAGCTTTCATTCCGAAGGCCGGCTTGCCGATCGGCCCGTTCGGCCGCCATGGACGCCTTGCGATAGGCCTGCGTCAAGCCGGCGGTCTGGGTTCCCCGGCAAGTCCTGCGTGGTGGCGATGCCCCAAGCGCGGGTAGCTTTTGGTTCTGATCGGATATTACTTAAGGCTGCGGCGGTTCTCGAGGGCAGATGGAGTTGGCCTCATCGAGCGCGGCTCCCGAACCGGCCGCAGCTTCGAGGGCCTGCTTCATTTCGCCGCCAGCGTCCAGGTCGCAGACCAGCACCATGCCTCCCACGACGATAATGCCGACGTTTTTCAGGCCGACGGCGACAATCCGAATACCGGCGTCGGCGCGGACAAGGCAGTCCCGACTTTTCCACGCCGCCCCCGCGCCGGTAATGGCATTGCCGTCGGCGTCCCTGGGCGACGCCGCCCACACGGCGCGCCATGAGCCGAGGTCGGACCAGGCGTAGTCGATGGGGAGCACGGCGGCCCTGGCGGTCTTTTCCATCAGCGCCACATCGATCGAAGACTTTTCGGCCAACGAGAAACACGCGCCGAGCGCGGCTTCGCCGGCATTGACCGATGCTGTGTCTACGGCCTTGGCCACGGTGCTGACCATTGCCGGCGCGTGCGCCATCGCTTCGGCGAGGAAGGCGTCAACCCGGAACACGAAGTTGCCGCTGTTCCATAAGGCGCCGGCCGTGATCAGCCGCGCCGCGCGCTCGGCGTCCGGCTTTTCGATGAACCTGACGATTCGGCGCAAGCCGCCTGTTCCTCCGATCGCCTCGCCAGGTTCGATATAGCCGTATTGACCGGCCGGACGGTCCGGCCGCACGCCGAAGGTGACGATGTCTCCCCCTCCCGCGGCGACCGCGGCCGTGGCGGCGCAGGCGCAAAAGGCGTCCAGGTCAGGGATATCATGGTCCGAAGCGACCGCGACGACGATGGCGCTTGGATCCTTGCGCGCTATCCACATTGCCGCCGCAAGCAGGGCCGGGCCTGAATCGCGGCCCTGAGGCTCCGCCAGCAGGGTTGCCGAAACGCCGATCTCGTCCAACTGCGCGCGGGCGATCGTCAGAAGATCGACGCCGACGACAATCAACGGCGCGGAAGCCCCGGCGATGGCGCTGACCCGCATGACGGCCTGCTGAAACAACGACCGCTCGCCGATCAGGGCGATGAACTGCTTGGGATGATCTGGCGTGGACGCCGGCCACAGGCGAACGCCCGCCCCGCCGCACAGGATCACGGGAACGATCATCGCGGCGCCCTCGGCCCGGCGATTGTCGTTCGGCTATGGCTGGCTGGAGGCCCGATGGCGGTCAACAGCTCGATGGGTCCTCCCGCCTGGGCGGGATCGAAAACGCCGATGGTCAGCCGCCCGGTGGCGAAGGCCCCCGTGTCGAGGTTGGTGCGGTGGGCGAGCAGCTCTGGAAGCCCAGGATCGGGTTTTCCCGCCCACAGCGGCGTGTGCCCGTGGACGATGTGCCGGTCGAAATCCCGCGGTCCGGCGCGCAGGAACGCTTCGCGTATCCAAAGGCAGACATCCTCGCTCTGGTCGCGAAAGGCCGTCCTTGGCGCCAAGCCCGCGTGTACGTAGATGCGGTGATCGTCGGCGGTGGTCAGGGGCAGCCCGGCCAGCCAGCGCAGATGGTCCCTCGGCACAGCGGCGCCGGGATCGATCGCGCCGTCCACCCCGTAGGCGCGCAGGGTCTCCTGTCCCCCACACCGGCGCCACCGGGCCAGGGCCGCGCCGCCAACGTCGGTCAGGGCCGCGACCATCAGATCCTCATGATTGCCCTTCAGGCAGATCGCCCGGCCGTCTTTCTGAAGGCCCATCAGCCGCTCGACCACCGCGCGACTCTGCGGGCCGCGGTCTACGTAATCGCCAAGAAAAATCATCCGCGCGGCGCGGCCCGCGGCGTGCGCTTCGATCAGGGCGATCGCCGTCTCCAACAGGTCGGCGCGACCATGAACGTCGCCGATCGCGTAGGTGGCTTGCGATGGTCTTGAAGCGCCTGCCATGCGAGATTCTACCAATGAGGCGTGCCCTGGCGCCAGTTGGGGCTAAAGGCACGCCTTTCGTAGTGTAGGCAAGGCGGCGGGATCCGCCAAAACACATGCGGGTCGGGCGTTTTTGCGGCGGTCGGATGCGAAGGCGAGATGTCGGATGTGAGAAACAGCGGCGGCCGCCGCGCCGTGGCGCACGGCCCGCCCTCGGGCCTGCTTGCCGGCGCCATGCTGCTTGTCGTCGCCTCGGTGATATTCGGCGGCGCGAGCCGGGATAATCCGCTTCGCCTGGCGGGCGTCGAGCTGGCGAGCCTGCCCTTGGGCATGTTGGCGCTTCGGCGTCTGTTCAGGCGCCGCGCCTGGAGCGGGAACGTTTTCGCGCTTTGTCTGCTGTGCATAATCGTGGCCCTTCCGTTGTTGCAGTTGATCGACCTGCCGCCCGATCTGTGGCGTCGGTTGCCGGGCCGCGGGGCGTTGGCGGCGGTCGTCGAGGCCGGCGGGTTTTCCCGTGTATGGCGGCCGATCAGCCTCTCGCCAGACGACACCCGCACCGCGGCCTTGGCGCTGGCGCCGCCGGCGGCGATGTTCCTGGCCGCCATGCAAATGGACATCCGCGAGGTGCGCCTGGTGGCCGGCATGTGGGTTGCCCTGGCCACGGCCGGGCTGGGTCTGGGTGTCGGCCAGCTCATCGCTCCGCAGGGTGGCGCCGCCTGGCTCTATTCGAATACCAACTATGGTTCCCTGGTCGGATTCTTCGCCAACCGCAATCACGAGGCCTCGTTCCTGCTGGCCATGATCCCCTTCGCGGCCGCGTTCACCGCGTCGGTGAGGCCACCGGCGTTGTTCGCCCACCCATCCGCCTGGCTTTGCGGCCTGTTCCTGGTGCTGGCCATCGTCGGTCTTGGCGTTGTGCGCTCGCGGGCCGGCGTGCTGCTGGTCCTACCGGCAGTCGGCGCCGCGCTGGCGCTCGTCTGGCGAGCGAGGGGCGCGGGGAGCCGCTGGCGCGGGACGGCGGCTGTCGCGGCGATGGTCGCGCTCGCGGTGGCCGCCGTGGGACTTTTCAGCCTTGGCCCGGTCTTGCAGAGGTTTGCGCCGCAGGCCGAACCTTACAGCCGCGCGCAGGCTTGGCCTCATGTTGAAGAGGCCGCTATGGCCTTAATGCCGTTCGGGGCCGGCGTCGGGGCCTTCGATCGCCTCTACCGCCAGGTAGAGCCGCTGACCATGGTCGCCCCTGTCTATTTCAACCATGCCCACAACGACTACCTTGAGCTTTGGCTTGAAACCGGGGTGGTCGGCGCCGCGATTTTCGCGGCTTTCTTGGTCTGGCTGGCGCCGTCGGTGGCGCGCCCATGGCTGAGCGGGGGCGCCGCATCGGTATGGGCTTGCGCAGCCAGCATCTCCGTCATGCTTCTTCTCGCCCACTCGCTGGTCGACTATCCGCTGCGAACGACAACCCTTTCGGTGCTGTTCGCCTTCTGCTGCGGCCTGCTGACCGCCAAATCGGCGCCTTCCGCGTGAACTCGCCGGTGGAGATCAGCTGCGTCATTCCAGCCTTCGAGGCCGTTGATTTGACGGCTCGCTGCCTGACCTCGGCCCTGGCCCAGCGCAGTGTCGAGTTCGAAATCATCGTCACCGACGACTCAGCGACTGGCGAGATCCGCGCCCTCGTCGAGGCTCTCACGCCGAGGGTCGCCAATATCCGCTATATCGAGGGGCCAAGGTCCGGCAATCCGGTCGATAACTGGAATCATGGCCTGGGGCAGGCGTGCGGGGCCGCCTGCGTGCTGGTCCACCAGGACGAGTTCATCGTCGACCCTTTGTATTTTCGACGCGCCGTCGACAGGCTGACCATGACCAACGCCGCCGCCGTGGTCGGCCAGACGCGGGTGATCGGCGTGACCCGGCCCTCGCGGTTTGGTCTGGTCGCCGCCCTCGCCCGGGCCGTCGGCAGGCCTCGCTGGCTGCTGCCGATCGCCAACTGGCTAGGGCCGACGGCGGCCTTCGTTTTTCGGCGGGGTCCATTATTCGATCCGAGCCTTGTGGCGATAGTCGATGTTGCGTTCTATCGAACGGTTCTGAAGACCGGACCGTTGGAGGTCCTGGAGGGCGTTTGCGTGGGCTCGCTGGGCCATCACGGCGCGCAGATCAGCGCGGGCCTCGACTTTCGCGCCGTGGTCGCGCGCGAATTGCGCGACCTGGCTCGGCGATCTCCGCCCGCGATCGGACCGGCGGAATACGCGGTTGTCAGCGCCTGGTTGAGACTGAGGTCATGGCTGGGCTGAGTGCGCGAACCGCCATCTTACCGCCTCTGAAGCGCCGGTCGCTGCTGGCCCTTGGGGTCACGGCGGTCCTCGCGCCCCGCGCCTATGGTCAGGCGGCCAGGTCAAGCGTCGAGGACTACGACCTGGCGGAGGCCGTTGGACGCGGCCGGACTCCGGCGGCGAATTCAAGCGCGCTCCTCGAGGCGATAAGAGCCAATGCCGGCCGTCGCCTGCGGCTGCCGCCCTTGACCATTGAGTTCGAAGGCGTGGCGCTGGATGCCGACGAGCTCGGCCTGGGGCTGGAGATCGTCGGTCAGGGGGCCACCGGCTATCGGGGCTCGGTGCTGAAGAACGTCGGCGCCGGCGACGCGCTGACGATCACAAACCGTTCGAAACAGTCCTACAATGGGCCGATCCGCCTGACAGGTTTCGCCATCCACGGCCACGCCGCCAGCGGCTCGGGCATCGTCGCCGAGCAGATCAACGGCCAATGCCGCTTCGAATTCCTATGGTTCGACGGCCACGGCAAAAACAGCGTCGTCGCCAAACGCTGTTATGGAATGGAGATACGCAGTTGCATCAGCAACAATCCCGGCGCCAACGGCTTTGAGTTCGTTGATGCCGCCAACAACATCGTCCTTGACCATTTGCACGCCTTCCAGGCCAAAGGCGCCAATATCAAGATCGCCGGCGCGCAGACGTCGTTCGCGCCGGTTCTGAATGCCTGCGACGTCAGCTATTCTCGCGGCGTCGGCCTCTGGATCGACAATGCGGTCGGGGCGAGCGTCACTGGTTTTTATGCCGAGGACTGCGTTGGGCCCAGCGCCCTGATCGGCCGCGCGGCGCGGAGTTTCACGATCAGCGGAGGATACAATCAGAATGGCCAGATGGTCCTCGATGGCGCGGGTCTGGTTGAAGGGGTTTTTTCCGCCGGCAAGGGCGGGATCGCGGCCGGACCGCTGGTCGAAGTGAAGAACTGCACCTTCGCAACCGGCGCCCTGCTAAAACGTGGCGCGTGAGAGCGGCTATGGGGGCTTTCGTTTCCGGCGGCGCGGGGTTCATCGGGGCCAACCTCGTCGCCCGGTTGATCGCGGAAGGTGGATGCGTAGTCGCGGCTGACAATTTCGTTCGCGGCTCGAGGCGACACCTGGCGGGGTTCGACGGCCATCCGCGCTTTTGCCTTGTCGAAGCCGACCTGGCCACATCGAAGGGGTGCGCGGCCGCATTCGAGGCGGCGGACCGCTTCGGACCAATCGAGACGGTCTGGCATCTTGCCGCCAACTCCGACATTGCCGCTGGACTGGCCGACCCGCGTATCGATCTGCGCGATACCTTCATGACCACCTTTGAGATTCTGGGCCAGATGCGGCGCATCGGGGCGAGGCGCCTCATTTTTGCATCGAGCTCCGCGGTCTACGGCGATTTTGGCGAAGTCGAACTGCATGAGGACATCGGCCCCCTCACGCCGATCTCAAACTATGGAGCGATGAAGCTGGCCTCGGAGGCGCAGGCCTGCGCCGCTGTGGAGGATTTTCTCGAGCAGGCGCTGCTGTTGCGGTTTCCCAACGTCATCGGGTCGCCTTCGACCCATGGGGTCATTTTCGATTTCGTTAGGCGGCTTCGCGACGAACCGGCGGTGTTGCGGGTGATGGGGGACGGCACGCAGCGCAAGCCCTATCTCCATGTGAGCGAACTTATCGAGGCCATGGTTCTGGCCCGGGACAAGGCGCCCGGCGGGGTGCACGCCTACAATATTGGCCCATCGGACATTGGCGTCACGGTCGCCCTTATCGCTCAATGCGTGGCCGACAGGGTGAGCCCAACGGCGCGGCTGGAGTTCGGCGATGGACCTCGTGGATGGGTCGGCGATGTGCCGCGGTTCCGCTATTCGATCGAACGCATTGCGCGGCTCGGGTGGGCGCCCAGGCTCTCATCGCGTCAGGCTGTAAGCCGGGCCATCGATGAGATCATCCGCCAGGACGGCGCCTGACGTTGGTCAGCCAAGCCGTCATCCTGGCCGGTGGAAAGGGTGAGCGCCTGGCGTCCCGCCTGGGCGGCCGGCCCAAGCCGCTTGTTGAGATCGCGGGATTGCCTCTGCTCGAACGCCAGCTCCGCGCCCTCGAGGCCGCCGGGTTCAGCGAGACGATTGTCCTGGCCAGCCACCTGGCGGAACAACTCACGCGTTTTCTGGATGCCCGGTCCCCAGGGAGCCTTAAGGTGACGGTCGTCGAGGACGGGGTGCTCACGGGCACGGCGGGGGCGGTGATCAATGTCCGGGAAATGCTGCACGACGACTTCCTGGTGATCTACGGAGACACGCTGTTCGATGTCGACCTCGCCAGGCTCTGCGCCTTTCATCAGCGCGATCGGCAGGCGGCCGCCACCCTGCTTGTTCACCCCAACGACCATCCTTGGGATTCAGACCTGGTTGAAATCGATGAGACGGAGCTGATACGGCGCTTTCATCGCCCGCCGCATCCTCAAGGGGACTGGCTCGCTAACCGGGTCAGCGCGGCGCTCTACGTGGTGCGCAAAGACAGCCTCACGGCTGTGCGGCCTTCCGACGGCGCCCGAAGCCTGGATTTCGCCCACGATGTGTTCCCCGCGCTGCTTGAGGCAGGCGCGTCGCTGCGCGCCTACGAGTCATCGGAATACATCAAGGACATCGGGGCTCCCGAGCGGTTGGATCGGGCTTGCGAGGACCTGGTCCTGGGCAAGGTCGCCGGCGCGGCACTGCGCAATCGGCAGCGGGCGGTGTTTCTCGATCGAGACGGTGTCCTGAACGCGTTGAACGGCCATATCGCGTCGCCGGACCAACTCGAAGTGTTCGCCACTGCCGGCGAGGCGGTCAGAATGATCAACCGATCAGGCTATCGGGCCGTGGTGGTGACCAACCAGCCGGTGGTCGCCCGCGGGGAATGCACCCTTGAGGACCTGGGCGCGATCCACGCCAAGCTGGAGACCGTCCTTGGCCGCGCCAGCGCCTTTGTTGACCGCATCTATGTCTGTCCGCATCATCCCGACGCCGGCTTCCCGGGCGAGGTCGTCGCGCTGAAACGCCGCTGCGATTGCCGTAAGCCCGCGCCGGGGCTGTTGCTGCGGGCGCAGGCGGATTTCAACATCGACTTCGCCCAAAGCTGGATGATCGGAGACAGAGCCGCCGATCGCTCCGCCGCCAGGGCCTGCGGGGTCGGGTTTGTTCTGGTGAGCGCGCAGGATGCGCCGCGCGCCGATGATCCGGAGGCTCTGAATGACTTTGTCTTCGGCGACGTGCGGCGGGCGGCCCTGTTCATCACCGCGATCTATCCCGAAATCGCGCGGATATTGGCGCCCGTGATAGACGGGGCGCAGGCGCCAGGCGAGCTGTTCATCGGCGGTCCGGCCGGCAGCGGCAAGACCACGGCGGCGGCCGTGCTGGCCAGGGAGCTTCGCCAGCGTGGACGCCAAACAACGATTGTTTCCCTCGATCGCGCCCCCGCTCGCAATGGCGGGCGTGATATCGGCGAGGCCCTGTTGACCTATCACCGGGAACGGCGGCGGCTCGCAGGGGCCAGCCCCGAAACCATAAGGATCTGGGAAGGAAGCGCCGCCCTGGCTGTGGCGCGCGTCGTTCGCGCCAAGGGCGAGCGCGTGCTTCTCGAGACCGTCAGGGTCACTGGCCGGGAAGCGGAACCCGGCGGCGCGGACGACCGGACGCCCGATGCGGACTTAGGCGGGAGCCCGATGCCATGGATGCTTTCACTCGATGCCGGCTTTGAGCCGCAACGCCGACGATGATCATCAGCCGAACGCCCTTGCGGATGAGTTTTGTCGGAGGCGGCAGCGATATGCGCGCCTTCTATGCCGACGAACCGGGCGCTGTGCTGAGTTCAGCGGTGAACAAATTTGTCTTCGTGACCGTCAACCCGAAGTTCGACGACGGCGTCCGGGTGGCCTACTCCAGGACCGAGGAGGTCGAACGGGCGAGCCAGGTAGAGCACGCGCTGGTCAGGGCGGCGCTGCAGAGTCTGGGCATCGAGGGTGGCGTAGAGATCACCACGGTGGCGGACATTCCCTCGCGAGGAACGGGCCTTGGCTCGTCCAGCGCCTTCACCGTCGGCCTGCTCAATGTTCTGAGCGCCTTCCAGGGCCGTCGCCTGTCCGCGCAATCCTTGGCCAGGGAAAGCTGCCGAATCGAGATCGACATGTGCGACGAGCCGATTGGCAAGCAGGACCAGTACGCCGCCGCCTATGGGGGCTTCAACCTGATCGAATTCGAGGCCGATGAGAGCGTGTGCGTGACGCCGCTGATCCTGCCTGCCGGGATGCTTGGCCGCCTGCATTCGCACCTGCTGATTTTCTATACCGGCAGGACGCGCAAGGCTTCGGCCATCCTCAGCCGGCAGAAGTCGGCCATCGGCGCGGACGGCGCCAAACGCGGCGCGCTTCGCCGCATGGCGGCTTTGGCGCATGAGTTGAAAAATCAATTCGAGGCTGGCGATATCGATGACCTTGGTGAGATTTTGCACGAAAGCTGGATGCTCAAGAAGTCGCTGACGGCCGAGATTTCCTCCCCTGAGATTGATCGGTGGTATGATGCGGCCAGGTGCGGAGGGGCGGTTGGAGGCAAGATTCTGGGGGCCGGCGGCGGGGGTTTTCTGCTGTTCTTCGCGCCGCCCGACACCCATGCTGAGATCGGGCGACGGCTTGGCGACCTGCGGCGCATCCCGATGAACTTCGAGCGATCTGGCAGCCAGATCGTGTTTTACAATCCGCAAGAGCAGGACCGGTGAGATGACCGCGCGCTTTGACGGATCGACAGCGGACTATTTTGACAGGCTTACCGCTTTGCTGGCCCACGTCGATCGCCAACAGATGGATGCGGCGATCCTGGTCATCGAAGAGGCTTGGCGTCGCGGGGCGCAGATCATCACATTGGGCAACGGCGGCAGCTCGATGACCGCTCTTCATTTCATCACCGACTGGAACAAGAGCCTCTATCTCAGCGCCAAACGCCCGTTCCGCGGCCGCAGCCTGGTGGATAACCTCGGCCTGTTGATGGCCTACGGCAATGATCATTCATTCCATGATCTGTTTGTCGAACAGCTGAGAAACATCATGGCCCCGGGGGATCTGGTGATCGCCATCTCTGGCAGCGGAAATTCGGAAAACGTCATCCGCGCTGTGGACTTCGCCAACGACAACGGGGCCGTGACCCTCGGTCTGTGCGGGTACGATGGCGGCAGGCTGAAACAACGGGCCCATCACGTCGTCTGGGCCAGGGCCGACGATATGCAGCTCTGCGAGGACGTTCACGCCATCTTCGGCCATGTGGTCATGCAAACCCTCTGCCGTCCCGGCTGACCGGCGGTCATGGGCTCTCGAGGCGCCGGCGCCGCCCCCTTGGTTTCGGTGATCATCCCCTGCTTCAATGAGGACGCAGGGGTCATCGAGGCCAGTTTCGCCAGTTTGCGCGCGCAAACCCTGACCAACTTCGAATGCATCGTCGTCGACGAAGGCAGCGACGAGGAAAAGGCGCGCGCCTGCAGGGCGGCCTGCGCTCGCGACCCCAGATTTTCCTATCTGCGGCCGGCGGCCAGGGGCGGCATCGCCGCCAGCCTCAATCTCGCCATCGCCCAGGCCCGCGGCGCCTACATCGCCCGGGCCGACGGCGACGATCTTTGTGACGGCGATCGACTGCGGGCCCAGGCGGCGTTTCTGGGCAGCCGCCCTGAGATCGGCGTGCTTGGCTGCGCCGTTCGGGTGATCGACGGGAACGGTCGGCCGACCGCCCATCGGCGCTATCCCCTTAAGCATGGCCAGATCGCCCGGTGCATGCGCCTGACCAACGCCATGGCTCATCCCACGGTGATGCTGCGCAGAGAGGTGTTCGAGCGCCATGGACTCTACGACCCCGAGTTCCGCTATTGCGAGGATCTCGAGCTCTGGTTGCGCCTGATCAGGGCCGGGGTCAGGTTCGCCAATCTTTCCGAGCCTCTTGTCTCCTACCGTCAGGAGGCCACGAGCCGGCCGGCCGCCCATTGGCGCGACAATCTGCGCGCCAGGGCCAAGACCCTGTGGGGCCCCAATCTCGCGCTCGGATTGTTGGGCTTTGTGGGGATCGCGGCATGGTCGGTCATGCCGCGGGGTCTGCGGCGGCTAGCCTATGGCCATTTGATCTACACCAGGGCCGCCGGACGCAATCAGTCCAGATCCCGCCAGCAGCGTGCCCCATCCCCGGGCCAAGGCAAGGCTTCATAGACGCCGCGCGCGATGGCTCTGGCCAGGCAGTCAGCGGCCAGTGCCCCCAGGCGCGCCAGCATCATCGTCGGGGGCTGCGGGAGAGCTCTCCGTGCGGTCGAGAGGGCGAACACCACATCGCCGTCGAACGGCGCGTGGGCAGGCCGAATGGCGCGGGCGAGACCGTCGTGCGCCATGATTGCCAGCCGCCGGGCCTGCGACGGCGTCAGATCGGCGTCGGTAGCCACGCAGGCGATGGTGGTATTGGCGCCAGCCCGGGGATCGCGCTTGGCCAAGCCCCAGTCGTCGGGGCCGGCCTTGGCCCCGCCGAACGGCACGGCGCCAAATTCACCGTCGATCTCAAAGGGCGCGGCCCAGAAGGCGCGTCCGCCTGGGGCGATCACCGATCCGAAGCTGTTGACCGCCGCCAGGGCGCCGACGGTGTATCCGTCCCCGGTGACGATGGACGCCGAGCCGACGCCACCCTTGAGCGCCCCCGCCATGGCGCCGGCGCCGGCGCCCGCCGCGCCAAGGTCGAAGTGCGCCGAGGCGTCCTGGGCCGCCGCGACGCCCATGGCGCGATAGGGTGGATCTTGCGCCCAGGCCTTGTCCCCGCCATTGGCGAGATCGAACAGGATCGCCGCCGGGACCACCGGCGAGCGGGGGATTCCTGGCGCCAGAACCAGGCCGTAGCCTCGCCCTCGCGCCCCTAGCCACGCGGCGACGCCATCCGCGGCGGCGAGGCCATAGACCGAACCGCCGGCCAGGACGACCGCGTCAACGGCGTCGACGAGATTTTCCGGCGACAGGGCGTCCGTCTCCCGCGTTCCCGGCGCGCCCCCGCGGGCATCGACAGCGCATACCGCGCGCTCGTCCGGCAGGATTACGCTTACGCCGGTACGCGCGCGCGCGTCGGTGGCTTGGCCTACCGCCAGTCCGGGGACATCGGTGATCAGGTTCAATGGGCCGGGCCGCGCGCCGGTCATCGCTGTGGAGCCGCCTCGAGCCTCGGAGACGTCGCCGCCGCCGCGGATGGCAGGCGCAGCTCGAAAACCGAACCCTCCGGGCCTGTCCGCGCCAGGGTCAGGTCGCCGCCGTGGCCCTGCGCCAGTTCGCGGGCGATGGCCAGCCCAAGGCCGGCGCCGCCCGGACGCGTGGAACCGGCGAACGGTTGAAAGAGGTTGGTTATCGCCCGCCGCGCCAAGCCCGGACCGTCGTCGGCCAGACACAGGATGTCGTCGGCGGCGAGACGGCTAAAGCTGGCGACAATGACGCCGACCCCGTGTCGATCCTCGACGCCGTCGATCGCCTCGCGCGCGTTGCGCAGCAGATTGACCAGGATGCGGTGCAGCTGTTCGGCGTCGGTATCGACCACGAGGTCGGGGGGAATATCGGTCTCGAGCCGAACACCCGTCGCGGACAGTCTGGCGTCCTCGGCGGCCGCTTCCAGGGCCGGGCGCAAGGCAATCGGCCGCTTCTCGGGCGCCGGCTCCTCGCTCTTGCCGAAGGTCAGGACGTTCGACGCCAGCGTAATCGCCCGGTCGAGAGCCCGTTCGAGGCGCGGAAGCGCCTGCGCAACCTTGGGATCGCCGGAAAGGGCCATTCGCTCCGAGGCGATCTGGGCGCTGGTCAACATGTTGCGAAGGTCATGGTTGATCTTGGCCACGGCTTCGCCCAGCGCCGCCAGCCGCGCGCGCGAGCTGAGGGCGGCGCGCAGGTCCGCCTGCATGCGGTTCAATTCGCCTTCCGCGCGGCCGATCTCGTCACCGCGCCCGGAGGGGTGGATATGGGCTTTGGGATCTTCCGGATCGGCCCGGAAGCGCTCCATGGAGCGAGTGATCCGCTGCATCGGCCGCACAAGGAGCAGGTTCAGGAACAGATAGACCAGGCCGCCGGCCATGATCGAAGTGAATACCGCTATGCCCAGCAGACGCGCCAGATCGGTCAACAGCGCCTTCTTGAGTGGTGCATCGGCGATGACGATCTCGACAAAGTCGCCAGAACGGAAGCGGGTGCGGTCAACAACGCGCACCATGCGGCCGCCGCCGCTGAACAGGGTTCGGAACGGGTCGAGCCACGACATTGGATTGTCGCGGCGCAGGTCGACGAGGTAGGGGGTCCGCGTCAGGTGCGGGGCCTGGAGCACCAGACGGCGCATGCCGTCGGCCTGAATGGCCACCGAAACCACCCCGGTCGCGTCCAGCAGCTGTTGCGAAAGCCGTTGGCTGACCACGCGATTGGGGGCGGTTTCCTCGACCAGCGAGGCGAGCTCGGCGGCGCGTAGCCGGTCGAGCAGACTCTGTTTTTCGGACGCAGCCAGGTTAGGCGGCAAGATCAGCAGGTTGGCCAGGGCGACAATCAAGACGGTGAACAGCAGCAGCCGGGCCGAGAGGCCGCCGGGCCATGAGAAGCCACGCTCCGCGGGGGTGTTCGGTGGGTGCGGGGAAGCGGCGTCCGCCATGGAGGTGGGTTACTGCACCGGGCGGAGCGGAGCAATGAAACCGGGCGCGCCGGCGCTCATCGCCGCCGTCGCGATCTGACCATGCGCCAGGCGATCGGGCCGGCCGAGAGCAGCGCCAGAGCGCTGAGCGGGAGCAGAATCTGCGGCCTTAAGACTAGGCCGGCATCCGCCGTGACTCCGCGATCGAAGAGGCCGCCGAGGCCCGCGCCAAGGCCGGCAAGAACAAAACTGACCGGGGCGGTGCCGATCAGCGTGGCGCCCACCATGTCGCGCAGCCGCACCCTGGCGAGGCCCGCGGCGATGTTTGTCGCAAAAAACGGCACGATCGGAATCAGCCGCAGAGTCAGCAGATACGAAAAAGCGTTGGCCGAAAAGCCGGCCTCTATACGACGGGCAAGCGGGCCGGCGCGTTCGATCGCCCAATCGCCGAACGCGGTGCGACACGCCAGGAAGACCAGGCTCGCGCCCAGGATGCAGGACGCCAGGCTCGCGGCGCCGCCCAGCCAGGGCCCAAACAGGAAGCCCCCGGCGACGGCCATGAAGCCGGGGCCCGGGGTACAGGCGACGACAACCGCCGTGAAGACGCCAACGAAGATCAAGAGGCTCACCACCGGACGATGGGCGACCAACAAGCTCAGGGTCGCGCGATGACTGGTCAATTGCGCCAGCGACAGCCGCCGCCACGCGCCGGTCGCCAGGATCGCGGCCAACAGGCAGAGGATGAGCACGATGGGCCCAAAACGGCGCAATGCGCGAGCCACCGTCAACGGGCCCCAACCGCCTCGCCAAGCTGGGAAAAGCCATCGGCGCGCAGTAGAGCCGAAAGGTCACTGCGCATGCGCCTCACCAGGTTCGGGCCGGTGAAGACAAGCGCCGTATAGAGCTGCACCGCGCACGCGCCGGCCCGGATCTTGGCATAGGCGTCGGCCCCAGAGGCGATTCCACCGACCCCGACGAGCGCAAGCTTGCCGAGAGCCGCTTCATGGAACAGCGCCAACAGGCGCGTGGCTGGCCCCATCAGCGGCCGGCCCGACAGGCCGCCGGGCTGCGCGCGGTGGCGACTGCGCAGATCGGTAGGGCGGGCGAGGGTTGTATTGGCGATCACCAGGCCCTGAACATCGTGGCGCAGCACGGCGGCGACGATGGCTTCAACGCGGGAGTCGTCCAAATCGGGGGCCAGCTTCAACAACACCGGGGTTTGGCGGGGTTGCGGCAGTTGGCGTCGCGCTTCGTTCACCCTGCCGAGCAGATCGTCCAGAGCGGCGCCCCCTTGCAGATCGCGCAACCCAGGGGTGTTGGGCGATGAGACGTTGATAGTGAAATAGTCACACAGGCCCCAGAGCCTCTTGAGACCCTTCACATAGTCGCCGGGCCGATCGACCGAATCCTTGTTGGCCCCGATGTTGGCCCCGACGACCAGGCCAGCTCGCCTCGCCGCAAGGGATGCGGCGAACGCTTCCAGGCCCCGATTGTTGAAACCCATGCGATTGATTACCGCGCGATCCGCGGAAAGGCGGAACAGGCGTGGTCGAGGATTGCCTGCCTGCGGCGCCGGCGTCACCGTGCCGCATTCGATAAATCCAAAGCCGGCGTCGACCATGGCCCCGGGCGCCTCGGCGTTCTTGTCGAATCCCGCCGCCACCCCGATGGGGTTTGATAGGCGTACGCCGGCGATGTGCGTCGCCAGCGCGGGGTCGGCTGGACCGTGATCGCGGGGTCCAAGACCCAGCTTCAGCGCGGCGATGGTCAGGCGGTGGGCTGTCTCGGGATCGAGGTTTCGCAAACAGCCTGCCACGACGGCGTGCCAGGTGCTCATCTGGTCAAATCGCCAAGGTCGATCGTTCCGTCCGCCACCGTCGGCGCGGGCCTTGCGTCGACCACTTCGGCGACGGCCAGCGGCCCGTAAAGATGCGGAAATAGATCGCCATTACGGGCGGCCTCCCAGCGCAACGTCTCGCCCAGGCGGGTCGCCTCGACGGAAAGCAGCATCAGATCCGAGCCGCCGGCAAAGTGCAGCCGGGCTGTCGCCGGCGCCTGGGTCCCAGTCGAAAAGTGAATGAAGCCGTCGGCCAGATCGACAGTGGACCCGACAAAATACCCGCTCGCCAGCGCCTCGTCCCACTCCGATCGCGCCAAAATCTTGTAGATCAGGCTCACCTAGCCGCCTTCGCCGCCGTGGTCCCGCGCCAGCAAAAGGTCATCGAACACCCAGCGCCCGGCCGCGTCGGCGGCAAAGATGGCGATCGATGCTGTGGGAAACTTGGCCGCGATACGGGTGATGTCGGACGCGGCGCTCCCGGCTTCGGCGACCAGACTCACCGCCAATTCCTGCAAGCCGGGATTGTGACCGACGACCATCAGGGTCGCGGCCGAGCCGTCAGCCGCCTCGACTTGCGCCATCACCGCTTCGGCCGAGGCATCGTAGAGCCCAGGCAAGACCTGAAGTCGCGCATGCGGAAAGGCCGTTCGGGCGCTGTCCCATGTCTGCCGGGCGCGCAAAGCCGAGGAGACCAGGCCCAGATCCGGCGCCAGGCCTTGCCCGGCCAGCAGGCGGCCCATTATGGCCGCGTCCTCGCGGCCCCGGCGAGCGAGCGGCCGATTGACGTCGCCGCCGCCCGTCGAGCCGGCTTCAGCCTTGCCGTGGCGAAACAAAATCAAGCGGCGCATGAACCGGTCTCATCCCCCTCGCCCCCCTCATAGCGCCTCCACGGCCCGTTGACAGCCGCGGCCTTTCCGCAGCCCTAGGCGCTGATGGTCTCGAGCGAAACAATGGCGGCGAATCAAGCGTCGGCGGGCGAGGTGATGGTCTTTGCTGCGGACGCCCCGCTTCGCCTGGATTCAGGCGGCCAGATTTCACCGCTCACCATTGCCTACCGAACCTATGGCGCCCTCAATCGCGAGCGCTCCAACGCCATTCTCATCTGTCACGCCCTTACGCTCGATCAGCATCCGGCGCTTGTCCATCCCTCTACCGGCAAGAGCGGGTGGTGGAATGTCATGGTCGGGCCGGGCAAGACGCTCGATCCCGAGCGTCACTTCCTCATCTGTTCCAACGTCGTTGGCGGGTGCATGGGAACGACCGGTCCCTCTTCAATCGATCCGGCGACGGGCGCCGCCTATGGCCTCGCCTTTCCCGGGATCACCATCGGCGACATGGTCCGCGCCCAGGCGATGCTCGTGCAAGCCCTGGGCATCGAGCGGCTGTTCGCCGTCGTCGGCGGATCGATGGGCGGCATGCAGGTCCTTCAATGGGCGAGCGACTATCCCGAGCGGGTCTTCTGCGCGGTGTGCATCGCCGCCGCGGCGCGCCATTCGCCTCAGAACATCGCCTTCCACGAGGTTGGTCGCCAGGCGATCATGGCCGATCCGGACTGGCGCGGCGGCGATTATGCGGCCAATGGCGTGCGTCCGGAGAAGGGCCTCGCCGTCGCCCGCATGGCGGCCCACATCACCTATCTTTCCGAGGCGGCCCTGCAGCGGAAGTTCGGCCGCGAACTTCAGCGCGACGGACTTTCGTGGGGATTTGACGCCGACTTTCAGGTCGAGAGCTATCTGCGCCACCAGGGCGTGAGCTTCGTCGGGCGGTTCGACGCCAACTCCTATCTCTACATCACCAGGGCGATGGACTACTTCGACCTGGCGGCGCCCTATGGCGGGGATCTGACGAAAGCCTTCGCACAGGCTGCTGAAGTGCGGTTCTGTCTGTTTTCCTTCACGTCCGATTGGCTCTACCCGACCGCCGAGAGCCGCCTGGTGCTGCGCGCCCTCAATGCCGCCGGGGCCAGGGCGAGCTTCGTGGAGATCGACAGCGACAAGGGCCACGACGCCTTTCTCCTCGACGAACCGGCGCTCCGCGCCGCGCTGGGCGGCTTTCTGAACGCGGCGGCGCTGGTCTGGGGCCGGCCGTGAACGCAGGCCCGCGCGACGACTTCGCCGAAATCAGCCGTCTGGTGCGAAAGGGCGCCCGGGTTCTCGATGTCGGTTGCGGCGAAGGGGCTTTGCTTGAACTGCTGGTGCGCGAAAACCACGTCGACGGGCGGGGCATGGAAATCAGTCCAGAGGGGGTATCGGCCTGTCTGGCGCGGGGGCTCTCGGTGCTGCAGGGCGATGCCGACCGCGACCTGGACTATTTCCCGGCCATGGCCTTCGACTACGCGATCCTGTCGCAGACCTTGCAGCAGGTCATCAACCCCCGCCACGTCCTTGGCGAACTGCTGCGTATCGGCAGGCAGGCGATCGTCTCGGTGCTCAACTTCGGACACTGGCGCGTGCGACTGGACCTTCTGGCTCACGGGCGCATGCCGGTAACCGGCGCGCTGCCCGAGCCGTGGTGGTCGACGCCCAATATTCACCTGTGCACCGTGCGCGATTTCATCGGCCTGTGCGACGACCTCGGTTTGAGGATCGATGCCTGCGCCGCCTTGGTCGCCGGCAAACGGGCGCGGCCGATCGATCCCAGGAGACCTCTGGAAAACTGGCGAGCGGAGACGGCGCTATTCATTCTGAGCCGCCGCGATCGGAACCCCGCGACAACCGATGAAGCGGCCGACTAGTCGCTGATCGCGGCGTCACCCAGTTCGCCGGTCCTGATGCGAAGAGCCGATTCCACGCTGATGACGAAAACCTTGCCGTCGCCGATCTTGCCCGTGTTCGCCGCCTGGGAGACCGCTGCGACGAGCTTGGCGGCCATATCGTCGGCGACGGCTATGTCGAGGCGGACCTTGGGCAGCAGCTTCACCTCGTACTCCGCCCCGCGATAGACTTCGGTCTTGCCTTTCTGCCGTCCATAGCCGCGCACCTCGGTCACCGTCAGGCCCGACGCGCCGGCCAAGGTCACCGCCTCCAACACTGCATCCAGCCGGCTAGGCTTGATGATGGCGATGAGCATCTTCATCGATTGCATCCTTCCCACGTGAGGCGCAAGCGAGTGTTGGCGCATTTCCAGGCGCCGGCCAAGACGACGGCGCGTTCGCCGCCGGAACAGGTTGGAAGATTCCGCGAGCCGCGGCGCGGGCGGTGCGCCCCTTCGGACGGATCGCAAAGGTCTGCTTGGCCGCCTCCATCAACACCAGACCGGCGAAAGGCGGCCAGACCAGCGCCCCGGCCTGTTCGAAGGCGCCGGCCCAACGCGCCGCCCAGCCCAGCGGAGGCGCATAAAGGGCCCGGGTCCAACCCAGGGGCTCGAGGCCGGCTTCGCGGACCAAGGCTTCCAGTTGGCCTCGGCTGTACGGCCGGCCGTGGCCAAAGGGGCTGCCTTCGCCATGGGCCCATGGCCCGTGGCGTGCGGCGACCACCAAGATCATCCGACCGGCGGGCGCCAGCACGCGGGCCGCTTCGCCGAGCAATCCAAGCGGGCTGTCGCTCTCCTCGAGGGCATGGACCGCGAGAATGCGATCGAACATGGCGTTGGGAAGCGGCAAGGCCATTTCGTCGGCCAGACAGGCGCGGTTGCGGCCCTGCGCGGGCCAGGTCTCGACACCCTGCGCCGCGGGCATGACCGCGATGGCGCGTCCGGGCTCGCCACCGATGTCGCCGATGAACGGCGTGGCATAGCCGAGCGCCAGCACATCGAGGCCGGCGCATCCTCCCCACGCCTCGGCGACCTTTCGCGCCACCATTTCGCGCGCCGCCCTTCCCAGAGCGGAGGCATAGAAAGCGCGCAATTCAGGGATGCCCTGGCGCAATCGCGCTCTCCGCCCAATGTTGGTGATCCTAGTATAAGCTAGCCGCCGTTAGCCGTCCCGCTCCGAGGAGTCGCTCCCAAATGCCACTCATGGTTCGCCAGTTTCCGTGCCTGAAAGACAATTATGGCTTTGTCATCCGTGACCAGGCCAGCGGCCTGACCGCCTGTGTCGATACGCCGGACGCCAAGGCCATCCTGACGGAATTGAAACACGCCGGATGGGGCCTGGACTTCATTTTCAACACCCATTGGCATCCCGATCACGCGGGGGGCAACCAGGCCGTCACAGCGGCGACGGGGGCCAAGGTGGTCGGGCCGGCCGAGGTCACCCGCATTGCGCCCCTGGATCGTACGGTCTGTGGCGGCGATACCGTCGAGCTGGGGGAAACCCGATTCCAGGTCATCGAAAGCGGCGGCCACACACTGGGCCACATCGCCTATTTCGATGCGGCCGACCGGATCGCCTTCGTGGGCGACACCTTGTTCGCGCTCGGTTGCGGTCGGTTGTTCGAAGGCACGCCGCAGCAGATGTGGGCCAGCCTGCAGCGTCTCGCGGCTCTGCCGGAGGATACCCAGGTCTACTGCGCCCACGAATATACCGCCGCCAACGCAAGGTTCGCCCTCAGCCTCGACGACGGGCCGGCGCTGAAGGCCCGCGCCGACCAGGTCTTTGCGGCCCGGGCGCGCGGCGAGCCGACCGTGCCCACCAGCATCGGGTTGGAAAAGGCCACCAACCCATTCCTGCGCGCGCCGGAACTCGCCGGACGGGTCGGCAAGAGCGGCGCGGCCGACTTTGAAACCTTCGCCGCCGTGCGCGCGGCCAAGGATGATTTCACCGGCTGAGGATCAGCTCACCGCGCGCCGACGGCGCGTAAAATGCGCTCAGAGGACGGGCGTCCGGCGACACCAAGGGCTGGCACGATGGTGATGATGATCATCCCGCCTCGCGACATCACCTGCGGTCGGCCGCCTTTCACCAGGTCGACCTTCTGCACGCGCGCCAGAGCTGCCTTGCCCCCTTGCCTGGTTGCCAGGCTGACCAGCGCTTCCGCGGCCACCGCGGCGGCGTCGGCGATCAAGCCATCGGACCCCGCATCGGCTTCGGGCGCATCGAAGCCGACCAGATGCTGCGCGGCGCGGCTCGAACGGACGCTGGCCTGGAGAATTCGCTGGTAGAGCGCCAGGGGTCCGACCGATGCGAGGCGCAAAGGGAGCGACGCGCCGGCCATCGCCGCGGCTGAGCCTTCCGGCCGTCTGGGCGTGAATACGGTCATGCCGCCCAGCTCCGTGGCGCGCAGCATCATATCGCCCGTATCGTCCCGGTAGATTGTGTCGCCTCGCGGTCCCCGCGAGACCGCCAGCACCCACACCTCGGGGCTCTCCTCGAATTTCAGCAACGGCCGGCGGCCGCTTCGGTCGAGGATAAAGGCGCCGCCCTCGTCGATTTCATATTTGGCCACGGGCGGGGCGAGTCTCTGGCGTCCGTCTTCGCCGTGCGCCGCGCCCCAGGCTTTGCGCAGCCACTCCGGCGAGGCGAGCGCCGATTGACCCAGCCCGCACAGGCTCGCCGCGACGAACGCCGCGGCGATGGCAGCTCTGCCGTCGAAGGCCCTGGAAACCGACGCCATTGGTAAGCCCATGGTCCGCGATCAGGGCGTTTTTGGGACCCGAGGCACGGCGCTCGCTACCCGCTGATGTACTGGCCGCCGTTGACGCTCAGGGTGGCGCCGGTGATGAAGCCGGCGTCCTCAGCGGCCAGGAACGCCACGCACCGGGCGATCTCGTCAGCCATGCCCAGCCGTCCCACGGGGATGCCGGCGATGATCGTATCGAGCACCGCCTTGGGCACGGCCATGACCATCTCAGTATCGATATAGCCAGGGGCGATGGTGTTCACGGTGATGCCCTTCTTGGCGTTCTCCTGAGCCAAGGCCTTGGAAAAGCCGATCATTCCGGCCTTGGCCGCGGAATAGTTGGTCTGCCCCATCTGGCCCTTCTGGCCATTGATGGAGCTGATATTGATGATCCGGCCGTACCCCCGCTCACGCATGCCCTCGATGACATTGCGGGTCATGTTGAAGATCGAGGCGAGGTTAACACGAATCACCTCGGTCCACTGCGCCTCGGTCATCTTGTGCAGCATGGCGTCGCGGGTGATGCCGGCGTTGTTGACCAGCACGTCCACGGGACCCAGCTCAGCCTCGGCCTTGGCCACCGCGGCGGCGCAGTCGTCGAAGGAAGAGACGTTGCCCTTGATCACCAACACCCCAAGTTCGCTCGAACAGGCCTGGGCGGCGACCTCATTGCCGGCATAGCCCGCAGCTACTTTGTAGCCCGCCGCTTTCAACCTTGCGCTGATCGCCCGCCCGATGCCCCGGGTGCCTCCGGTGACAAACGCTGTTCTGGTCATGGCCATCCCCTCTCACATCGCCTCGACGCACATGGCCACGCCCATGCCGCCGCCAACGCAAAGCGTGGCCAGGCCCTTCTTCGCGCCCGACCGTTTCATCTCATGCAGCAAGGTGGTCAGGATTCGAGCCCCCGACGCGCCGATGGGATGGCCGATGGCGATCGCGCCGCCGTTGACATTGACCTTGGCGACGTCGAAGCCCAGCTCGCGGACCACGGACAGCGATTGGGCCGCGAAAGCCTCGTTCGACTCGATCAGATCCAGGTCGGCGACCGTCCAGCCCGCCTTTTCCAGGGCCTTGCGGGTGGCCGGGATGGGGCCGGTGCCCATGATCTCCGGATCGACGCCGGCGTGGGCCCACGAGGCGATCCTGGCCAGGGGCTTCAGGCCTCGCTTGGCTGCTTCGTCGGCGCTCATCAGCACCACGGCGGCCGCTCCGTCGTTGAGGCCCGAGGCATTGGCCGCGGTCACCGACCCTTCCTTGGCGAAGGCCGGTCGCAGACCGCTGATGCTCTCATAGGTCGTCCCGTGACGGATGAATTCGTCCTGGTCGACGATGGTGTCGCCCTTACGACCCTTGATGGTCACCGGTGCGATCTCGCCGGTGAACCGGCCCGCCTTCTGCGCCGCCTCCGCCTTGTTCTGCGAGGCCACCGCGAAACGATCCTGATCCTCGCGGGTGATCTGCCAGCGGGAAGCTATATTCTCGGCCGTCTGGCCCATGTGATAGCCGTGGAAGGCATCCCACAATCCGTCCTTGATCATGGTGTCGACAAATCCGAGGTCGCCCATCTTCTGGCCGCCGCGCAGGTTCGCCGCGTGCGGAGACTGGCTCATGCTTTCCTGGCCGCCGGCGACGACGATGTCGACATCGCCGGCCGCGATCTGCTGGGCGCCGAGGGCCACGGCGCGAAGGCCGGAGCCGCAGAGCTGATTGACGCTCCAGGCGGGGCTTTCGACCGGAACGCCGGCGTTCACCGACGCCTGACGCGCGGGGCCCTGGCCGGCGCCGGCCTGCAGAACCTGTCCCATGATCACCTCGTCCACATCGCTGGGCGACAGGCCGGCCCGCTCGATCGCCGCGCCGATGGCGATCGAGCCCAGTTGATGGGCGGCCAGGGTGGCGAGCGCACCGTTGAACGAGCCCACAGGCGTGCGGGCGGCGGAAACGATGACGATGTCGGGCATGAACGGCTCCGTGGTCGGGCGACGAATGGCAATTTCACCATGCCCAATCGCGCGGGCCTCGTCACTACAAACCCCGCTTCGGCGGCGGCGATCTGGCGTGCCCGGCGGCAATGAGAGATACTGCAATGCAATATGCGTCGTCAGACGTTTCGTTCAGGAACCCCAATGCCGACCCAGACGGACCCTTCAGCGCGTCCAGAGACCGCCGAGCGCGTGACGATTCAGAAGTATGCCAACCGGCGTCTCTACAACAAGGCGACCAGCGCCTACATCACCCTCGAAGACCTCTCGACCATGGTCAAGGAGGGGGTCGATTTCGTCGTCTACGACGCCAAGACCGGCGACGACATCACTCGCAAGGTGCTCACCCAGATCATTTTCGAGGAGGAAGGTCGGGGCCAGAACCTGCTGCCCATCCAGTTTCTCCGCCAGCTGATCGGCTTCTACGGAGACCGCATGCAGGCTTTCCTGCCCAGCTTCCTCGAGCTGTCGCTGGACACCTTCATTCGCCAGCAGACGCGGGCGCGCGGACAGATCGCAGCCCTGACCCCCGCGGGCGCCGGACGATTCGATGAGCAGATCCGTCAGAACATCGCCCTGTTCGACCGGGCCATGCGGATGTTTTCGCCCTTTGCCCTGCGCGGCGATGAGAGCGACCCGGCCCCGGCTCCGGCCCCGTTGGCCAAGTCCTCCGCGGAGGCCGGCTCGCTGACCGAGCTGAAAACGCAGATGGATGCCATGCAGCGCCAGTTGGCCGCCCTGGAAAAATCGCGGAAGTAGGGTCTAGGCTAGTGTCCCGATTCCGAAGTTCGCGAGCGTTTGCGGCCGCCGGTGGCGAACTTCGGAATCGATAAGGACACTAGCTTTCGCGAACTTTCAGCCGAGCGCCGCCCAAAACCGCGACCACCTCGAGCTTGGCGCCGGCTGCAACGGGGCCGGGGCCGTCGAGCTCGGCCGCCCATTCCTTGCCGTCGACGAACACGCGACCCAGGCCCGCGGCGAACGCCGCCGCCGCCTCGGCCTGGCGGCCGACGAGCCGGGACTGGGCATCGTTGATGTCCAGCCCGCCGCTGGGCGCGCTCGGCATGAAGCGCCGGCCGACGTAGGTGGTGACGATGGTTGCCGCCGCGAACAGGGCCAGCTCGCCAAGGCCGCCAAGGCGGATCGCCAGGGCCGTGAAGGCGACGATGGCCGCCGACCCGGCAGGCCAGAGCAGCCATCCCGAGCCGGTGGCCAGTTCCGCGGCCAGGAACGCCGCGCCGATGGCCAGCCAGACCCAGAACGGATTGGCGAAATAGAAGGCGTCGATCGCGTGCATGCCCTAGGCGCCTGGGGGCGGCGTGGCCGGCGTCAGCGGCGCGGCGGGCCGACGAGGCGGCGGCGCCGATCCGGCCGGGCCCCGGGGGCCGTCGCGCGCGGCATTGATCAGCTCGGAGATGCCGGCGATCGAACCGGCGATGGCGCCCATGTCCGTGGGCACGATCACCGTGCGCTGCTGGGGCGAATCGGCCAGTTTGGCGAAGGCCTCGACGTACTTCTGGGCGACGAAGTAGTTCAGGGCATTGACGCTGCCCGCCTCGATGGCGTCCGAGACGCTCTTGGTCGCCGCCGCTTCGGCCTGGGCTGAGCGTTCGCGCGCTTCGGCGTCACGGTAGGCGGCCTCCTTGCGGCCCTCGGCCTGGAGGATGGCAGACTGCTTGGCGCCTTCGGCCCGCGTCACCGCGGCCTGCCGCTCGCCTTCGGCCTCGGTGATCACCGCGCGCTTTTCGCGCTCGGCCTTCATCTGCCGCGCCATGGCGTTGGTGATGTCGGGCGGCGGCTGCAGGTCCTTGATCTCGATGCGGGCGACCTTGACGCCCCAGGGCCCCGTCGCTTCGTCGATGACGGTGAGCAGCCGGGTGTTGATCTGGTCGCGCTGCGAAAGCACCTCGTCCAGTTCCATCGAGCCGACCACGGTTCGCAGGTTGGTCATCGTCAATTGGCCGATGGCGTAGTTCAGATTGGCCACGCGATAGGCCGCCGCCGCGGCGTCCATCACCTGGATGAAGACGATGGCGTCGACCTGGACGGTGACGTTGTCCTTGGTGATCACCTCCTGGCGCGGCACGTCGAGCACCTGCTCCATGACGCTGACCTTGCGGCGCACCGCGTCCATGAACGGCATCAGGATGGTGATCCCGGGTTTGAGCGTGCGCGTGTAGCGGCCGAAGCGCTCGACAGTGTATTCATAGCCCTGGGGCACGATCTTGATCGCCGACAGCGCCAGGACGATCGCCAGGACAGCCAGGGCGATCGGAAAGATTGCAATCACGGCAGGCCCCTCAGGCAATGCGAAACGCCAGACTAGCCCGTCTCGCCTTGCGGGAGAAGGCGAGCCTCAGAAGATCGAATAGCCGCCGTCGATGACGAAGGTGTCGCCCGAATGATAGCGGGAGGCGTCGGAGGCCAGATAGACGGCGATGCCGCCGAAATCGGCCGGCTCGCCCCAGCGACGGGCGGGAACGCGGGGAATGACCTTCTCTGCGAACGCCGGCGAGGTCTGCGCGCCGGCGGTCATGTCGGTGGCGATCCAGCCGGGCAGGATGGCGTTCGCGCGTACGCCGTAACGGGCATGTTCGACCGCGATCGACCGCATCATCGAGATCACCCCGCCCTTGGTGGCGGCGTAGGCCTCGTTGCGCGCCGCCCCTTCGATGGCCGCCAGCGAGGCGGTGACCATGATCGAGCCGCCCGCCTGTCCGGCGCCCGCGCGGGCGACCATGTGGCGGCACGCTTCGCGGCAGGTGAAGAAGGCGCCCTCCAGATTCACGCTCATCACGCGGCGCCATAGCTCGACGCTCATTTCG
>Ga0208849_1000128_pt1 | contig 74088 bp, 67 predicted proteins | sample NGESurdeep072012_10_FD_184470 | JGI IMG/M metagenome (GOLD analysis project Ga0208849, IMG submission 184470) | Arctic peat soil microbial communities from Barrow, Alaska - NGEE Surface sample 53-3 deep-072012 (SPAdes) | ecosystem: Environmental > Terrestrial > Soil > Wetlands > Peat ...
ACGGTAAACGCAAAGGAAATGCCCGGTCTATATTGGTTTTGTGGCCGGCTTGATTAGATGCGGCACTAAGGGGATGGCCGCACTTGTTCCGGCCATCTCCGTCTTTTCGATGCTCGGTCAAGACAGGGATGCCCGCGACAAGCGCGGGCATGACGAGCCAAAGACACAAAAGCCTGATATTAACCGCGGAGCGCCGCGAGCTCGACCGGACCGTCAAATAGCCTTTTGGTCAAATCGAGTATCTGCACGGCGTGCTCTGCACTCCAGCCGCCGTGCTGGGTATTGAGCAGGAATTTTTGCTCGAGATCGGCCCGCGTCAGCGGCTCCTGCGCGCCGCCGCGCATGTAGGGCTGACGCTCTTCCACCACCGAGCCATCGCGCAAGACGGCGCGGATGTGGCCGGTGAAGTTTTTCGGATACGGATTCTGCGGATCGATCCGGTAGCGCACCTTGCCGGCCAAGGCGACGACCTGCGGTTCGCGCACCGCCGCATCGGTGAAATCGCTTAAAGCCACATTGCCGCGCACAAAGCCTGCGGCGATGCAGTAGGGCGTCGAGAATTTGCCCGCATAACCGTTGGCCGGTGTCTGCTTCGCGGCCAGCGGCTCCCACAGCCGGTGCACGGTGCCTTCGCCAACGTCGCAGACCATCTCCACGATATTGTCGGCCTTGATGCCGCGCATGGCGAGGCGGCGCGCGCAGTCGATATACGGATGCGTCATGGTCCCGCACGGATACGGCTTGAAGGCGAGCGTCTGCGTCACCCATGTTTCGCCGAAGCCGCCGGTCAGCGCGCCGTAGTCACCTTTCGTGGTGTGGGCGAAGGCGTGGAAGAAGCCGTGCACGCCTTCAAACACCGTGCGCGGGCCGGAAAAGCCGGCACGGCCGAACAAAGCGGCCTGCAGACCCGATTGTGCCGCCCAGCCGGCATGCAACCGCTTGGTCCAGGCGCCCTCGGCCAGATACTCGATGATGCCCGACGCCATCGAAGCGGCCGTGCCGAGGGCATCCACCAGTTGCCGGGCGTTGAGTTTCAGCGCCGCGCCGACGCCCGCAGCCGCCCCCATGGCGCCGAACACCGCGGTCGGATGAAAGCCGGCCTTGTGGGTGAGCGTCGGCGCCACGGTGGCAAGCCGGCACATCGTCTCGACGCCGACCGCGATGCCGAGCAACGCCGCGCCGCCATCCAGCTTGTGCCGCTCACAGGCCGCCAACACGGCCGGCACGATCACCGCGCCGGCATGAACCGGGCCGCCTTCGAAGGTGTCGTCGAAATCCTCGCCGTGGACGGCCGTGCCGTTGACCACAGCCGCTTCGGCCGCCGTCAGCGTGCGGGCGTGACCGATGGCGGTGCACGGCCCGTCATCCTCACAGGCCGCGAGCGCGGCGCGCACGTAATCCTCGTTGCGCGCCGTGACCGCGAGGCCGACCACGTCGATCAAGAGCTCCTCGCATTTGGCGCGAACCGCTTTCGGCAAGCGCGCCGCGTCGAGGGCGCAGATTTTCTGCGCGAGCGCTTCGGCGATCGAGACTTTGGGGAGGTCGTTGGAAGCCATGACGTTTTGGAACACTTTTTCTCGATGCAGCGCTCCGGTTCACCGTCATCCTGAGGTGCGAGCGGAGCGAGCCTCGAAGGATGCTCGGCCGAGGCGCCGGGGCCGTCGTCCTTCGAGGCTCGGCGCTTCGCGCGAGCACCTCAGGATGACGGAACAAAGTCGTGTTAATACCGGTTCGCGATCGGCAATTCCTCGGCCGGGAACAGCGTGATCACGCGGCAGCCTTTGTCGGTCACCACCATCTCTTCCTCGATGCGCGCGGCCGAGAAGCCGTCCTTGGCGGGACAGTAGGTTTCCAGCGCGAACACCATGCCCTCCTTGATCTCAGTCGGGTGATCGAGCGAGACCACCCGCGAGATGATCGGCCGCTCGTGGATGGCGCAGCCGATGCCGTGGCCGAACTGCAGACCGAACGCCGACATCTCGTCGGGGAAGCCGAAATCCTGCGCCTTCGGCCACACGCTGCAGACCTCGTTGGTCATGACGCCGGGCTTGATCAGGTCGATTGCGAGATCGAGCCACTCGCGCGCCTTCTTATAGGCGTCGTGCTGCACCGGCGTGGCGCGGCCGACATTGAAGGTGCGGTAGTAGCAGGTGCGGTAGCCCATGAAGCTTTGCAGGATGTCGAAGAACGCCTGGTCGCCGGGCCGCAGCATGCGGTCGGTGAAATTGTGCGGGTGCGGATTGCAGCGTTCGCCCGAGATGGCATTGATGGCTTCGACGTCGTCGGAGCCGTGGTGATAGAGGAACTTGTTGACCTCGGCGACGATGTCGTTTTCACGCACGCCGGGTTTGAGCTGTTCGTGGATCAGGTGATAGGCGCCGTCCACCATCGCAGCCGAACGGTTGAGCAGCGCGATCTCGTCGGCCGATTTGATCTCGCGCGCTTCCAGCATGGTCTGCTGGCCGTCGGCGACCTTGAGACCCGCCTTTTGCAGTTCGAACATCATCGGCGGCTCGATGATGTCGACGCCGACCGGCATTTTCTCGACGCCGGCTTCCTTGAGCAGCGAGGCGATCTCCTTGGCGTGCCGCTCCATCAGCCCGAACGCCGGATTGACGGTGCCGCGCAGCCCGATCAGGCCAGCCTTGCAGTTTTCCGGCTTGAGCCACGGCGTGTAGAGCTTGTGGTGCACGGCGGCGGAACCAAAATCCCACAGGATCGGGTCGGAACTGGTGCGCGTGATCAGCGCCCAGCGGCAGAGCTTGTCGCGTTCCCACTCGCCGATCTTGGTCGAAGTGCAGTAGCGGATGTTGTTGACGTCGAACACCAGCAGCGCGCCGAGCTCGGACTTTTCCAGCGCCTGCTTGACGCGACCGAGCCGGTAGCGATGCAGCCGCCGGTAATCGACCCGCTCCTCGAAATCGACCGCCATGGTGCCGAGCGCCGGCAGCGCGCGCCCCCAATTGTAGCGCGGGTTGACGTCCTCGGCGCGGATCGCCGTCGGGTCGCGGGTGATGTCGTCCATGGGGGTCTCCCTTCGCAGAACTAGGCGGGAATCGGCACGTCGCCGACGTCCTTGGGCACCTTATAGCCCTTTTGCGTCGCCGGGCGCTTGGCGATGGCGACGTACCAGCGCTTGACGTTCGGATACTGATTGACATCGACCGTCTGCCATTCATAGCGCGACACCCACGGCCAGATGGCGATGTCGGCGATCGAATACGCATCGGCAACAAACTCATGATCGGCAAGGCGCTTGTTGAGTACGCCGTAGAGCCGGTGCGCTTCTTTCAGATAACGCTCCTCGGCATAAGGCGCCTTGCCGGGATTGTATTTGGTGAAATGGTGCACCTGCCCGAACATCGGTCCGGGGCCGCCCATCTGCCACATCAGCCATTCGATGGTGTGGTAGCGCTCCTCGCCGCTTTTCGGCAGCAGCTTGCCGCACTTGTCGGCGAGATAAATCAGGATCGCGCCCGACTCCATCAGGCTCATGCCGTTGTCGCGATCGACGATCGCCGGGATGCGGTTGTTCGGGGAGATTTTCAGAAACTCCGGCTTGAACTGTTCGTCCTTGCCGATGTCGACGGCGTGCACCGTATAGGGCAGCCCCATCTCTTCGAGCGCGATGGAAGCCTTGCGGCCGTTCGGCGTCGTCCAGGTGTAAAGATCGATCACGGTGTTGGTCCTGTTGCTGGTTGAAGTGAATGTCGGATAGATCAGACCGCCTTACCCGCGGCTGCGGCATCGCGCCGAAGCATCTGAAGATGCGCAGCGACGCCGTCGCGAATTTTGGGCCCGTGGCTTCGCATCTCGGCGTATTCCGTTTCGGTAATCAGATCGCTCAGGCCCGATTTGAAATAAGGCCACGCACTGGCGTGCGCCCACCACGCTTGAACGCACGGGCGCGCACCGATCCACAGATCGAGCAATCCAAGATAATCGAGCCGCGCCGCGAACGGCATCAGATTGATATCCGCGAGCGAAGGCGCGGCGCCGAGAATCCATGGGCCGCGCGTGTCGACAAGCGTCTCCTCCAACAGTTTGAAGGCGCGCTCGTAGGCGGCGATCGCGTGCACCACGAAAGGCGATTGCACGCCATGCTCATAGGTGGATTTGAACCGGTCGGTGCGGCGCGGGTCGCCGACGTTGCGAAAGCGCTTTTGCCGGATTTCTTCCGGCATGGTGCGCATCCGTTCGCGAAACATCGCCGAAAAGCTGAGCTCGGTCACGCCGTCGAACAGCCCCTCGTCCACGAACTTGCTCCACAGCCGCATGCGGCTCTGCTGCCATGGATCGACGGGAATGAGCTTCGGCCCTTGCGGAAAAGTCTCGTCGATATATTCGCAGATCAGCGTCGACTCGATCACCGGCTTGCCGTTGTGAACGAGCGTCGGCACCACGCCTTTGGGATTGAGCTTGAGATATTCCGGATCGTATTGCTCGGCCGTAAAGAGATTGACCGGGATCGCCTTCCACTCAAGGCCTTTGGCCCGCAGTGTGATGCGGACCTTCTGGCAACACACCGAGTTGCCGAAATCGTAGAGCAGAAGGTCGCTCATGCGGCCTTCTTGCCCCACAGCCGCGCCGAAGCGATATCGGCTCCCTCGCGGATCGCCTTGAGCTTGAGCCACACCGCCGGCTCGATCACCCACTCTCGTCTGGTAAAGGTGCCGAAGCCGCAATCGGTCGACGCGACGACGCGCTCGCGATCGCCGACCGCCGCCACCGCCTCTTCGATGCGCCGCGCCACCACTTCGGGATGCTCGACAAAATTGCTCGTGGTTTCGACCACGCCCGGAATGAGGATCATGTCTTTTGGGAACGGCACACGCTTGAGCGCCGCATATTCGTGGGCGTGGCGTGGATTGGAGAACTCGATCGACAGCGCCCCGACCTTGGCCTGGTAAAGCGCGGGCAGGATTTTATCGAGCGCGATGTCGTGAATGTGCGGACCTTCCCAGTTGCCGTAACAGATGTGCAGGCGCACGCGATCGCGCGGGATGCCGTCGATGCCCTTGTTGATGGCGTCGACATGCCGTTCGCAACGCTTGGCGAACTCCGCATCCGACAGATCGCGGTACATCATGGTGCGGTCCATCGCGAGGTCCGGTGCGTCGATTTGCAGCACAAGGCCGGCTTTATTGATCGCCCGGTATTCGTTGCCCATCTCGCGCGATATGGCGTCAAGATATGCGTCGTGGGACGGATAGTGGGCGTTCAACATCGTGGTCGAAATGATGCCGGGTGAGGCCGCCGTCATGAACCGTTCTGAAAAAGCGTGCAGCCCGTCGGCGATGCGGTTGAAGCCTTCGGTTTCCTCGGTGATCGGCTTGAGATCGCGGTATTTGATCTCGGATTGCGCCTCGGGCGCGCCCTGCTGGCTCTTCGGCGGGTTGGGAAACCGCCGCATCAGGTAGCTCAAAAGCTCGGGAAATTCCTCAAACTCGCGGCCACGGCGGCGTTTCGAAACACCCGCAAAGCCCGACATGCGCTGCGGCACGTAGGTCTGAAAGCCGATCCGCCGCTGCTCGCCGTCATTGCCGACGTCGATGCCGGCCTCCGTCTGCTTCTGCACGACGTACCGAACCGCTTTGTCCATTTCGGCGGTGAGCGCTTTCGGATCGCCGATTTTACCATCCTCCTGCGCCACCAGGAGGTCGCTCAGCTTCTCGTTGCGCGGCAGGCTGCCGACATGAGTGGTGAGAATGCGATCACGGCTGAAAATCATGGATTTTTTGTCCCGAGCTTGGGCTTATGCAGCGGCGCCTGTCATAGCGCAATTTACCGCTCTTGAAAGGGGCCGTTGCGGTCGAATTTGCCCGTCGGCATAATGCTTTGAAGCGGGCACGAATGGGCAAAAGCCCCGCCCTGGGGAGGAAAAATTGCGATGAACGCGCCGGTCGACACAATCCCGCGCGGCTACAATTTTGCGGCCGATATTTTAGGGCGCAATCTCGCTGCCGGCCGCGCCGGCAAGGCCGCCTATATCGATGCCCGCGGCAGCACCACGTATGGCGAACTGGCCGAACGCGTAGAACGTTTCGGCCACGCGCTGCGCACGCTCGGCATCCGCCGCGAAGAGCGCATCCTCATTTGTTTGACCGACACCATCGACTGGCCGGTCGCATTCCTCGGCGCCATCAAGGTCGGCGTCGTTCCGGTCCCGGTCAACACGCTGCTCACCGAGGACGATTACGCCTACATGCTGGAGGACAGCCGGGCGCGGATGTTGCTCGTGTCCGACGAGATCTATCCCAAATTCGCCGCGGCGATCATCGCCAGCAAAGACCTCGCGCACGTTATCGTGTCGGGTGACAACGTTCACGGGCACACGCCCTTTGGCGATTTACTCAAGACCGCGCCGGTCGAACCCTACACCGCGCCAACCACGCGCGACGATATGTGCTTCTGGCTCTACACGTCCGGCTCGACCGGCAAGCCCAAAGGCGCCGTCCATACCCACGCCGATCTGAAACTCACCGACGATCTTTACGCCAAGCCGGTGCTTGGCATCAGCGAGAACGATGTCTGCTACTCGGTGGCCAAACTGTTCTTCGCCTACGGGCTCGGCAACGCGCTGACTTTCCCGATGTCGGTTGGCGCCACGACCGTACTGCTGTCCTCGCGGCCGACCCCGGATGTGGTCGCCGAGCTCCTCAAAAAGCATCAGGTCACAGTGTTCTACGCGGTGCCGACCTTTTACGCCGGCTTCCTGGCGAGCCCGGCCGCGCCGGAACGCGCTGCCGTGAACCTGCGCTGCTGCATATCCGCCGGCGAGGCGCTGCCGCCCGAGGTGGGACGGCGTTGGCGCGAGCGCTACGGCGTCGACGTTCTCGACGGCATCGGCTCGACCGAGATGCTGCACATCTACATCAGCAACCACCCAGGCGCGGTCAAATACGGCACCAGCGGCCAGCGGTTGCCGGGCTACGACTTGCGCCTCATCGATGACGACGGCAACGAGATCAAGCAACGCAACGAGATGGGCGAGTTGCAGGTGCGCGGGCCGACCAGCGCGGTGATGTACTGGAACAAGCGCGAGCAGTCGCGGGCGACATTTATCGGCGAATGGACCCGCACCGGCGATAAATACCTCGAGGACGATGACGGTTATTTCGTCTGCTGCGGCCGGCGCGACGACATGCTGAAGGTCTCGGGCATGTACGTATCGCCGTTCGAAGTCGAGGGCGCGCTGCAGAGCCATCCCGATGTTCTGGAAGTCGCCGTGGTCGGATGGCCCGATGACGAGAAGCTGATCAAGCCGAAGGCTTTCGTGGTGCTCAAATCGCCCGAGAAGGGCAGCAGCGATTTTGCCCGTGCGCTGCAGGATCACTGCCGCAAAAATCTCGCGCCCTTCAAATACCCGCGCTGGATCGAATTCCGCACCGAGTTGCCGAAGACCGCGACCGGGAAGATTCAGCGGTTCAAGTTAAGGGCAGAGGCGGAGCGGCCTCCGTCTGTGCCGCGCGGCTAGCTCTTCTCCTTCCCCTTGTGGGGAGGGGATAGAGGTGGGGGTCGCGAGGTGACGTGCACGCGCCGACGCCAGGGTCAGCGATAATCGTCGCCTCGCGACCCCCACCCCTACCCCTACCCCTCCCACAAGGGGAGGGGAATCAATCCAGCGGTTCGACCTTGACGATCGCGGCGCCGTGGTTGCTGCCGACCCACAGCGTGCCCGGGCTTTTTGCGTCATCGACATAGACCCGGCGGATATTGGTCGGGCGCGGCAGCGGATATTCGACGTATCGGCCGGTCTTGACGTCGAGGCGGGAGACGCGGTCGGTGTTCATCGACCCGGTCCAGGCATCGCCGTTCCTGTCGAACACCGCGTCGTAGGGCGATGACCACGCCGTCGGCACCTTCCATTCCTCGATCTTGCCGCTCTTCGGATTGAGCATGCCGATGGCATTGCCGAAATATTCGGCGAACCATAGCCGGCCCTGATCGTCGACGCGCCCGCGCCGCGGATGCGAATTCGGCGTCGGCGTCAGAAACACCGTGGTCTGTTCGGACTTGGCGTCGATGCGTACGATGTTGCCGGCCGAGAAATCGAGCAGATAAAGGTTGTTGTCCGCGTCCGAATGAATGCCGTAGGTGCCGATGCGCTTACCGGTGCGCGGGTCTTTCGGCGAGCCAATATCCTGGAATTTGCTGGACGAAAGATTCAGCCGATAGATGTGGCCGCCGGCGGAATTCTTGATCCATACCGTATCGTCGGCCGGCGTCCCCTCGACCGCGAGATGGCCGAGCTGGCCGGCGTCGGAATCCCACGGCTTGGGCGTCTTCCAGATTTGGAATGTTTTGGTCTTGCGGTCGAACTTGGCGATCGCGCTCTGATACATCAGGCCGACCCACGGATTGTCGTCCTTGTCGATCTCGAGATCGAGCGTGCCGAGCGAGTAGCCGGGCTTCTCCACGGGGATGGGATATTGCGTGACCTTGCCGGTCTTTGGATCCATCTCGCCGAGAAACATCTCGCCGAAATCCGAATACCAGACGTTGCCTTCGCGATCGAGCACGACGTCATGCGGCTCGATCAGCTTATTGGGCAGGTCGTATTCGGTGATGATGACGTGGGTGGAGCGGCCGGTGAGCCGCGGCAGCGTCTTGAGCGGCCAGCTCCAGGTGTCCTGCTGGCTTAAGTTGATGCTGGCGAGCCACTGGGCGATTTCCGGCGCCTTGCCGATGTTGCGCACGGCGTTGCCGTTGAGCCGCTGCGGGTGCAGCGGAATCGAGCCCGGATAGTAGCCGGCCATGCGCTGGAACACCTGCATGAATTCGGCGGCATCATGAGTCGATTTCACGATGCGTTCGAGCGTATGGCAGCTGTTGCATTGAAGGAGAAACTGCTTCTGCGTGTCCGTGCCGGGGATGCTCAAAAGCCACTCGGCGTTGGTGAGCTGATCCGCCAGGTTTTGTGCCGGCTTGAGATTGAGGTCGGCCTTGCTCTCCTGGCCGGCCGAAAGCGTCACGTCCTTGGGGCCGTCGAGGTCGTAGCCGACGGCGCGGATGACGATTGCATAGTGCCCCGGCTCAAGCCGCGCTGCCGGAAAGCTGAACCGGCCTTTGGCGTCGCTGACCACCGAAACCGTGATGGTCGAGCCATCCCGCTTGGCGCTGACCACCACGCCTTCCATCAGACCTTCGCGGGCGGAACTGACCTGGCCCGACAGCGCGGCCGCGCCTTGGGCGGAAATCGGGGAGGAAGCCGGCAGAAGGAACGCCGCCACGCCCGCAACGAAGCCGAGCAGGATTGCGGTCATCCGCATGGAAATCCTCCCATTTTTGGCCGGGGATCGTGCAAAAACGAGCCGGTGGCGCGCTTCTCGCCGTGATTTCACGAGCGTAGACCCACGAGCGGGGTCACTCAAGGACGAGACAGCGAGCGTCGCGCGCCCGTTCCGTCGCCGATTGCCGGATTCCTTGCGTTAACCCGCGCTCCGTATTACTTGGACGCCGTTACTCGGTGTCTTCCTTGGACGCCGTTGTGCGGTATGCCGCGGTAGCTCAGCTGGTAGAGCACCGCATTCGTAATGCGGGGGTCGGGGGTTCGAATCCCTTCCGCGGCACCAGCCTTAGCTCTGTCCGACCCGGAGACATGGGTGACAGAACGTACCTAAGACATGGGTGACAATCTCGTGCCGAACGGATTGTCGATGGTCTGCAAAGTCCTCTGCTCCATTCGTACATCTCCGAAATGAATGACTTTGAAAGCTCCACATTGCGCCTGCATGCTTCGTATGCTATTGTCATACGGCTTCGAGCAAGTGGGAAATCGCCATGACTGAAGTCTTAAGCGTCCGCGTCAGCGAAGAAGAGCGTGCGCTGTTGGAAGCCGCATCGCAGCTTGCCCGCACCAGCCTGAGCGATTTCATCCGGCGCAAAGCGCTCGACGCGGCCGAACTGGACGTGACCGAACGGCGGATCGTCACCATTCCCACCAAGGATTGGAAAAAATTTGAGGCGTGGGCAAACCAGCCGGCTGTGGAGATTCAAGGGCTGAAGGACCTCGCCCGCAAGGCGCCGACGTGGCAGAAGTAACGCCGCCGCGTCCGCTTTTGGAATCCGACGATCGTAACCAGTTCGATTGTGGCCGAGAGTCGCTGAATCAGTGGTTCAGCCGGCATGCCTGGGCCAACCACGCCGCCGGCATCTCGCGTACCAATGTGATCTGCCATGCGGCCTCGCTGGACATCGTCGGTTACGTGACCTTGAGCGCGGCGCAAATCGAGCGCGCGTTCCTGCCCAAATCGCAACAGCGCCACAAGCCCGATCCAGTGCCGGTCACGCTTCTTGGACAACTTGCGGTTCACGAAGATCATCAGGGTAGAGGGCACGCACGCTCTCTGCTTCTTTTTGCCTTGCGGACGGCATTGCGAGCATCTTGGGAAATCGGCAGCTTCGGTGTCATCACACACCCGATCGACGACCAAATTCGCGCCTTCTATGGCCGCTGGGGCTTTCAGGATCTGCCTTTCGACCCGCGGCGCGCTATGATCGTGCGCATGATCGACCTTGAGAAAAGCGGTATTGGTCAATAAGCAGCAGCCGCGATCAAACGGAGGAAATCTTTGCCCATAATGTCCGGAAAACGCGCCTTCCTCGACCTGCTCAAGCAGGAGGGCGTCAAGGTGATGTTCGGCAATCCGGGCACCACCGAACTGCCGCTGATGGATGCCTTCGCGGTCGAGAGCGACATCCGCTACATCCTCGGCCTGCAGGAGGCGGCGCTGATGGCGATGGCCGACGGCTACGCGCAGGCCTCCGGCGAACTCGCGGTGCTCAACCTGCACGTCGCGCCCGGGCTCGGCAACGCCATGGGCATGCTGTACGACGCCATGAAGGCTAATTCGCCGGTGCTGATCACCGCCGGGCAGCAGGACCTCGAATACATCGCGACCGAGCCGGTGCTGACCGCCGACCTCGCCACGCTGGCACGGCCATTCGTCAAATGGGCGGCGGAGGTGCATCGCCCGGAGGACCTGCCGCTTTACGTGCACCGCGCGGTGAAGACCGCGCTGGCGCCGCCGACCGGCCCGGTGTTCCTGTCGCTGCCCGGCGACATTCTGAAAAACGACGCCGATATCGATCTGCTGGAGCCGACCCGCGTGGCGACGCGGATACGCGGCGACGCCGACGCGGTGGCGCGCGCCGCCGAGATGCTGGCCAACGCCGAGCGCCCGGTCATCATCGCGGGCGACGCGGTCGCGCAAAGCCGCGCCCACAAGGAGCTTATCGCGCTGGCCGAGGCGATCGCCTCGCCGGTCTACGTCGAATTCATTCCGAGCCGGGCCTCGTTCCCGGCGTCGCATCCGCTCTATCGCGGAATGATGACGCGCACCCAAGCCGGCGTGCGCGAGGTGCTGGACAAGCACGACCTGGTGTTTTCCGTTGGCGGCGATCTGTTCACCTGGTCGCTGCCGTCGCATATCGATCCGTGGCCGAAAGGTTTGCCGCTTATCCATCTCGACACCGACCCGTGGCAGATCGGCAAGAACTATCCGGCCCAGGTCGCGATCCTCGGCGACCCCAAGGCGACGCTGCCCGACATCACCGCGGCCGTCGGCTCGCGCATGTCGGCGAGCGCGAAAAGCGCCGCGAGTGCGCGGCTCAAATCCACGGCCGACGCGATCAAGAAAGACCTCGAGGCATTTCGCGCCAAGGCCCGCGCCATGGCAGCCAAAACACCGGTGCAGCCGCTGGCGCTGCTTGAAGCGATCGGCGCCATGCTGCCGAAGGATGCGGTGGTGATCGAGGAAGTGCTGTCGTCCGCACCCGGCATCCGCATGCTGATCAACAGCAACGACGAGCAGAGTTTTTACGGCCTGCGCGGCGGCGGCATCGGGTGGGGCTTGCCGGCAGCGATCGGCGCCAAGGTGGCGCTACCGGATCGTCCGGTCGTGGCTTTAATCGGCGACGGCAGCGCCATGTACACCATTCAGGCGCTATGGACCGCGGCGCATTACCGGTTGCCGGTCATCTGGGTGATTTTCAACAACACGAGCTACCGTATCCTCAAGCAGCGTCTGGTGATGTTGCGCGGGCTCGCCGAGCAGGCCGACAAATTCGTCGGCATGGAGCTCACCGATCCGGCGATCGATTTCATCGGTCTGGCGCGTTCGCTCGGTATCGAAGGCCACCGCGCCAAAACCGTCCACGAGGCGACCGATCTGATCGGCAAGGCGCTCAAGGACGGCACCGCCATGCTGATCGATGTAGACATGGAGCGCGGCTACAAGCCGATGTGACGCCGTCATTCCGGGGCGCAAGCCTCGCTTCCGTCACCCTGATGACGATGCTGTAAGCGGCAGATCAACAAACATCTTGTACTGCTGCAACTTCGGCTTCGGCTTATCTTCGTCGCGAAGATACTCGACGGAGCTCTTGCCCAGATAGGCCGCCGGCAAGATCATTGCCCGAATGAAACGCGTCGGCCGGTCGGCGGCTTGCGCGAACACCGGGTCGGGGCCGCTTTCGTACCAGGCGCCACCCGGCCCGTAAGAGGTCGAGCGACCGTGCGTGTCGATGCGGATGCCGCCTTCGAGCAGACAGCGAATGCCGGGGCCTTGATGGCGATGCAGATAGGCGCAACCATCCGGCGGAAAAGCGACGCTGTCGCCGCGCAGAAGCAGATCTCCTTTCGGCAGAGTGTCCAGCCGCGCCGTTAGCTTCTCACGCGAAGAAATGCCCACGCCGGCGATCGCTCCACCGCCCTCCTGAGCCACCATCTCCCAGCGCCACAGCGTGGCGCCGCCGCTTCCAGCCTTGAGCGCCATCATGGCCTCACTGCCCGTGGCCTCACCGTCGTGCATCATGCGATCGCCGATCACAACGGAGCCGTGCGCAACGAACATCATGCGCGGCAGGGCGGGCAAATTCACCGCGGTGTCGCTCGATAGCACGTCCTCAAAAAGCCGAAGCGTAGGGGTCATGAAGCTCTCCATCCTCCGTGCCATTTACACCCGCGCTGGGGCGTTGCTAAATCCCCCTGAGAACCAATCCGCCTGAGCATCTCATTGGGAGCCCGCCCATGCCGACGATCGACACCGAGCGTTTTCGGCTGCGCAATTTCGTCGAACAACTCGTAGAGTGCGGCGAGTGTGAGGTGCGCGACAAGCCTGTCGATCTCGTTGACGTTGCCAGTGCGCTCGACGGCAATCCGCGGGCGGTACTGTTCAAGGCGGCCGGCCCCGAGAAGGCCGAACTGGTCGGCAACGTGATGGGCTCGCGCAAGCGGCTCGCCAGCGCGCTCGGCACCAACGAGCGCGAGCTGTTGGGCACCCTGAACGCGCGCCTCAACCGGCTGCAGCCGCCGATCAAGGTATCGTCGCAGCAGGCGCCGGTGCAGCAGGTGGTGCTCAAGGGCGACGCGGCCGATCTCACCGCGCTGCCGGTGCACCTGCAGCATGGCGCCGACGGCGCGCCTTACATTTCCGCCGGCATCGATTACGCGCTGTTTCCCGGCACGGACCTCACCAATGTGGGCTGCCGCCGCATCATGCTGCGCGGCAGGCGCCACGCCGGTGTCGACCTGATCGCGCCGAGCGACATGCGCGCCATCTATCTTGAAGGCGCGGCCCGCAAGGAGCCCGTGCCGGTCGCCTACACCGTGGGTTCGCATCCGGCCGACTTTCTGGCCGCGATGACGTCACTGCCGTCGGTCGACGAACTCGCCGTGGTCGGCGCGTTGCGCGGCGCGCCGGTGCCGGTGGTCAAATGCGTCACCAGCGACATCTACGTGCCGGCCGACGCCGAATACGTCATCGAGGGTTATCTGGATCCGGCCGGTCACGTCGAACCGGAAGGACCATTCGGCGAATATGTCGGCTATTACGGCGTGGTGAAGCGTAACCCGGTGCTGCACATCACCGCGATCACGCGCCGCGAGGACGCGCTGTTCCAGACGCTGACCATCAGTGGCCGCACGCTGGCGCATACCGATACCACGCAGCTTTCCGCCGTGAAGACCGAGTCGGCTGCCTGGGCGGCGCTGATGGCGGCGGTGCGTGAACCGCTGGCGGTCTGCGCCACACCGTCGAGCGGCGGCATGTATAACGTGCGCGTCTCGCTGCGCCAGCGCGTGCCGGGCGACGCCAAGAACGCCATTGCGGCCGTATTCGGCTCGCACGCCGAAGCCAAGCACGTGTTCGTGTTCGATCCGGACATCGACGTGTTTTCCGACGCCGAGACCGATTGGGCATTCGCCACGCGCTTCCAGGCCGACCGCGATCTCATCACCGGGACGGGCTTTCGCGTGGTGCCGCTCGATCCGTCGCTTGGCGGCGCGCGCACCGGCGCCAAGCTCGGTTTCGACTGCACGATTCCATTCGGCAAGAGCAACACCTTCGAGTTCTCGGTGCCGACGCCGCCGTCGACAAAAAAGCTTGCGCCACAAAAATCGGTCGCCGACGCGCTGGCGGCGGGGCCAGCGAGCTTTTTGGATCTCGTGACTGCGCTCGGCAGCAAGGACGGCCGCGAAATCGTCCGCGAGCTTGATACGCTTTATTCGTCGCAGCGGCTCGGCCGGCTCGATGACGGGCGGTATGTTTTAAAAAGCGACAAGCACTGAGCCGTTCCGTCATCCTGAGGTGGCCGCGAAGCGAGCCTCAGGATGACGGAATAATCGCTGCAAAGATTGGGAGTGACACTATGAGTCAACGTACCACACCGCCTTTTCGCGCCGATCATGTCGGCAGCCTGTTGCGCACGGCCCCGCTGAAAGACGCGCGCGCCAAGCGGGCGCAGGGCGCAATCACCGCGGCGCAGCTCAAAGAAGTCGAGGATCGCGAGATCGAGAAGGTCATCAAAAAACAGGAGGACGTCGGGCTGAAACTTGCGACCGACGGCGAATTCCGCCGATCGTGGTGGCATTTCGACTTTTTCAAGAGCCTGCAAGGCGTCACGCCCTTCACCACCGATGGCGGCATTCAGTTTCACGGCGTGCAGACCAAGCACGAAGGCATCAAGATCAGTTCGAAGATGGGCTTCTCCGGCCATCCGATGCTGGAGCATTTCAAGTTTCTCAAAGCCCACACACGGGTCACGCCGAAGATGACGATACCGGCACCGTCGACGCTGCATTTCCGCCAGGGCCGCGTCGCGATCAGCAGCGATGTCTATCCGACGCTCGACCCGTTCTTTGACGATCTCGCCGCCGCCTATCGGGCCGCCATCCGCGCCTTCTACGACGCCGGCTGCCGCTATCTGCAGCTCGATGACACCGCCTGGGCCATGGTGTGCGACCCAGGCGAGCGCGCGCATTCGAAAGAGCGCGGCGACGATCCCGACGCGCTGCCGGCGCGCTATGCCCGGCTCACCAACGCGGCACTCGAAGACAAGCCTGCCGACATGGCCATCACCATGCATTCCTGCCGCGGCAATTTCCGCTCCACTTTCATCGCGTCCGGCGGTTATGAGTTCGTGGCCGAACAGCTCCTCGCCCATACGGGCCTCGACGGCTATTTCCTCGAATACGATTCGGATCGGGCCGGCGGCTTCGAGCCGCTGCGGTTTTTCCCGAAAGGCAAGAAGCAGCTCGTGCTCGGCCTTGTCACTTCGAAATCCGGTAAACTCGAAAGCAAGGACGAGATCAAACGCCGGATCGATGAAGCCAGCAAATATATCGCGCTCGACCAGCTTTGCCTGTCGCCGCAATGCGGCTTTGCCTCGACCGAGGAAGGCAACGTGCTGGCCGAAGATGAACAATGGGCCAAGCTGCGGATGATCGTCGAATTGGCGGACGACATCTGGGGGAAATGAGAACATGCGCTGTCATCGTCCGCGCATGCGGACGATCCAGTAATCACATGAGTACTGGATGCCCCGCCTGCGCGGGGCATGACAGCCTGCGGGAGTGAGAGCAATGCAGCGTGCCAAGCCGCCATTCCGCGCCGATCATGTCGGCAGCCTGTTGCGCACCGCCTCGCTCAAAGAGGCGCGCGAAAAGCGCAAAAACGGCGAACTTTCCGCCAAGGCCTTGAACGAGATCGAAGATCGAGAAATTGAGAAGGTCATCAAGAAGCAAGAAGACGCCGGGCTACGCTCGATCACCGACGGCGAGTACCGGCGCATCTCCTGGAATTACGATTTCCTGGAGAATCTCCATAACGTCGAATCCTATATGGGCGAGCGCAAAATCAAGTTTGCCGCCACCGGCCCGCAGCCGCGGCCGATCCTGCTGCGCGTCGTCGGCAAGCTCGGCGGTTACAAGCCGCATCCGATGATCGAGCATTTCAAGTTTCTCAAGGCGCACACGCGGCAGACGCCGAAGCTGACCATTCCGTCGCCTTCGTCGCTGCATTTCCGCTATGGCCGCGATGCGGTGCCGGAATCGATCTATCCATCGATGGACGATTTTTATCGCGATCTCGGCGAGACGTATCGCAAGGCGGTGCATGCCTTTGCGGATGCCGGTTGCCGTTATCTGCAACTTGACGAGGTCAATCTCGCCTATCTGTGCGACCCGGCGCTCCGCAAGCAGATTACCGATCGCGGCGAAGATCCGGCGGCGCTACCGAGCGTCTATGCGGGCATGCTCAATGCCGCCATTTCGGACATTCCACCCGACATGACCATCACCATGCATCTGTGCCGCGGCAATTTCCGATCGAGCTTCGTCGCCTCGGGCGGCTACGAGCCGGTGGCAGAGCTTCTCTTCAACAAGATCAACGTGCACGGCTATTTCATGGAATACGACACCGATCGCGCCGGTGGCTTTGAGCCGCTACGCTTCGTGCCGAAGAACAAGACCGTCGTGCTCGGGCTTGTCACCACCAAGAGCGGCTCGCTGGAAAAGAAAGACGAGATCAAACGCCGCATCGAGCAGGCGGCGAAGTTCGTCGACATTGATCAGCTCTGCCTGTCGCCGCAATGCGGTTTTGCTTCGACCGAGGAGGGTAATGCGCTGGCCGAAGAAGAGGAATGGGCCAAGCTGCGCATGATCGTCGAGATCGCCGACGAGGTATGGGGGTAGGCGTCATCACCGGGCCCGCGCGTCAGCGCCGAGTCCCGGTGATCTCGACCCGCCAGGCAACACCGCATATGGAGATGGCCGGGACAAGCCCGGCCACGACGGTCAGGAGTGACACGATGACTCAACGAACCAAACCGCCGTTCCGCGCCGACCACGTCGGCAGCCTGTTACGTCCCGCGGCGCTCAAACAGGCGCGCGAGCGCCACGCCAAGGGCGAGATCGGCGCCGCCGAGCTCAAGGCGGCAGAAGACCGTGCCATCGAGGACATCATCAAGAAGCAGGAGGCGGTCGGCCTGCAATCGATCACCGACGGCGAATTCCGCCGCTCGTGGTGGCACCTCGATTTTCTGTGGGGCCTCGACGGTGTCGAAAAGCACATCATGGACGCCGGGATCGCGTTCACCGCGGTGACGACGCGCAACGAAGGCATCAAGGTCACGGGCAAGATCGGCTTTTCCAGTCACCCGATGATCGAGCATTTCCAGTTCCTCAAGGCGCATACGACGCGCACGCCGAAGATGACCATTCCGGCCCCGTCGGCGCTTTACGGCCGACCGATCGGAACGCCGGTCGATAAATCGATTTATCCGAACAAGGAAAAGATGTTCGACGATCTCGGCCATGCATACAAAAAGGCAGTGCGTGCTTTCTACGACGCCGGCTGCCGCTACCTGCAGCTCGATGAGGTGTTCATCGCCATGCTGTGCGATCCACACTACTGCCAGCAGATGAAAGACCGCGGAGACGATCCGGCTGCGCTCGGGCCGCTCTACGGCGAGCTCATCAATACGGCAATATCGGACATCCCGTCCGACATGACCGTGACCATGCACCTGTGCCGCGGCAACTATAAATCGACCTTCATGGGCACCGGCGGCTACGAGGCCGAGCAGGAAGTGCTGTTCGATAGGATCAAGGTGCATGGCTATTTCATGGAATACGACACCACGCGCGCCGGCGGCTTCGAGCCGCTGCGCAGGCTGCAGAAAGACCGTTACGCCGTGCTCGGTCTGGTGACGACGAAGTCCGGAGCGCTGGAATCCAAGGACACAATCAAGCGTCGCATCGAGGAGGCCGCCAAGTTCACCGAGCTCGATCAGCTTTGCCTGTCGCCGCAATGCGGTTTTGCCTCGACCGAGGAAGGCAATGTGCTTGCCGAAGATGAGCAGTGGGCGAAACTGCGCATGATCGGCGAGATTGCGCGCGAAGTGTGGGGTAATTAGCGCGCGCTTACCCCGTCTTGGCCGGGCTTGTCCCGGCCATCCACGTCTTTAATGTGCCGATCCAAAGCCGCGTTAATGAAAGAATTACTCATGCCAAACATCGTTGCCGGTAAAGTCGCCATCGTCACCGGCGCGGGACGCGGGATCGGACGCGGCATCGCGCTGCTGATGGCGGCCGAGGGCGCGCGTGTCGTCGTCTGCGATATCGGCGCGAGCCTCGAAGGCGCCGGTACCGATGCGGGGCCGGCGCAAACCGTCGTCGACGAGATCAAAAAGGCAGGCGGCGAGGCCATTGCGTCGACGCTGTCGATCAGCGAGCCGGGCAATGCCGACAAAATCGTCAAATCCGCACTCGATGCCTTCGGGCGGGTCGACATCCTGGTCAACAACGCCGGGATCCTGCGCGACCGCATCTTTCATCGCATGAGCTGGTCGGACTGGTCGGACGTGATCGCCGTGCACCTGCACGGCAGCTTCAACATGAGCCATGCCTGCGCGGTGCATTTCCGCGAGCAGAATTCCGGCAGCTTCATCCACATGACGTCGACGTCGGGACTGGTCGGCAATTTCGGCCAGGCCAATTACATGGCGGCGAAGCTCGGCATTGTCGGCCTGTCGCGCGGCATCGCGCTCGACATGGCGCGCTTCAAGGTGCGCTCGAACTGCATCGCGCCATTCGCTTGGACCCGCATGATCGACTCGATCCCCGCCGAGACCGAGGAAGAGAAGCAGCGCGTCGCCCGTTTCCGCGAGATGACACCGGAGAAGATCGCTCCGCTTGCCGTCTATCTCGGCTCCGATCGCGCCGAGGGCATTTCTGGGCAAATCTTTTCGGTGCGCAACAACGAGATTTATCTGTTCAATCAGACCCGGCCGATCCGCACCTTGCATCGCTCCGACGGCTGGACGCCGGAGAAGATCGACGCCCAGCTCAAGGGCGCGTTTGCGTCGTCGTTCACGCCGCTGGATCGCTCGACCGATGTGTTCTCGTGGGACCCGGTCTAACCGTCACTGCGAGGAGCGAAGCGACGAAGCAATCCAGCGCGGAGTGTAAGACTGGATTGCTTCGCTTCGCTCGCAATGACGATTTCGCAAAGGTAGGTGTTTGATGACCATCGTCTACGACAAGCTCATGGCGCTCGAAATTCCGGGCGCCGAGCAGACCTACACATCGAAGGATTGCATCCTCTACGCGCTCGGCGTCGGCCTCGGTCAGGACCCCATGAACGAGGACGAACTGGCCTTCGTCTATGAGAAAGAGCTGAAGGTGCTGCCGACGATGGGGGCGGTGCTGGGGCATCCTGGTTTCTGGATGCGCGACCGCGACACCGGCATCGATTGGGTGCGGATCGTCAACGGCGAACAGGGCGTGCGCCTGCATCAGCCACTCAAACCGCAGAATACCGTTGTCGGCAAACAGCGCATCCTCGAAGTCGTCGACAAGGGTGCGGGCAAAGGCGCGCTCGTGTTCACCGAACGCAAGGTGAGCGACAAGACAACCGGCGAGCCGATCGCAACCGTGACACAGACCACGTTCTGCCGCGCCAACGGCGGCTTCGGCGGTCCGCCACGCAACGCACCGGAGCCGCATCCAATCCCGACGCGCGGGCCCGACGCAGTGTGCGACTTCACCACGCGCCCGGAGACGGCGCTGATCTATCGGCTGTCCGGCGACCGCAATCCGCTGCACGCCGAGCCCGCCGTGGCAAAACAAGCCGGCTACCCGCGGCCGATCATGCACGGGCTCGGCAATTTCGGTTTCGCCGGGCATGCGGTGTTGAAAACCATGTGCGGTTACGACCCGGCAAAACTAGTTGCTTTCGCCTGCCGCTTCACCGCGCCGGTGTATCCGGGCGAGACGCTGCGCACCGAGATGTGGCGCGACGGCGATGTCGTCAGCTTCCGTACGCGGGTGGTCGAACGCGATGCGATCGCCGTCAACAACGGCCGCGCCGAGATCAAATCGTGAGCGAAGGCGCCGAGCTTGCGCAAATCCGCGAGGCGGTGCGCGCGCTCTGCGCAGACTTTCCCGGCGAATACTGGCGGGCGCTCGATCGCGAACGCGCCTATCCGGATGAATTCGTCGCGGCGCTGACCAAGGCCGGCTTTCTCGCCGCGCTGATCCCCGAAGAATACGGCGGCAGTGGGCTCACGATGAGCGCCGCCGTCGCCATCATGGAGGAAATTCAGGCGTCGGGCTGCAACGGGGCCGCCTGCCACGCTCAGATGTACACCATGGGCACGCTGCTGCGTCATGGCAGCGCCGAACAGAAGGCGCGCTACCTGCCCGGCATTGCGCGCGGCGAACTGCGCTTGCAGGCATTCGGCGTCACCGAGCCAAGCTCCGGCACCGACACGCTCAGCCTGCGCACAACGGCGGTGCGCGACGGCGATCATTACGTCATCAACGGTCAGAAAATCTGGACGTCTCGCGCGGAGTATTCGGATCTCATGCTGTTGCTCGCCCGCACGACACCGCGGCCCCCTCCCAACACTCCCCCGATCGCGGAGGAGGAACGGGTAGGGGCATCGCGCACCGCAGGCCTTTCGGTCTTTCTCGTCGACATGCGGCAGGCCAAGGGGCATGGCCTCACCATTCGGCCGATCCGCACCATGATGAATCACGCCACAACCGAAGTGTTCTTCGAGAACATGCGGGTGCCAGCGGAGAATCTGATCGGCAACGAGGGCGAGGGCTTTCGCTACATCCTCTCGGGCATGAATGCCGAGCGCATCCTGATCGCCGCGGAATGCATCGGCGACGCCAAATGGTTCATCCAGAAAGCTTCCGGCTATGCGGGCGAGCGCGTCGTGTTCGGCCGGCCGATCGGGCAGAACCAGGGCGTCCAGTTCCCGATTGCGCGCTGTTATATCGGCATGCGCGCCGCCGAATTGATGGTGCGCGAGGCCGCCTCTCTCTACGAGGCCGGCGAGGGCTGCGGCGCCGAGGCCAACATGGCCAAGCACCTCGCCGCCGAATGCTCGTGGGCCGCCGCCGACATGTGCGTGCAGACCCACGGCGGCTTCGGCTTCGCCGAGGAATTCGACATCGAGCGCAAATTCCGCGAGACGCGGCTCTATACGGTAGCGCCGATCTCAACCAATCTGGTGCTGTCCTACATCGCCGAGCATGTGCTCGGCTTGCCGAGGTCGTATTAAGATGTCGCGTCCGCTCGAAGGCCTCGTCGTCGTCTCGCTCGAACAGGCCGTCGCGGCGCCGATGTGTACCTGCCGCCTCGCCGATGCGGGCGCCCGGGTGATCAAGGTCGAAAGGCCGGAAGGTGATTTTGGCCGCTACTACGATCAGCTCGTGCACGGCGAGTGCAGCTATTTCGTCTGGCTCAATCGCGGCAAGGAATCCGTCGTGCTCGATCTTGCCAAGCCTGAAGATAAGGCGCTGCTCGCCGCGATGATCGCGCGCGCCGACGTGTTCGTGCAGAACCTGAAACCCGGCGCGGCCGAAAAGCTCGGCTTCGGCATCTCGCGGCTGCGGCGTGAAAATCCGCGGCTCATCTGCTGCTCGATCACTGGCTACGGCGAGAGCGGCCCGTACGCGGCGCGCAAAGCCTATGACATGCTGATCCAGGCCGAATCCGGCCTCGCCTCGATCACCGGCACAGCCGAGCCGTCGCGGGTCGGCGTCTCGGTCTGCGACATTGCTTCGGGCATGAACGCCTACGAGGCGGTCCTCGAGGCGCTGATTGCGCGCGAGCGCTCAGGCGAAGGCGCCGAGCTTTCGATCTGCATGTTCGACGCCATGGCCGACTGGATGGCGGTGCCGCTGATGCAGCAGGAAGCGGGCGCGCCGCCGAAGCGCGTCGGCCTCGCCCACACCTCGATCGCGCCCTACGGGGCGTTCCGCAGCCGCGACGGCATCGACATTTTGATTTCCATTCAGAGCGACCGCGAATGGCGCATCTTGGCCGAAAAGGTCTTGGGCGACGCCGCGCTGGCGGCCGATCCGGGGTTCGCCACCAACGTCGAACGGGTGAAACGCCGGGGCGAAACCGACGGCAGAGTTGCCGCCGTCTTTGGCGCGCTCGACGCTACCGCGCTGGAGAAAAAACTCGCGGCCGCCGATATCGCCTTCGCGCGCGTCAACAGCCCGGCCGATCTAGGACATCACCCGCATTTGCGCCGCATCACTGTGGGAACGCCGAGCGGGCCAGTATCCTACCCGGCACCAGCCGAGCAGCATGCATCGACATCTCGGCGCTATGGACCCGTCCCGGCGCTTGGGGCACACACCGAGAAGGTACGCGCAGAGTTTTTGTCGTCCGACGCCAATGCTAGAACGTCTGAACCGTCACCCTGAGGTGGCCGCGCAGCGGCCCTCGAAGGGCGACGGTCCGGGCCGTGCATCCTTCGAGGCTCGCGGAGCCTGTCATCGGGACACGCGACTTCGCGCGGTCCCGTTGGCTCGCACTTCAGGATGACGGGATTTGGTTGGGAGGAAGCATCATGGACATCGGCTTCATCGGTCTCGGCAACATGGGCGCCCACATGGCGCGGCGGCTGGTCGAGGCCGGACATAAGGTCATCGTCTACGACGTCCGCCAGGAGGCGATCGGCAATATTGCGGCGCTCGGCGCCGTGGCGGCGCGGTCACCCAAAGAGGTCGCTGACGCCGCCGAGACCGTCATGGTGAGCCTGCCGACGCCCGACATCGTGCTCAAGGTGGCGACCGGGCCGGACGGCGTGATCGAAGGCAAGCGCGTGCGGCGCTTCGTCGATCTGTCAACCACCGGCTCGGTCATGGCGCAGCGTGTCTTCAAGCTGCTTGCGGCAAAGAACATCGTGCAGATCGATGCGCCGGTGAGCGGCGGCGTGCGCGGCGCCGCCAAAGGCACGGTCGCCGTCATGGCCTCGGGGCCGCGCGCCGACGTCGAGGCCGTCGAGCCCGCGCTGAAAGTGATCGGCAAGTTTTTTTATATTGGCGAAAAATCCGGCGCCGGCCAGACCATGAAGCTCTGCAACAACGTGCTGTCCGCCGCCGCAACCGTGGCGACCTCGGAATCGTTCGTCACCGGCGTCAAGGCCGGCCTCGACCCGCGCACGATGGTCGATGTGATCAACGCCAGCTCGGGACGCAGCACCGCAACCGAGCAGAAATTTCCCGAAGCGGTGATTCCGCGCACCTTCAATCAGGGCTTCACCGCGGGTCTGATGCTCAAGGACGTCAATCTGTTCATCTCGGAAGCGAAAGCGATCGGCGTGCCGGTCGGGGCCATCGAGGCCGTGGCCACTTTGCTCAAGCTCACGTGCGATGAGCTCGGCTCGGACAGCGACATCACCGAAGTCATCAAGCCGATTGAAAAACGCGCCGGCGTCGAGGTGCGGGCGCCCAAGGCGTGATCATGCGCCGCGCATATTGGCAGATATTTTTGTTTGCTTCGTCATGACCACGCCCCGTCTCGACGACTTTCGCCGTATTGTTGTGAAAGTCGGATCTTCTCTGCTTGTCGACTCGCAGGCCGGCCGGCTCAACGAATCCTGGCTCGCTTCGCTGGTGGCAGACCTTGCCGCCCTGCACCGTAATGGGCGCGACATTCTGGTGGTTTCGTCGGGCGCAATCGCGCTCGGCCGCGCGGTGCTCAAGCTGCCATCGGGTCCCCTCCGCCTCGAGGATAGCCAGGCCGCGGCCGCCGTCGGCCAGATCGAACTGGCGCGCAGGTGGACCGCGGCTTTGTCGCGGCACGGCATCACCGGCGGACAAGTGCTGGTGACGCTCACCGACACCGAGGAACGGCGGCGCTATCTCAATGCACGCTCGACCATCGACAAGCTTCTGGAATGGCGCGCGGTGCCGGTCATCAACGAAAACGACACCGTCGCGACCAGTGAAATTCGCTATGGCGACAATGACCGGCTGGGTGCACGCGTCGCCACGATGATGAGCGCCGATCTGCTGGTGCTGTTGTCCGATGTTGACGGGCTCTATGACGCGCCTCCCGGTACGTCGGACTCGGCCCAGCTCGTGCCGTATGTCGAGCGCGTCACGCCGGCGATCGAAGCGATGGCGGGCGCCGCCGGATCGGAATTATCGCGCGGCGGCATGCAGACGAAGATCGAAGCGGCAAAAATCGCGACGGAAGCCGGCACGCACATGCTGATCGCTTCCGGCCGAGTCGAGCATCCGTTGCGCGCAGTCACTGACGGTGCGCGTTGCACCTGGTTCGGCGCCGCCGGCAATCCCTTCACGGCGCGCAAAAAATGGATCGCCGGATCGCTCGAGCCTAAAGGCATACTCACCATCGACGCCGGCGCTGTAGCGGCACTGCGGCGCGGCAACAGCCTGTTGCCAGTCGGCGTGGTGCGGATCGACGGCGCCTTCGAACGCGGCGACGCGGTGATCATTCGCGGTCCGGACGGCGGCGAAATCGGTCGCGGCCTCTGTGCTTACGACGCCACCGACGCGCAGAAAATTCGTGGCCGCTCGTCCGCCGATATCGCGTCGATCCTCGGCTACAGCGGACGCGCCGAGATGATCCATCGCGACAATCTGATCGTCGGGCGCGAGTGATGCGACGCTCTTGCCGTTGAGAGCGCACCGCACGGCTGTCGGTCGTTATCACGGATGAATTGCCGGCGTCGCGGGGTTAATGTAGCGGCTGGGCGGCTTATAGACCGGAGAAAGTTCTATGCGTCGTATCTTCAGAATTCTGTTCGTGGCAATCGCGCTGATAGGTCTCAGCAGTCTCGCAATCGGCACCGCGTTGGCCCGCGGCGGTGGTGGCGGCCATGGCGGTGGCGGCGGTGGCGGACATTTTGGCGGTGGAGGTGGGCACTTCGGCGGTGCGCACTTTGGCGGCGCCGCTCACTTCGGCGGCACCGCTCACTTCGGCAGCATGGGTCTTGGCGCCGCACCTGCCCGCAGCTTCGGCGGCGTTAGGTATTTCGGTGGTACGCGTTTCGGCGCGGCTCGCTTCCATCGCAGACCATTCGTCGGCTTCCGGTTCCGGCACGGCCGACGGTTCTTTGGTCCCGCCTATTTTTATTACGGGCCCTATTATCACCACCGCTGCTGGGTGCACCGGCGAGTGTGGACGCCATGGGGCTGGCGGTGGCGCTGGTTTAACCGCTGCCGCTATCATCACTACTGGCGCTATTACTGACCTGCAGTTCCGCTGCTTCGGCTCATAAAAAAGGCCGGGGGCGAATCCCCCAAAGGGATATCGCACCCGGCCAAACTTCAGACATATATTGCCACGCAACTCACTTGCGCACACCAAATGCATGGCTGGTCGGTTGGTTCCGAGGGGCACCCGACGTGCATCATGGGGTGGTTACGAAAGAGAGAACCCCGGCCACTAAGGTGGCCGGGGTTCGACGCCGGGAGATTGAGGGTGAGGGGCTGGGGGGCTTCGCCCGGCGCCTTACAATCAACGTTGCTTGCGCGACCTCGTTCCAGGAACGAGCGCGATTTTTTTTGCCCGCCTCAAAAACTATTCGATCGGGAACCTGACCTGCGAGGCGTCCCAAACGGCCGCCTGAGATGGGCCTGAACCGACTGCGTCCGGCCGAGTTTTGCCGGAATTTCCACCCTTTGCCCGCTCGGCATGACGACGTAGCGCGAGGATACGCGAAGCTTCCCGTGATGACCGCCGCAGCCCTCAACCACATAGACGGTCCCCGCCGGCAGACGCTTCGGCAAGTTGCGAATGTGACAATCTGTCGACATGCTCATGACACCCTCCAGGTTGCGGTCACGACAAAAACCGGTGGCAGTCTGTAGCGTTCCCGGAAAACCATGACGCGCTAAAGAACGCTGTGAGTCGCGGTGGATAACCACACCCCTTGGGCCGCCTCGCCGGGGCCCGCCAAACATGCTAGAAAGCGGCGAATGCGAGACGGATCAAGGCCATGAACGCTCCGCTCAAAGCGGTTCCAGGCACCGGGAGCCTCCAGGCCGCCATGGGGGCCATCGGACGTGAGGCGCGCGCCGCCGCGCGGATACTGGCGCTTGCGGGGGCCGCCCAAAAGAACCGGGCGCTTGCCGCCATGGCCAAGTCTGTCCGCGCTTCGCGCGCGGCGATCCTGACCGCCAACGCCGAGGATGTGGCCGAAGCGAAGGCCGCCGGGGCCGCCGCAGCGTTCCTCGACCGGTTGACGCTCAACCCCGCTTCCATTGAGGCCATGGCGGTCGGCATTGAAACGATTCGCCGGTTGAAGGACCCGATCGGCGGCGTCCTGGCCACTTGGCGCCGGCCCAACGGCATGCGGATTGAGCGCGTCCGCGTGCCGCTCGGCGTTGTCGGCGTGATCTATGAGAGCCGGCCGAACGTCACCGCGGACGCGGGCGCGCTATGCCTGAAGGCCGGTAACGCCGTCATCCTGCGTGGTGGCTCCGAGAGCTTCCGCTCGTCGCGCGCGATCTATGCGGCAATGGTTGCGGGTCTCGTCGAAGCCGGATTGCCGGCGGCAGCGATTTCCCTTGTACCGACACGCGATCGGGAAGCGGTCGGCATGATGCTCGCAGGCCTCGATGGCTCAATCGACGTCCTCGTGCCGCGCGGCGGCAAGAGTCTGGTCGGTCGCGTTCAAAGCGATGCACGCGTTCCGGTCTTTGCCCACCTGGAAGGCGTTTGCCACGTCTACGTCGATCGCAAAGCCAAGCTGCCAATGGCCAAGGCCATCGTGCTCAACGCAAAGATGCGGCGGACCGGCGTATGCGGTGCGGCCGAGACTTTGTTGGTCGACCGTGCCGCGACCGCGAAATTGCTCAAGCCACTGATCGCCATGCTGATCGATGCCGGCTGCGAGATTCGCGGCGATGCGGCCGTGCAGGCGGCGGACGCTCGCGTGAAACCCGCGAGCGAATTAGACTGGAGCACCGAATATCTGGATGCGATCATCACCGCCGGCGTGGTCGACGGAGTCGATGCCGCCATCGCCCACATCGAGCGCTATGGATCGCACCACACCGATGCGATCGTCACCGAGGACCGGCAGGCGGCGGAGAAGTTTTTGCGCGAAGTCGATTCGGCAATCGTCCTGCACAACGCGTCCACACAGTTTGCCGACGGCGGCGAATTCGGATTCGGCGCCGAGATCGGCATCGCCACCGGCCGGCTGCATGCGCGCGGCCCGGTCGGCGTCGAGCAGCTTACGAGTTTCAAGTACCGCATTCGCGGCAGCGGCCAAACGCGGCCGTAGTTTGTGTTCGCCCGATCCGATGCGATCAAGTCGGCGGGCGATGCGTGGGAGGGGGCGTTTCCGACGGGCATGAGGAGTGACTTTTCTGGCGCGCGCTCGGCTGCGGCGCGAGCGCGGGTTGTGCTGCCGCCGCATGCGCCCGGCATGCGGATCGGCTTGTTTGGCGGAACGTTCGATCCGCCCCATGCAGCCCATCGAGCGGCATGTCTCCTGGCGCTGCGTCGCCTGGGGCTCGACAGCGTGTGGTGGCTCGTTACGCCGGGCAATCCGCTCAAGGATACGCGCGGCCTCGCGCCGTTAAGCGAACGTGTCGCGGCCGCACGGGCGCTGGCTCACCATCCGCACATCATCGTGACCGATTTCGAAGCAAAATTAGGCATTCACTACACCTTCGAAACGGTGTCCTACCTGGTCCGCCGCTGCCGTGGCGTGCACTTTGTCTGGATCATGGGCGCCGACAACTTGCGCAGCTTCCACCGCTGGCAGCGATGGCGCGACATCGCCGCGCTGGTGCCGATCGCAATCGTTGATCGGCTTGGCCCAAGCCTTTACGCTGCCGCGACGGCCGCCGGTCAGACATTGGCGCGCGCGCGCCTCCCCGAGATGGCAGCGCGGGTGTTGCCGGAACGAAAGCCTCCTGCCTGGATTTATCTGCACGGCCTCAAATCGCCGTTATCGTCGACCGCGTTGCGTGCGGCGCGTGGCTCCCGGGGCGCCGCAATATGAGGTTATTTGAAGCATTCCGGTTGAAACCATTAACTGAGCAGGCCTATGTTAAGGACTGTCGAAGTCGATAATCCGGCCTGCGTAAGGAGCGAAAGGATCAGGACCCCTGTCCCACCCTGCCACTGTTTGGGCCGACCGTCGCGTGCCCGAAGCGGTCTCCAGAATGCGTATTGACGCCGAGGAGATTCTCCGTCTGGTTCTTGCGCGCCTCGACGATATGAAGGCCGAGGACATCCTCACCATCGATCTGCGCAACAAGTCTTCGATCGGCGACTACATGGTCGTCTCGACCGGCCGTTCGCAACGTCACGTCGGCTCGGTCGCCGATCGGATCGTTGAAGACCTCCACAAGGTCGGCGTCGCGGCCCGCGTCGAAGGCACGCCGCATTGCGACTGGGTGCTGATCGACGCCGGCGCGGTGATCGTCCACGTGTTTCGACCGGAAGTGCGCGCCTTCTATAATCTGGAAGGAATGTGGACAAGCGGCCGCGCCGCCAAACGCGCGAGTTAGCCGGCCTGCGACGTTCGATCGTGCGCCGGCGCGCGCCCGTCGCGTGCGCCCTGAAGGCGATGGAAAGCTCACATGCGCCTCGTCGTCATCGCCGTTGGCCGCCTCAAACAGGGCCCCGAACGCGAACTTGCCGAGGCCTATCGAAAGCGCGCGCAAGCGACCGGACGGGCGCTCGGTGTCCGCGACATCGAGATCGTCGAAATTCGCGAAAGCCGCGCCCAGGACGTCGAACGCCGCCGCGTCGAAGAGGCGATCGCCATAGCCGGTGTCATTCCCGAGAGGGCGATCATCGTCATCCTGGACGAACACGGCGACAACTTCGACAGCGCGGCCTTGTCGGGGCTGCTCCGGGCGTGGCGCACGGAGGCCCCGCCGGCCGTCTGTTTCGTCGTGGGCGGCGCTGACGGATTGGCCCAAAGCCTGCAGCAACGCGCCAAGCTCAGGCTGGCCTTCGGGAGCGCCACCTGGCCCCACCAACTGGTGCGCGTCATGCTGCTGGAGCAGCTTTACCGCGCCGCCAGTATCGTTGCGGGCCACCCCTACCATCGGGCGTGACCGCCCTTAATTCTTCTCAATCCGGTCCCACTGTTTTGTGGCGTTTGTGCCAGGGCGGCGTCCTATTGTGGTCCAGCCATTGCTTTTTCTTGCCATCCTGAGGCCGGCAGTTACCGTGAAAGCCATGATTCTCCGATGGTCGCGCCCAACCGATCCGTGCCTGGTGCTCGGCTCGGCGCTGGCTTTGGCACTGCCGTTTGGCGCCAACCTGGCCGCCTTCGCGCAATCGCCGGCTACCCAGGTTCCGCTGCGGCAGGCACTGCCCGCGGCCAGTTCGGTGGGGACGCCTTCCGCCGACAATGCGATCAGGCAGCATGATCAAGAGCTCGACGCGGTACGGACCCGGCAGCGCCAATCGGCGGACAGCCAGGCCAAGCTCAAACTGCAGATTGAGGCGCTCAGCGAAGATCGGCGCGCGCTCAACCAGCAGCTCATCGAATCAGCTGCGGCGGTGCGCGACGTCGAGACAAAGATCGATGACGCGCGGTCGCGGCTCCAGTCACTCGACGCGCGCGAACAAGTTTTTCAAAAATCCCTGGACGAGCGGCGGACCGCAATCATCGAGATTCTTGCGGCCCTGCAGCGCGTCGGGCAACGGCCGCCTCCCGCGCTGCTGGTGCGACCGGAGGATGCCCTGAAAGCATTACGCACCGCAATCACGCTCGGGGCCGTCGTTCCGGACATGCGAGCGGCGGCCGATGCGATCGCCGGCGACCTCGCCGAGCTTTCCCGCGTGCGCACGGACATCGTCAGCGAGCGGGCGACGTTATCGCAAAATCTCGACCGCTTGGCGAATGAGCAGCTCCGCTTGAATATGCTGATCGACGCGCGGCAGAAAAAACAGGCAAGCACCGAGCAGACGCTGGCCGGCGAACAACAGCATGCCGTGGATCTGGCGCACCAAGTCGACAACCTCAAGGACCTGATCGCCAAGCTCGAATCGGATCTCGATCCGGCGACTCGCGTGGCGCGCGACTCCGCACGCGGCATCGAAGCCGATTCGACCAGACCCAAACTAGCGGCCCTTGGCGATCCAGGCCGTATGGCTCCGGCGATTGCTTTTGCCAATGCGCGCGGCCATCTGCGATTACCCGTCAACGGCTTACCGATTCACGCATTTGGCGCTTCCGACGGGGTCGGTGGAACTCAAAAAGGCCTCTCGATAGCCACCCACGCGGGCGCGCAGATCACGGCGCCATGCGACGGTTGGGTTGTTTACGCGGGTCCGTTTCGCAGCTATGGGCAACTCTTGATCCTCAATGCTGGCGGCGGCTATCATGTGCTGTTAGCGGGGATGGAGCGGATATCCGTCGACCTCGGACAGTTCGTGCTGACCGGAGAACCCGTAGCGGCGATGGGTGGCCAAGCGCAGTTGTCGGCCGCCGTCGCCACCGGCTCTAAAAAACCTGTTCTCTACGTGGAGTTCCGTAAGGACGGCACTCCTATTGACCCCAGCCCTTGGTGGGCGACAAACGAAGGCGAAAAGGTTCGCGGATGATGCGCAAGACCCCCCTGATCCTCCTCAGTGCACTGGCCGGCGCCGCGGTCACATTGCTGGCCGTCCAGCCGCACTCGCTTCCGATCGGCTCAAGCGCCAGCGCGGCGGCATCTGACACTTACAGGCAGCTCAACCTGTTCGGCGATGTATTCGAGCGAGTCCGCGCGGACTACGTCGATAAGCCGGACGACACCAAACTCATCGAATCCGCGATCAACGGCATGCTGGCCGGGCTCGATCCGCATTCGAGCTACATGGATCCCAAGAGTTTCCGTGACATGCAGGTGCAGACCCGCGGCGAGTTCGGCGGTCTCGGCATCGAGGTCACCATGGAAGACGGCTTGATCAAGGTCGTGGCGCCGATCGACGACACCCCGGCGGCCAAGGCCGGCGTGATGGCGAATGACATCATCACGATGCTCGACGACGACGCCGTGCAGGGTATGACCCTCAATCAGGCCGTCGACAAGATGCGCGGGCCGGTCAACACCAAGATCAAGCTGACGATCGTGCGCAAGGGCTCAAACAAGCCGGTTGTGCTGTCGATCACTCGCGATGTGATCCGCGTCAAATCGGTGCGCTCGCATGTCGAGGGCGCCGACGTCGGCTACATCCGCATCACGCAATTCAACGAACAAACGACCGACGGATTGAAGACGGCCCTCGCCGACCTGAAGACCAAGCTCGGGGCCGACAAGATCAAGGGCTACATCCTCGATCTGCGCAACAATCCCGGCGGACTGCTCGATCAGGCGATCTCGGTGTCGAACGCGTTTCTCGACAAGGGAGAAATCGTCTCCACACGCGGCCGCAATTCCGACGAGACGCAACGCTTCAACGCTCGACCGGGCGGCGAGCTTACCGGCGACAAGCCGCTGATCGTGCTGATCAACGGCGGTTCGGCGTCGGCCTCTGAAATCGTCGCGGGCGCGCTGCAGGATCACAGGCGCGCAACGCTGGTCGGCACGCGCTCGTTCGGCAAGGGATCGGTGCAGACCATCATCCCGCTTGGCGCCGGCAATGGCGCACTGCGGCTGACCACGGCGCGTTATTACACACCATCCGGCAGAACCATTCAGGCCAAGGGCATCGTCCCCGATATCAAGGTCCTGCAGGACGTTCCCGGCGATCTGAAGGGTGAGACCGACACCAAGGGTGAGGCGTCGCTGCCGGGCCATCTCTCGGCGGCGGGGCCGGAACAATCAGGTTCGCAGTCCTACGTGCCGCCCGATGAGAAGAACGACAAGGCGCTCCAGCAAGCGATCGATCTCCTGCGCGGGACCGCGACCAATGCGGCTTTCCCGCCGAATCCAAAGGCTCCCGTGCCGAACTAAGGCAGCCGGGACATCCCGATCTCGTTCCGGGGCGGCCACGTGCCGCCCCGTTTTTTTTGCCGCTCGAGGCCGGCCGAAGGACGCTTGCGCGGCCGGTCGTTGCCCCGACGTGATAGACTCATGCGTGATTCGCCACTTTGGCGGTTCGCGAGGAAAGGGCGATGGCGACGGACGATTTGAGCGCGCCGCTGGGCCAGCACAGGAAGAAGCGCCGCGCCTCCATCCGCCTCCCGATCCCGCAAATTATCGCCGGGACGCTCGCGCTTTTCCTCGGCATTTTTGTCCTTTGGGCGGTCATCAGCGAGAACCCGTTCGGCGGCGAGCCGGTGGCGGTCGTTCCGATCAATTTGCAACCCGCGACGCCGGCAAAGACTGCCGGTGGCGCGGAGAAGCAGCCCGTGGCTGTCGCCAAACCGGGCGGGCCCGGCCGGTACGATGGTCCGGGCCAAGGCCCACCTGGCGCAGCCCAGGGTAAGGAACCGATCCCGCCCGGCTCGACCACAGTCAATATCATCAACGGCACGACCGGAGCCCGCCAGGAAGTGGTGATCCCTGCCCCCGGCAGCGGTGTCCCCGCAGCTCCCCCTGGCCCCAAAGTCGACCCTAAATTCCTTGAGATGACGCCACAGGGGCCGCTACCAAAGATCGCCGCCGATGGCGTACGACCAGCGGATGCCTTCGCCCAACCCGTGACTCCCATACCCGGCAAACCTGACGCTGTGCGGGTTGCCCTCATCATCGAAGGCCTTGGCGTTAGCGCCAAGGACACCGCCGAAGCGATTGCCAGGCTGCCCGGCGCAGTGACCCTGGCCTTCGTCCCCTACGGCAGCGATGCGGCCCTGGCCGGCCGCGCGCGCGCCGCGGGCCATGAAATCCTCCTGCAGGTGCCGATGGAGCCGTTCGACTATCCGGACAACGATCCCGGCCCGGAGACGCTGCTGACTTCGCTGGCGGCGCAGCAGAACGTCGACCGGCTGCATTGGCTGATGGGCCGGTTGCAAGGTTACGTGGGGCTCATCAACATGATGGGCGCGCGCTTCACCGCTTCCGAACAGGCTTTCGCGCCCGTGCTGCAGGAGGCCGAAAAACGCGGCCTGATATTTGTCGATGACGGATCCAACCCGCGCAGCATCGCCGGGCGCGTCGCCGGCGCCAACAGTCTGCCCTTTGCCAAGGCCGATGTGACAATCGATGCCGTCGCTACACCGGATGAAATCGACCGCGCGCTCGCCCGACTGGAGATGGCCGCCCGCCAGCATCGCGTGGCCGTCGGCATTGCGTCGGCCTTGCCTGTCTCCATTGCGCATATCGCCAAATGGGCAAAATCAGCAGCGAGCCGCGGCGTGCTCCTCATTCCCGTTACGGCGGCAGCCGGCAAAGAGAAGCAGACCTGATCGCGGTTGACGCAGGACAGATGCGAGCCTTGTGTTCTTTGATCCGTCATTCGTAGTGTGTCACTGTCACCTGATGTCTATTGAATCCCTGCCCTATCGCCCGTGCGTCGGCATCATGGTGCTTAACCGGGCCGGTTATGCCTTCATTGGCCGGCGCATTGAAGGTCCCGAACACATTGATGAAACGCACGCTTGGCAGATGCCACAGGGCGGCATCGACCCGGGCGAACAGCCGTGGCCGGCGGCATTGCGTGAACTGCGTGAGGAAACCAGCATCTCCTCCGTCGAACGGCTCGGCGAAATTGGCGACTGGCTCACATACGACATCCCGCGCGAAATCCTGGGCCAAGTCTGGAAAGGCAAGTACCGCGGCCAGACGCAAAAATGGTTTGCGGCGCGCTTTATCGGCCAGGAAAAGGAAATCAACGTCGTACATCCCGACAGCGCTCATACCGCTGAGTTTTCCGGTTGGCGCTGGGAGCCGATGCAAAACGTCCCGCAGCTCGTGGTGCCGTTCAAGCGCCAAGTCTACGAGCGCGTGGTGAGGGATTTCGCGAAATTCGCGCGCTGATAACGGACGGCCAGCGCCCGCTATTGCGCCAGCGCCGCCTGCAGCGATTTAAGTTGGTCGAGGCGGCGCATGAGCCGATCGCGTTTGGCCTCCTCGGCATCGGCGACGTCTTCCTCGGTATTCTTGATTTCTTCGGCAAGCAACGCCGTGTCGTAATCTTCGCGCGGCACGGCCCGGTCGGCGAGAATCGTCAGCCCGGCCGGACTGACTTCGGCAAAGCCGCCCACCACCACAATCGGCTCGCGCGCGCCGCCGTTGTAGATCGTCACGATTCCCGGCCGCAGCGAAGTGACCAGCGGCGCGTGTCCCGCCAAGATGCCCATGTCGCCTTCGGCGCCGGGCAAATCGACCTGATCGACGTCGCCGGAGAACAGCACGCGTTCAGGCGAGACAAATTCGAAATGAAGCGCGGCCATAGCTGATCACACTGGCTGATGATTATGCCGCCTCGGCGGCGAGCTTCTTACCCTTTTCGACCGCCTCGTCGATGGTGCCGACCATATAGAAGGCAGCCTCGGGCAGGTGATCGTATTTTCCTTCCACCAGGCCTTTGAAGCCACTGATCGTATCCTGAAGGTCGACCAGCTTGCCCGGCGAGCCGGTGAACACTTCGGCCACATGAAATGGCTGCGACAGGAAGCGCTCGATCTTGCGGGCGCGCGCGACCGTAAGCTTGTCCTCTTCGGAAAGCTCATCCATGCCCAGGATGGCGATGATGTCTTGCAGCGCCTTGTAGCGTTGCAACACTTGCTGCACCTGCCGGGCGATGGAGTAATGCTCTTCGCCGACGATCAACGGCGACAGCATTCGCGATGTCGAATCGAGCGGGTCGACCGCCGGATAAATGCCCTTGGCGGCGATATCGCGCGACAGCACCGTTGTGGCGTCAAGATGCGCGAACGAGGTCGCCGGCGCCGGATCGGTCAGGTCGTCGGCCGGCACATAGATCGCCTGCACTGATGTCACCGAGCCTTTGGTGGTCGTGGTGATGCGCTCCTGCAGCGCGCCCATGTCGGTCGCCAGTGTCGGCTGGTATCCCACCGCCGACGGAATGCGCCCGAGCAGCGCCGACACTTCCGAGCCCGCCTGCGTGAAGCGGAAGATGTTGTCGACGAAGAACAGCACGTCCTGACCCTGATCGCGAAAATATTCGGCGACCGTCAGACCGGTCAGGCCGACGCGCGCGCGGGCGCCGGGCGGCTCATTCATCTGCCCATACACCAGCGCACATTTAGAGCCTTCGACGGAGCCTTCCTTGGGGTCCTTGTTGACCTTGGAGTCGATCATCTCGTGATAGAGGTCGTTGCCCTCGCGCGTGCGCTCGCCCACGCCGGCAAATACCGAATAGCCGCCGTGCGCCTTGGCGACGTTGTTGATCAATTCCATGATCAGCACGGTTTTGCCGACGCCGGCACCGCCGAACAGGCCGATCTTGCCACCCTTGGCATAGGGCGCGAGCAAATCGACGACCTTGATGCCGGTGACCAGAATGGCGGCCTCGGTGGACTGGTCGGTGAAAGCCGGCGCCTCCTGATGGATCGACCGTATGCCCTCGGCCTTGACCGGGCCGGCTTCATCGACCGGCTCTCCGATCACGTTGATGATGCGGCCAAGGAGCCCCGCACCGACCGGCACCGAAATCGGCGCTCCGGTGTCCGTCACCTCCTGCCCGCGCACCAATCCTTCGCTGATGTCCATGGCGACGGTGCGGACCGTGTTCTCGCCAAGCTGCTGTGCAACCTCAAGCACCAGACGTCGGCCCTGATTCTGCGTTTCCAGAGCGTTGAGGATCGGCGGCAAGTCGGCGTCGAAATGCACGTCGATGACCGCGCCAATGACCTGGGTGATGTGTCCGACTGCTTTAGCCATGAGAGTCCCTGCCTTTACGGGCGCACCAATCAGAGCGCCTCAGCTCCAGAGATAATTTCAATCAGTTCCTTGGTGATCATCGCCTGACGCGTGCGGTTGTAGGTGAGCGTCTGGCGGCGGATCATGTCGCCGGCGTTGCGCGTTGCGTTATCCATGGCGGACATTTGCGCGCCGTAGAACGAAGCCGAGTTTTCCAGCAAAGCGCGGAAGACCTGCACGGCGATATTGCGCGGCAGGAGTTCGTGCAGAATGTCCTCTGCTTCCGGCTCGAACTCGTAAACCGCGCCGCCCAGTCTATCGGCCACTTTGGAATCGAACACCGGCGGAATGATTTGCTGCGCTGTCGGAATCTGCGCGATCACCGAGCGGAAGCGTGAGAAGAACAGCGTGCAGACGTCGAACTCGAAATTATCAAAGCGTGCGATCACCTTCTCGGCGATCATCTCGGCGTGAGAGAATTGCAGCGTCCGCGCCCCGCGCAGATCGACCATTTCGACGATCTGTTTGGCGTAGAGCCGGCGCAGCTGGTCGTAACCCTTGCGTCCGACGCAGAAGAATTTGACTTCCTTGCCTTCGGCCATCAGCGCGGTCGCGCGCTCGCGCGCAAGCCGCACGATCGCGGTATTGAATGGGCCGCACAACCCGCGTTCCGCAGTGCACACCAATAGCAAATGCACATTATCGCTGCCGGCGCCGCGCAGAAGCCGTGGCGCAGTATCGAGGCTGCCGACGGACGCGGCGATATTACCCAGCACCTTGTCCATGTGACTCGCATAGGGCCGCGCCGCCTCGGCAGCCACTTGGGCGCGCCGCAGCTTCGACGCCGCCACCATTTGCATGGCTTTGGTGATCTTCTGCGTCGCCTTGGTGGAGGCGATGCGATTGCGAAGGTCTTTGAGCGACGGCATGGCTTAGGCAAACGTCTTGGCGTAGGCGTCGACCACACCCTTCAGCTTCCCGGTCGTCGCATCGTCGATATCGCGCGAGTCGCGAATACTGTCGAGGATGTCAGCGTGTTGGCCGCGCAGCGTGCCGAGCAGACCGTCCTCGAAAGCGCGCACGCGGTTGACCGGAAGCGGATCGAGATAGCCGTTGACGCCCGCATAGATCACGCAAACCTGCTCCTCCATCTTCAGCGGCGAAAACTGCGGCTGCTTGAGGAGTTCGGTGAGGCGTGAGCCACGATTGAGCAGGCGCTGCGTGGTCGCATCGAGGTCAGAGCCGAACTGGGCGAACGCCGCCATCTCGCGGTATTGCGCCAATTCGCCCTTGATGCGCCCGGCGACCTTCCGCATCGCCTTGGTTTGCGCCGCTGAACCGACGCGCGACACCGAGAGACCGACATTCACCGCCGGCCGGATGCCCTGATAGAACAGGTCGGTCTCGAGGAAGATCTGTCCGTCGGTAATCGAAATAACGTTGGTCGGGATGTAGGCCGAAACGTCGTTGGCCTGGGTTTCGATCACCGGCAGCGCGGTGAGCGAGCCGCCCTTGTGTTCGTCGTTCATCTTTGCAGCGCGCTCGAGCAGCCGCGAATGCAAATAGAACACGTCGCCCGGATAGGCCTCGCGGCCCGGCGGCCGGCGCAGCAAAAGCGACATCTGCCGGTAGGCGACGGCTTGCTTCGACAGATCGTCGTAAATGATCACCGCGTGCATACCGTTGTCGCGGAAATATTCGCCCATGGCGCAGCCTGCGAACGGCGCCAGAAACTGCATCGGCGCCGGATCGGACGCGGTCGCCGCGACGACGATTGTATAATCCAGCGCGCCGTTTTCCTCCAGAACCTTGACGAATTGCGCGACGGTGGAACGCTTCTGCCCGACCGCCACATAGATGCAATAGAGCTTGATCTTTTCGTCACCCGAAGCGTTGAGCGGCTTCTGATTCAGAATGGTGTCGAGCGCGATGGCGGTCTTGCCGGTCTGGCGGTCGCCGATGATCAGTTCGCGCTGGCCGCGGCCGATCGGGATCAAGGCGTCGATCGCCTTGAGCCCGGTCGCCATCGGCTCGTTCACCGACTTGCGCGGGATGATGCCCGGCGCCTTTACGTCGACGCGGGCACGCGTGTCAGCCTTAATCGGTCCCTTGCCGTCGATCGGATCGCCGAGTGCATCAACCACGCGGCCCAGCAAGCCCTTGCCGACCGGAACCTCGACGATGGCGCGCGTCCGCTTGACGGTCTGACCTTCTCTGATTTCGCGGTCAGAGCCGAAAATGACGATACCGACGTTGTCGCTCTCGAGATTGAGCGCCATGCCGCGAACGCCGCTCTCGAATTCGACCATCTCGCCCAACTGCACGTTGTCGAGTCCGTAGACGCGGGCGATACCATCGCCGACCGACAGCACCTGGCCCACTTCGGAGACTTCCGCCTCCTGACCGAAATTCTTGATCTGCTCTTTGAGAATCGCGGAAATTTCCGCTGCGCGGATATCCATTAGCGGGCCTCTTTCATCGCGTGCCTGATCGCATTGAGCTTGGTGCGCAGCGAGGTATCAACCATGCGGCTGCCAATCTTGACCACCAGCCCGCCGAGAATAGCGGGGTCGACTTTAACGGCGAGATCAACGTCCTTACCGCTGACTGCCTTCAACGCGGCGCGCAGCGCCGTAACGTGTTCGTCTTTGAGCTGTTCGGCCACAGTCACCTCGGCAGTGGCCTCACCCTTGTGCTCGGCGACCAACGCGCGGAACGCCTTGGCCATGCCGCCCACGGCGAACAGGCGGCGGTTCGACGTGATGAGCTTGAGGAATTTTTCGGCGAGTCCACCGATACCGGCGCGCCGTAGCACGGCCGACAGCGCCTGCAGCTGCTCATCGGTGGAAAACACCGGGCTGCGCACAAGCCGCAGCAAATCCGGGCTATCGGCGATGAGGGCATCAAACCGATCGAGATCCGCCTTGACGGCATCGATCGCGTTCGCCTCGCGGGCGAGATCGAACAGAGCGGTTGCGTAGCGCCCCGCCACGCCCGATACGATGGTGTTTTCGCCTGCCAAATGTGTTTCTCGTCGCCTGCTCGGGAGCCGTTCCGCAAAGGCCCACCCGGCGCGGGACGCAGGCGCAGGCCCTTGGGATCAAGCCCTTGAGATGATGCGGGGATTTGAATTTGGAGGCAGCTAAATGCCCCACAAACCCGCGAAATTCGAGGCGTTGCTAACATAGAGCGGAAAGCGGCGCAACATCGTGGAACAACTGCAAAATCGGCCTCGTTCGAGGCAGTAATCTCGCGCGAATTCAGGCCCCGCCTACGCCGTGCTTGCGGATCACGTCGAGGAAAAGCTCGCCGTATTGTCGCATCTTAGCCTCGCCGACGCCGTGCACCGCGCCCATCTCGCCGAGTGTCGCCGGCTTGCGTCTCGCCATGTCGATCAGGGTCCTGTCGGCAAACACCACATAGGCGGCGACGCCCCGGGCCTTGGCCAACTCGGATCGGAGCCGTCTCAGGGCTTCGAACAAGACCGCGTCACCGGGCTCGCCGTCGGCGAGCGCAGTGGCTTTGGTGGCGGCCCTGGCGGCCTTGCGGCCTGCCGGTTTGAGCGTATCGGTCCGCAACTCGATTTTTTCGGCGCCCTTGAGCACGCGCCGGCCGGCATCGGTCACCGTCCAGGTGCCGTAACCGGTGACGTCGAGCGCGATAATGCCGGCGCCATAGAGCTGGCGGAATATCGAACGCCATTCCTGTTTGCCGTATTCCTTGCCGACGCCGAAGGTCGGCAAACGGTGGTGGCCAAATTTCTCCACCGCTTCGTTGGCCTCGCCGCGCAGGATGCTGCTCAGGTGCTCGGTACCGAAACGCTGCCCGGTGCGCACGATGGCGGAAAGCGCCTTTTGCGCCGCGATGGTGCCGTCGACCACTTCGGCGCCGTCGCAACAGAAATCGCAATTGCCGCAGGGCTGCGCCGTTTCGCCGAAATAGGCGAGCAGCGTCTGCCGCCGGCAGCGAGGCGATTCGCACAGTGAGACAAGCGCGTTGAGCCGCTGGCGATCGACCCGCTTCTGCTCCTCGGCCGCCTCGCTTTCGTCAATCTGCATGCGGCGGAGCCGAATGTCGCCCATGCCGTAGAGCGTCAACGTGTCGGCCGGAAGCCCATCGCGGCCGGCGCGGCCGATCTCCTGATAATAGCTTTCGATGTTGGACGGCAGATCGGCGTGAAGCACAAAACGGACATCCGGCTTGTCGATGCCCATGCCGAAGGCGACGGTTGCGGCGACGACGACGCCGTCCTCCTGCAGGAATGTATCCTGATTGCGCGAGCGCTCCGTCTTCTCCATGCCGGCGTGATAGGGCAGCGCCTTGATGCCGCTCTGACGGAGGTTTTCGGCAATTTCTTCGGTCTTGCGCCGTGAGCCGCAATAAACAATGCCGCTCTGTCCGCGATGCGCTCCAACAAAATCCGCCACCTGCTTGCCGCTGGTGGATTTCGCGCGCATCGCCAACCGCAAATTAGGCCGGTCAAAACCGTGTACAAAAACGGCCGGCGGCCGGCTGAAGAGCTTTCGCACGATATCGGCGCGCGTAGCGCCATCGGCAGTGGCGGTGAAGGCGACCGTCTGCACGCCGCCGAGCGCCACCTGAACCTTCCCAAGCTCGGCGTATTCGGGCCGAAAGTCGTGACCCCATTGCGAGATGCAATGGGCCTCATCGACCGCCAGCATCGCGATTTTATTGGCGCGCTTGAGGAGATCGAGTGTTTCGGTTTTCACCAGCCGCTCAGGCGCCACGTAGACGAGACGCAACTCGCGGCGGGCGAGGCGATCGAGAATCGCGCGGTTCTCGGCCGGATCGTTGGCAGAGTTGAGCGCCGCCGCGGCGACGCCATACCCGCAAAGCTGTGCCACCTGGTTGCGCATCAGCGCAATGAGCGGCGACACCACAATGGTGAGTCCCTCGCGAACGAGCGCCGGCAACTGGTAACACAGGGATTTTCCGCTGCCGGTCGGCATGACCGCGAGCACATCGCGGCCGCCGAGGATGGCGGCCACGATGTCGGCTTGTCCGGACCGGAAGGTCTCGAAGCCGAAGGTCGTGCGAAGTGCGCGCTGCGCGCTCGCGAGATTGGCTGCTTCGCCTTCCATTCCAGATCGTTCTATCTTTGTTCCAACACGCAAGCAAGCGGCGCATAGGCGAACGCCAACACCTCGTCGCTTTCTTGCGCTGCTCCCTTGGCTGATGCAGTTTGCGCCCTCAAGGGTTGTCCCTCTCCATGCTCTCTGCCGGGAATTCCGCAGCCGGCCCATCGCGCGGCCGACTGCTCAAGCTTTTGTCTCTGCTGTTTCTTGCGGGCGTCGCCATGCGCATGACGATTCTCGCCATGCCTCCCGTCATTCCGCTGGTGCATGACGAACTGCACATGTCGGAGACGCAAGTCGGGCTTCTGGTTGGACTGCCGTTGGCGCTGTTTGCCCTCGCCGCCATTCCGGGTTCGATGCTCATCGCGCGAATCGGCACCAACCTCGCAGTGATCGTCGGGATGACGATCGCCGCCATCGCCAGCGGCGCGCGCGGCGCGGCAATCGACGTGCCGACGCTTTATGCAGGCTCGATCGCGGCCGGATTCGGCATCGCCATCATGCAGCCCGGAATGCCGACACTGGTGCGTGAATGGCTTCCCGGCCGCATCGCGCTGGGCACCATCGCCTATACGGCCGGCATGCTGATCGGCGCGACCATTTCATCGTCCCTGACGATACCGTACGTACTGCCGCTGCTCGGCGGCTCGTGGCGGCACGATCTCGTATTCTGGTCGATCCCGGCGCTGCTCATCGTCCCGGTATTTTATCTGTTCGGTCCCAGCCGCGACGAGAAGCCTGCGGGCGAAACCGCAATTGGCGGCCGCTGGTGGCCGGATTGGAGCAGCCCGATGACTTGGCTGCTCGGCTTCACCCTCGGCACCAACAACAGTTCGTTTTTCTCGACCAATGCGTTCCTGGGCGACTATCTGGTCAGTCTCGGCAAGACCGATTTGCTGGGCCCGGCCTTCGCGTGGCTCAACGTCCTGCAGATAGCGGCGCCGATCGTCCTGCTGCTGATGACCAATCGCTTCGAGCGCCGCGCCTGGCCATTTCTGCTGTTCGGACCGATGCTGCTCGCGTCGTTCTTGATCCTGATCCTGGCGCCGAGCACCCTGGGCATCCTGATCGCCGCGGGATTTGTTGGATTCACCACCGCGATCACCTTCCCGGCAATCCTGGCGCTGCCGGCATTGCTGAGCGCACCGGGCGACGTATCGCGCACCTCGGCAGGCATGTTCACCGTGAGCTATACGGTCGCCATCATCATCCCGACCCTCAGCGGCGCGCTGTGGGACATGACAGGACAACCGTGGACGGCGTTTCTCCCGCTCTGCGTTTGTGCCATTGGGCTTACGGTGTTCGGCACGATACTGGTCCGGCAGCGGCCAGCGGCGGCAAAGGCGTCCAGCCGTTGATTCGGCGTCATCAGATTGGCGGCAAGCTCTCGGCGGTCACAAAGTAACCTGCGCAAGGCAGAAAGGAAAAATCGGCTATGGCCACGCGATCAAAAAAAGCCGCTCCCAAACGGCAGTCCAAGACCGTGATGCTGCCGGACGAGCGGATCGCCTATTCGCCGATCACCGAACGGCCGCCGCTCAAATTGCCGAACGGCGCCCGCATGGCGGTGTGGGTGATCGTCAATGTCGAGCACTGGGACCCGATGCAGACGATGCCGCGCACGGTGCTCACCCCGCCGGCCGGCGGTTCGCCGATGCCGGACGTGCCAAATTGGGCGTGGCACGAATACGGCAACCGTGTCGGCTTCTGGCGCTTCATCAAGGTGTTTGACGAATTCCAGATTCCCGGCGTGATCGCCATCAATGGTTCGGCGCTTGCGGCCTATCCGGCGATCGTGCGGGCGGCAGTCGAGCGCAAATGGGAGTTCATCGGTCACGGCTACACGCAAACCAATATGCAGAAGGTCCCGAACGAGCGGGCCGACATCCGCAAAGTCCGGGAGACGATCCTCAAGGCCACCGGAAAGGCGCCCCGCGGCTGGCTCGGCCCAGGTCTGACCGAAACTTGGCAGACCCCCGAGCTGTTGATCGAAGGGGGCTACGATTATGTCGCCGATTGGGTGCTCGACGATCAGCCGGTTTGGCTCAAGACGCGCACCAAACCGATCCTGAGCATTCCCTACACACAGGAATGCAACGACGTCGCCATGATGCTGATCCAGCACCACAAGGCATCGGAATACTTCGAACGTGCGCTCGATCAATTTGAACAGATCTACGCCGATGCAGCCGACTCGGCACGCGTCATGGCGCTTTCGGTTCATCCCTACATCATGGGGGCGCCGCATCGGCTCAAGTATTTTCGCCGCATCTTCGAGGTCATCCGCAAGAAACCCGACGTGGCATTCTTGACCGGCGCACAGATTGCCGACTGGTATCTGCGCACTGGATTGAAAGCACCCTGAAGAGCGACGCCGGGACATTCCGTGAGAAATTCTGAACCCACGCGCGACACCGCGGCGCGCGCAGAAACCAGCGCGCGATTGATGCTGATCGCGCTATGCATCGTGTGGGGCATTACTTGGCCGATCATGCGGATCGCGCTTCGCGAAGTGCCGCCGTTCACGATGCGGACGACCAGTGCGCTGGTCGGCGGCATTATCTTGTTCGCGGCGTGCTTTGTCCTGCGTCGCAACTTGCGGCTTAGCGGGCCCAAAGCCTGCGTCCATGTATTCATCGCTTCAATTCTCAACGTCGCGAGCTTCAGCATTTTCTCGACCTTTGCTCAGCTCGGCGCGGCGACATCGCGGGTGGCGGTGCTGTCGTACTCGATGCCGATCTGGGCGGTCGTGCTGAGCTGGATTTTTCTCCGCGAGCGGCCGACCGGCATGCAGCCGATTGCCATCGGCTTGTGCGTCGCGGGCCTCGCCGTCCTGATCTATCCGCTGGCCGCAACGGGAATTCCGCTTGGTATCTTGTTGGCGCTCGGCACCGCCATAAGCTGGGCGGCCGGCACGGTTTATTTGAAATGGGCGCGGCTCAAGGCCGACCCCATGGCGGTTGCGACCTGGCAGGTCGTCGTCTCGTTTTTTATCATCGGCGCATGCATGCTGATTTTCGAGCACGGCCCCGATTTTCATGCCGCGCATGCCGAAGGGGTGATTGCCACGGTACTCTCCGGCGTACTTGGCACCGGCATCGCTTACGGACTTTGGTTTTCGATTATCACGAAGCTTCCCGCCACGACGGCGTCGCTCGGCGTGCTCGGCAGTCCGGTGATCGGCGTCATCTCTTCGGTTCTGATCCTTGGCGAGCGCCCGACCGTTCCCGATGCCATCGGATTTGCGCTGATACTGGCGGCGGCGGCCTGCGTGCTGTTCACCCGCGCCGCGCCCACCGCGCTGCCCGATTCACCCGCCGGCGCCTAGACCGGACCAACGCACTACTGTTTGACCGATTGCGCCAATGCGGCGACACGGGCGACCATGGCGCTCTGCGGATCGGCCAGCGCGTCGATGACGGTGAAGTGATTTGTGCCGGGAATTTCTTCGTACCGCGTCTGCGCGCCGTGTTGCCGCCAGGTATCGGCGAGGAACCGGCTCTGTCGCTTGAACTCTCCGGACTCGAGGCCGCCGGCGACCGCATCAAAGATCCGGCCCGCTGGGGGTTGCCAAAACGCGGTCGACAGCCGACGCGCTTCCGCGGCATCGAGCCGCAAATCCTGATTCACGCTGATGCCAACCAGCGGAGCGAGGTCGAACACGCCGGAGATCGCATATCCGACCGGCACCAGATCGGGCGGCGCCTTCGGATAAAGCGATTGCCAATCGGTCGCCACCATCGCCGATGCCAAGTGGCCGCCGGCCGAATGTCCGTAGAGCATCAGGCGCCGAGGCTGCCTCTGCCACAGGAACACGCAGGCCCGGCGAATTTGCTCGATGATGTCCGCGATTGTCAGGTTGGGGCACAGATCGTAGTCCGCGACCGCAACGGCGACGCCGCGAGCGTTCAAGCCACGCGCCATCTGGCTAAAGCTCGAGGCTTCGAGCGAACGCCACCAGCCGCCGTGAACGAACATCGCAAGCGGAGCGGCATCCCCGGCGTCCGGCAGCAGCAGATCGATGGTCTGTCGCGGCGTATCGCCATAACTGAGGCCGAGCTCGGCGCGGCCGGCCTTAAGCCGTTCGGCGCGGTAATTTTCCGCTTCTACGGCCCAGCGCAGGAAGATTTCGGCATAATCGGGCACCCGCGCCCGGTTGTCGTATTCGGTCTCGTAGTTGAGATCGGCCATCGGGGTCTCCTGCATTAGCGTGAGATTGCGGCATCGCTCCCTGGCGAGCAAGCCGTTCACCCTCCACAATTGCCGACAATGTTGCTAGGCATCGGCGATGAAAGTCGACGGCAAACCGATGCGCACAATCTGGGTCGAGCCCGACGGTTGGTCGGTCGGCATTATCGATCAGACCGCGCTGCCGCACCGATTCGTCACAACGCGCCTGACGACACTCGAGCAGACCGCCCATGCGATCAGCGCCATGCTGGTTCGCGGCGCGCCGCTGATCGGCGCCGCAGCAGCTTACGGCATATGTCTGGCGGTACGCGTCGACTCTTCGGATGACGCGCTCGATCGCGCCTATGCGACGCTGATCGCCACACGGCCGACCGCGATCAATCTCAAGTGGGCACTGGACGAGATGATGGCGGCCCTGCACAACCGTCCGCGAGCCGAACGCAGCGCGGCGGCTTATCGGCGCGCCGCCGAAATCTGCGATGACGACGTCGCCATCAATACGGCGATCGGCCGCAACGGCCTGCCGCTGATCGAAGCCCTCGCGGCGCGGAAGAAGGGCGGCGAGCGCGTGAACGTACTCACGCACTGCAATGCCGGCTGGCTCGCCACGGTCGATGTCGGCACGGCGACAGCGCCGATCTATCTGGCGCACGACAGGGGCATTGCCGTCCATGTCTTTGCCGATGAAACCCGGCCGCGCAATCAGGGTGCCTCGCTCACCGCCTGGGAACTTGGCCAGCATGGCGTCCCGCATACGGTCATTGCCGACAATGCCGGCGGCCATTTGATGCAGCACGGGCTTGTCGATCTCGTCATCGTCGGTACCGACCGCGTCACCGCCAATGGCGACGTGTGCAACAAGATCGGAACCTACTTGAAGGCGCTCGCGGCACGCGACAACAACGTGCCGTTTTACGTGGCGTTGCCATCGCCGACGATCGATTTCACGATTGCCGACGGCATCGCCGAAATACCGATCGAGCAACGCAACGCCGATGAAGTCACGACCATGAGCGGGCTAACCGCCGACGGCCGGATCGAAACGGTGCGGGTCGTGCCCAAGCACTCCGCGGTGTCGAATTACGGCTTCGACGTCACGCCGGCACGGCTCGTTACCGGGCTGATTACCGAACGCGGTGTGGTCGCGCCTTCGCAGGCTGCCCTGACCGGCGCCTTTCCGGAACGCGCCGGGGTGCGGCAGGCGGACCGCAGGTGACAATGAACGGACAAGTTGCAATGTTCCGTCATCCGGCGAGTCCCGTTCACGGCTTGGTTTTCCCAACGGAGAGCGGCTCGGTTTTCCAACCGGAGTATGTGGCGTGCGTAAACCTGAACTGCGTCCCTTATCCTGCCTGCCGCTGCCGGGAATTCTTGCCATGAGCCTCAACGCGCTTGCCCCCGCCCTGCCGGTCGATGGCCGGCAATCGCCAACCGCCTTTGCGGTCGCCCGTGGAACCACGCGTTACCTGCACGCGCTCGGCTACGGCATCGTCAGCGAATTGCCGCTGCCGTCCGGCCGGCGCGCCGATCTCGTGGCGCTCGGCGGCGATGGTGAAATCATCATCGTGGAAATCAAATCGTCGGTTGCGGATTTTCGCGCCGATCAAAAATGGATCGACTACCGGCTGCATTGCGACCGGCTGTTTTTCGCCACAGTGCTCGATGTGCCGCGCGAGATTTTTCCGGCAGACGCCGGGCTGATCGTAGCGGATGCCTTCGGTGCCTCGATCATCGGTGAAGCGCCGGAGCATCGGCTCTCGGCGGCGACGCGCAAGGCAATCATGCTGCGCTTTGCCCATGCGGCGGCGCTGCGCCTGCAGGCACTGGCCGATCCGCAGGGACCTTATGCGGGTGAAATCTGATCAGCTTGCGGCGTGTCGGCCGGCGATACTTCCCGGCTTGCCTTGAGGCGTTCGAGCGACGCGCGCAGAGTGGCAAGATTCACCGGCTTCGGTATCGATTCCCAGATGTTAAGCTTGAGCGATTCGGCGACTTTTGCGCTTTCGTTGCACGTCTCGTTGTCGCAGCCGCTGATAATGATGATAGGCGCCTTGCAGCCGACGACCCAGAAGTGACGCAGCATCTCGACGCCCGCATGGTCGCCGAGTGAAAGGTCAAGTGTGATGCAGTCGAACGCGGTTTCCTGCGCCAACTTGACGGCCTCGTCGTAGCTCGCAGCGCCCGCCGGAAGATAGCCGGCCTTGGCGGCGGCACGGCAGATGATCATACGATGAAGATTGTCATCGTCGATGACCAGAAGCCGCGGCAGTACCGGCCGCGAGACGCCGGCGCGGGCTAAATCCGCTTGGCTCGACGCGACAAAAATAGACAACTCGGACATCCGATCCCCGCCAACGGTCCCGACTGTAATTGTGCGGAATAATAAGCAGGGCCCGCAAAGTTTGGCTTAATGAGTTCTGCGCAATTTGAGCGAATTTGGATTCGCCGCAACGATAGTAAACTCCGCGCTGAGTGACACTGCGGCCGACACCATACCGGACCTCTCGTCGGCCACTTGGCCTCAAGCGATACGTCGGTCATAATTCGATCCGGCATAAAGAGATCGGGACCGGGAGGACGAAAATGATCGATTGCTACACCTGGACGACGGACAACGGCTACAAACCGCGCATGATGCTGGAAGAAACTGGACTTCCGCACAAAATCGTTCCGGTCAATCTGGCGCAAAAGGCGCAGATGGCGCCGGAATTCATGAAGATCAGCCCCGGGCACAAAATACCGGCTATCGTCGATGATGACGGGCCCGGCGGTACGCGAGTGACGCTTTGCGAATCCGGCGCGATCCTGAAATATCTCGCGGAGAAGTCCGGCAAGTTCTACCCGGCCGATGCGGCCGCGCGCGTCAAGGTCGATCAGTGGCTGTTCTATGGCTCGGCGACCTTTACGACGCTGGCGCAGCAGTTCGGACACTGGACCATTCGCTCGCCCGTAAAGGCGCCGCCGGCACAGCAGCACTACGAGGCAAACCTGCGCGACATGCTCAGCACCCTCGATGGGCACCTGGCGTCGAATGAATATTTCGGCGGCGCCTATTCGATTGCCGACATGACGATGTACTCGGACGTGCACGTTCACGGCGTCAAGGACATCGGGCTCAAAGACTACCCCAATGTGCAGCGCTGGCACGATGCCATCATGGCGCGGCCGGCGGTGCAGCGGGCCTGGGGCCCGTTCCCGTCGTAACGACGGAGCCAAGCACAAAGGCAGGCCGTGGCGCCGGACCTACTACGCGGCGTTATTCAGCGTCACCGCGCCATAGACGGCGCCGAAGTCGAGTTCGGAAGCGGGTCCGGGGCGCTTGAACAGGTAGCCCTGGACCGATGTCACGCCGGCCAACCGCAACACACGGTACTGATCCGCGGTTTCCACACCCTCCGCGGTCGTCGCGATATCGAGACTCTGCGCCAAGGTAAGCGTCGCCGATATGATTGCCGCGCATTCGCTGCGCTTAGTCAGATTTTGCGTGAACGATTTATCGATCTTGATCCGATCGAACGGGAACATCGCAAGCTGGCTGAGCGACGAGTAGCCGGTGCCGAAATCGTCAAGCACGATCGTGATGCCGGCACTCTTGAACTGACGGAGCGCCGGCAAGCATTCAGCCGCCGACTCGATGAGCGCCGTCTCGGTGATTTCGAGTTCCAGCCGCTCCGGCCCCAGCCCTGATTCGACCAGCGCACGCATGACGGTGTCGGCCAATTTCGTCTTGCGAAACTGCACCAGGGACAAATTGACGGCGACCTTGACGTCGTCCGGCCATGGCGCAGCGTCGGCGCACGCCTTCCGCAGCACCCACTCGCCGATCTGAGTGATCAGGCCAGTTTCCTCGGCGAGCGGAATAAACAGATCGGGGAACAACAGTCCCTTCGTCGGGTGCCGCCAGCGAACCAGCGCCTCTACGCTGCAGATCTTCCGCGTGTTTGCATTGAGAATGGGCTGATAATGCAGCTCCAGCTCGTTTTGCTGGATGGCCCGTCGAAGATCGCTCTCGATCTCCAGCCGCGCGCTGGCGACCTCGCTCATTTCCAGAGCGAAAAAGCAATAACCGTTGCGCCCACCTGATTTGGTCCGGTAGAGCGCCAAATCCGCCATCTTTAATAGCTCGTCGGAGCCGGTGCCGTGTTCGGGAGCCAGGGCGATGCCGATACTGGTGCCGATGTTGATTTCGTCGCCGCCGATCGTAAACGGTTTGCCAAGAAGTTCGAGAATGCGTTCCGCCAGCGCCCGAGCAGCGCCGCGCTGATCGCTTTCGCCAGCTTGAATGATTGCGAATTCATCGCCGCCGAGCCTCGCCAGAACATCGGTCTCGCGCAACAGCGACTTGAGCCGCATCGCCACCTCGGTTAGCAGCGTATCTCCCGCCGGATGCCCGAGCGTGTCGTTGACTTCTTTGAACCGATCGAGGTCGAGCAAAAGAACCGAGAACGGCTCATCGCGGCGGCGCTGGCGGGCCGCCGCCTCTCCAATCTTCTGCGCCAGGGCGGCTCGATTGGCGAGACCGGTCAGAGGATCATGATGCGCCAAAAAGGCGATCCGCTGCTCCGCCTTTTTGCGTTCAGTGGCGTCTTCGATAACGGCGATGAGAAATTTGGCATCGCCCTGATCATTCTTAGTGACGATACGATGGGTCGCTTGCATGCGCGCACCCCGCAGCAGCGTATCGACTTCGATCTCGTTGTAGCTGACGCGGTCGCTGTTCTGGAGCGACTCCGTGTCGGCGTCGTCGATACTCTTGGCGTCCTTGGCTCGGTGAATGTCGAACGTGGTGCGGCCCAGCACATCGCTCCGCGGAATACCGAGCATCGTTTCGAATGCACGGTTGATCAGAACATATTTGCGCGTCGCTGCGTCCTTGACGACGATTGCTGCCGGAATGTGCTCGATGATCAAATCCAGAAAATGCTTCGTTTCAGCGAGCTGGCGCTCGGCACGGCGCTGCTCGGTGACGTCGATATGGGTCGCGACCCAACCGCCATCCGGCATCGGGCAATGGCTGACCGCGTAAATACGGCCGTCGGCCAGATCGTTCTCGGCGTAATGCGCATCGCAAATCGAGGCTTTTGCCAACCGCGTACGGATATACTGATCCGCATCTCCGGGGACGTAGCCGGCGCGGACGCGCGCCTCCAACACCGATCGCAAGGTCGTGCCGGGTCGCGCCTGCTCCGGACGCAGCCCATACATCTCCCAGTACTGCTCGTTGCACGCCACCAGACGCATGTCGCCGTCGAAAATGCACAGCCCATGAGCCATGCTCTTGAGGGCGGCCTGGAACAGCAGATTGGAGCGTTCGAGAGATTGCGTCGAGCGCTGGAGCTCCTCCGCCGTCGACAACATCCGCGCCTGCCGGGCCGCGCCGACAATCATCACGATCAAGACCATGAATGTCAGGACGCTCCCGGCCACAATGTACTTGCGCAGCGTCGCGTTGGCGTGCCGGAAAATATCGCTCTTGGACAGGCCGACCACCGCGATCAACGGGATACCCGAGACCGATCGATAGGACATCAGCCTTTGAACGCCCTCGAACCTCACGCTGTCATTCGGCGCGTTCCAATAGCTGCCGGCAACACTACGCTTCATCTTTTGGAACAGCTGCGTCTTCCGCACGGTCGTCCCGGCGAAGTCTCTGGTCGTCGGATCGCTACCGCCGCGCGCCAGAACAACTCCGCCGCTGCTGACCAACGAGACGATGCCGCCGCGACCGAGATCAAGCGAACTGAAAAACTGCTCGAGCTCCGATACGTCGAGCGCGCTTGCCACGGTGCCGTTGAATGTGCCGTCGGATCTGTTCAAGCGACGGGTAAATTCGATCGTAAGCCGCCGGCTGACTAGTCCGATCAGCGGGTCGCTGATGTAGAGTTCATCTGCGGTGCTGTCGCGCTGAAACATAAAAGGGCGGCGATCCGCAACGTAAATCTGAGTGCGAACCGGGCCATGACTTGACAGGATGACGAATCCCTTGGCGTCCGAAATGCCAAAATGTTCCGTCAGCTTGTTGTGCGACTGTGTCAGCGCGACCCAAGCGCCAAGATCGAAATTATCGGGGCTATGCTGATAGTCCTGCCTCAGCGCCAATAGGGCATTGTCGGATTCCTGCACCACCCGCCTGATGTACTCTTCCAGGACGCGGGCAAGATTGCTGCCCTGGCGAAGCGCATCTTCGTGGGCCAGCTGCCGTTGCTCGCTGGACAGCAAATAGATGCCGCCCCAAATAATTGCGATCACGACGAGGCCGAGATATGTGGTGGTCTGCCGTAACGCCTGTATCCATTTGGCCATTGTGACCAGCCTCGAAGTCCGCGTCGCGGCGGAGCTGCGAGATGTTATTTGGCACGGATTTGTTACTTTGCCGTTGGAGTAACTTTGCAATGGTATGGAACGATTCGATAACGTTAACGGCGCCTTAGCATCGGCCGCTTCGTGCCGCGCAACGCGCCATCAGGAGTTTCGGTGTTCCGATACTTGGCGCTATAAGCTTGGTTCGCGAGTCGCAACGCACCATCGCGAGGAGTCCAGGGGGACCGCCGGGTTGATCGAGATGACACTGTTCCGCCTCGTGGGCGCGAGTATTCTGGCCTGCACGGTTGCATGGAACGCGGTCTGTGCCGCGGAACCGCAACCGTCCCTGTTCACGCTGTCATCGCCGGCCTTCAGCGATAACGGCCTGTTGCCACTTAAATATGCCGGAGGCACTCTGTGCGGGAAGGAAAGCCGCGGCGGCAATATCTCGCCGCCACTGGCATGGTCGAACCCACCACCGGGGACCAAAAGTTTCGCCGTCATAATGATCGATCCCGACGGACGGCGCGGCCTCGGCTCGGTCCATTGGGTTGCATATGGCATTCCCGCCTCTCGAACGAGCTTGAAAGAAGGCGATGGCGATCCGGCGTCCTCAGCGGGTCTGCTCGACGGGAAGAATTCGCGCGGAACCCTCGGCTATACCGGCCCGTGCGGTCCGCCCGTCGACGCCGCGCATCACTACGTCATCGATTTGATTGCACTCGACACGCCGCCCAGCGCGCTCAAGGCTGGTCTCAGCCGCGACGAACTGCTGATGGCGGTTGCCGGCCACAGTCTTGGCCCTGCAAGTTTGGTGGTGCGTTACCACCGCACACCATAAAACCCGGAAATTTCATCAATTGCTTCGCTTGCTGAACTTGGTTGCCGTTTCAATTAGGCAATTCTTGCAATAACGACCGGTGCCGCCTAGCCGGATGTGAGAGATGCACATTCGAGCGGCTCTGTCCCATCATCTCCGCGCAGCGCAGCCATCGTTGCGCCAGACCGTTCCAGACTGCTTTGTTCTCGCGACTCCGTGTAACCTTCGCCATCCCTTCGCATTCGGCGGCGAACCTGAGAAAACGGTCCATAGCGTCCACGTGGAACCTCCGGTGCTGTTGGTTGCCCCGTCACCACGCCAAATATTTGGATTTGCGAAACGTTCCGCTTGCCGGACATTAAATCTTTCCGGCACCGCTCGGCGGCTTGATTGATCGACGCTAGCGAAGCGCCACCGCGCCGGGGGCGGGCGCCAGGACCGGCTTAAGGTCGGGGACGAACTGCCGCCGTTCTCGCCGCGCCGGAATGGCGCGGTAGACCTGCTTTGTTGCTTCAACAATGTGGACACCGGCGAATGGGGCGGACAGACTCGCACCGGTGCGCTCCCAGGCCACCGCCGAACGCAGGAACCAGCCACGGCCGATCGGCGGTACGTAGAGCGCCTCTCCCCAGCCGGTCGGGGTGAACCAAGTTTCGCGCAGCAGCTGGGTAATCTGGCTCCGCGAATAAGGCCGGCCATGTCCGAACGGCGTCGTGTCGATGCGCGCCCACAGCCCACGCCGGTTGGGAACCACGGCGAGCAATCGTCCGCCCGGCGCCAAAACGCGCCATATCTCACGTAGCAGTTCCGCCGGATCGGCCGACATTTCAAGCGCATGGACCAGCAGGACGCGGTCGACGGCGGAGCCGGTCAATGGTAGTTCGGCTTCTTCGACCAGAGCCGCCAGCGCCGGCCGAGTGGAAGGCCAGCGCACGACGCCTTGCGGCGCCGGCATCATCGCCAGGCAGCGCTCCGCTTCCTCGCGAAACAGCCCCAGATAGGGCGTCGCATAGCCGATGCCGAGCACGCGCAGAGTACTGGTGTCGCTCCAGCGCGAGCGAATGCCGCGGCCGACAAAGCGGCGGGCAACCGTCCCAAGCCGTTGGGCATAGAAGTTGCGAAGGTCGACAACGTCCATGGCGTCTAAAATAGCACGTCGCCGTCAGTTTCGCCTCAGGCACGACCTCGGAATTCCGCAAGCCGCGATCTTGCAGTTAATGCACTGCAGAGCCTACCTTGGAGTATTCTGATTGCGAGGCCGCGACAGCTTGGCGGCGTCCTGAAATTCACGGTGAAAAAATGCCTGCACAGACCAATCTTTTTCTCTGCATGAAGGACAATTTCGGCGTTCTGCTGCACGATCCCCAGAGCGGCGCCACTGCGGCGATCGACGCGCCCGAGGCCGCGCCGATCGAGGCCGCGCTGCAAAAAACCGGCTGGAAGCTCACCGACATCCTGGTGACGCACCATCACGCCGATCACACCCAGGGTATTGGCCCCCTTAAGGATCATCATCATTGCCGCGTCGTCGCGCCGCGCGACGAAGCAAAGCGCATCGCCCATGTCGATGAGACGGTCGGCGAGGGCGACACCGTGCACGTCGGTTCGCTCGAAGCGCGCGTTATCGACACGCCGGGCCATACCGCCGGACACATCTCCTATTTCTTCCCGGCCGACAAGCTCGCGTTTGTCGGCGATACCCTCTTCTCGATCGGTTGCGGCCGCGTCATTGAAGGCAATCCCGAGATGATGTGGGAGTCGCTGCTCAAGTTGCGCGCCTTGCCCGACGACACACGCTTTTACTGCGGCCATGAATATACCGACGCCAACATCCGTTTCGCCAAGACCGTCGAGCCGAACAACAAGGTGCTGGCCGCACGCGCAGGCGAGGTCGCCACGCTGGTTGCCGCTCACAAATTCACGATCCCGGCAACGATCGGAGCGGAGAAAGCGGCCAATCCATTCTTCCGCGCGGACGACGCCGAATTGGCGAAATCGCTCGGCTTTTCCGGCAGCCCGGCTTGGAAGGTCTTTGCCGAAATCCGCGAACGCAAGAATCGATTCTGACCGTGAATCGTCTCAGACGAAATACTGCCCGCCGTTCGCGGTGAGCGTCGCGCCGGTAATAAGCCCGGCATCGTCGGCCGCGAGAAACACCACGCAGCGCGCAATCTCTTCCGGCTCGCCGAGCCGGCCGATCGGGATTTGCGGCAGAATGTTTTTCTCCATCACGTCCTTCGGCACGGCCTTCACCATGTCGGTTGCAATGTAGCCTGGACAGATTGCGTTGACGGTGATGCCGGACCGCGCGCCCTCCTGCGCCAGGGCCTTGGTGAAACCAAGTTCACCGGCTTTCGCCGCCGAATAGTTCACCTGCCCCATCTGGCCCTTTTGACCGTTGATCGATGAGATGTTGACAATGCGGCCAAATTTCCGGTCGCGCATGCCGCCGACCACCTGGCGGGTCATGTTGAACAGCGAGCCGAGATTTGTGCCAATCACCGCATTCCACTGTTCGGGCGTCATGCGATGAAACATGCCGTCGCGAGTAATACCCGCATTGTTGACCAGAACATCGATCGGACCGAGGTCAGCTTCAACCTGCTTGATGCCGGCGTCGCACGCCTCGAACGACGAGACGTCCCATTTGTAAACCGCGATCCCGGTCTCCTGCTTGAATTGCTGCGCCGCCGCGTCGTTGTTGCCATAATTGGCCGCGACCTTGTAGCCGGCCGCATGCAACGCTTTGCATATCGCCGCGCCGATACCGCGCGTGCCTCCGCTGACCAACGCAACTCGTGGCATCGTGTCCTCCCCTGTTCGCTGCCCGCGCCCCTCGCCGGATTCATTCGGCACGCGCAACTGACGCCTGCTCTGAAAGCAGCTTAAAGACGTAGATGGCCGGGACAAGCCCGGCCATGACGTAGGTCAATCGCTGCGGCCAATGCATGCGGCGCGGTCAGCGTTCCAGGCACATCGCGATGCCCATGCCGCCGCCGATGCACAGCGTGGCGAGCCCCTTCTTGGCGTCGCGCTTCTGCATCTCGTAGAGCAGCGTTACCAGCACCCGCGTGCCCGACGCGCCAATCGGATGGCCGATGGCGATCGCGCCGCCATTGACATTGACCTTCTTGGTATCCCAGCCGAGGTCCTTGTTGACCGCGCAGGCCTGTGCGGCGAACGCCTCGTTGGCCTCGATCAGGTCGAGGTCGCCGGTGTTCCAGCCGGCCTTCTTGAGCGCCGCGCGCGAGGCCGGGATCGGCCCGGTGCCCATGATCTTCGGGTCGACGCCGGCTTGTGCCCAGGACACGATGCGCGCAAGCGGGGTCTTGCCAAGCTTGGCGGCTTCGCTTGCCTTCATCAGCACCACGGCGGCGGCGCCGTCATTGATGCCCGAGGCGTTTCCAGCCGTCACCGTGCCCTCCTTGTCAAAGGCGGCCCGCAGCTTGCCGATCCCCTCGAGCGTCGTGCCGTGCTTGGGATACTCATCCGCATCGATCACAATATCGCCCTTGCGGCTCTGGATCGTCACCGGCGTGATCTCGTCCTTGAATTTTCCCGCCTTCTGCGCCGCCTCGGCCTTGTTCTGCGAGCCGACCGCGAATTCATCCTGTTGCTGGCGGGTAATCTGCCACTGCCGTGCGACATTCTCGGCTGTATTGCCCATGTGATAGCCGTTGAAGGCATCCCACAGGCCGTCCTTGATCATCGTATCGATCATCTCGAAATTGCCCATCTTCACGCCGGCGCGCAGATAGGCGCAGTGTGGCGCAACGCTCATCGACTCCTGACCGCCGGCGACGACGATCTCGGAATCGCCATTGAGGATGGCCTGATAGCCGAGCGCGACCGAGCGGAGCCCCGAGCCGCACAGTTGGTTGACGCTCCAGGATGGCACTTCGACGGGCAGGCCGGCCGCAATCGAAGCCTGCCGGGCTGGATTCTGGCCCTGCCCGGCCGTGAGGATCTGCCCCATAATGACCTCAGACACGCGCTGCGGTTCGACACCGGCGCGGTCGAGCGCCGCCTTGATCGCCGTCCTCCCCAATTCGTGGGCGGGCACAGTGGCAAATACGCCGTTGAATGCGCCAACCGGCGTGCGCGTCGCACTGACGATGACGATGTCGTCTTTCATGGCAAATTCCTTCCGGGATTAAGCAGGTTAGTCCCGCGCGGGCTGACCGCGGGCTTCTCAAGTAACCTGGATATATGTCATAGGGAGGCTGCCCGCTGCCGGCAAGGTGAATGGCGGGCCTTGCGGCGATGCAATGCTTGGCCGCGCGATCTCATCACAAAACGGTAGCCGCGCCCGACGAAACCGCCTATTTTGACGTCAACCTGACGCGGTGACACGACGCTCATGTCCGAAGCCACAACCAAGACTGCAGAGCCGATCGAGATCAAGAAATACGCCAACCGGCGTCTCTACAACACCGGTACGAGCGCTTACGTCACGCTCGAAGATCTCGCCACCATGGTGAAAGGCGGCCAGGATTTCATCGTCCATGACGCCAAGAGCGGCGAAGACATCACCCGCTCGGTGCTGGGGCAGATCATCTTCGAACAAGAGGGCAAGCAGGGGCAGAACCTGCTGCCGATCGCGTTCCTGCGCCAGCTTATTCGCTTCTACGGCGACAGCATGCAGATGCTGGTTCCGCGCTACCTCGAAGTGTCCATCGACTCGCTGACCCGCGAGCAGGAAAAATTCCGTCAGCAGATGACGCAAGCCTTTGGCGTCAGCCCGTTCGGCGCGCTTGAAGATCAAGTGCGGCGGAACATGGAAATGTTCGAGCGGGCCTTTGCCATGTTCACGCCGTTTGCGCGGCGTGAGAGCCAGGCGGCCGGCGCGGGCGAGCCGGAAAAATCCCCCGGCAACTCGGGCGAGATCGACGATCTCAAGCGCCAGCTCGACGAGATGCAAAAAAAAGTCGACCGGTTGACCGACAAGGGCGGCAGCTAACCTCGACGCGCTTTTCGCAGCCCGCTTGGGGTGCAGGGGTGCCGGTTACACCGCCTGCGCCAAGCCTTTGATCCAAGGCCGCTCCGTCGAAGCCAACCCGACAAGCACGCCCTGCAGATAATCGCAGCCCCAGTCCTGGAGCATGCGTGCCGCCTCTTCGCTCTGCACCCACTCGGCGACGGTTGCGAGCTTGAGCCGCTGGGCGAGATCAATCAGCGTCCGCACGAAGGCACGATCGTCCTCAGAACGCATGATATCGGCAACGAAGGCGCCGTCGATTTTGACGATGTCGACACCGAGCTTGCGCAAATTGCGAAATGACGTGTAACCAGCGCCGAAATCGTCGATCGCGATGCGGCAGCCGAGATCCTTGACGCGGGCGACGAAGCCGCGCGTCTCGTCGATATCCTGGATAGCGGCGCTCTCGGTGATTTCCACCGTCAAACGATTTGCGACGCCACCATTGGCGCGCAACAGCGTGCTGAGCCCGGCCCACCAATCGGGATCGGTGGTCGAGGCAGGCGACACATTCAGGCTGGCGCGTAATTCCGGCGCCGCAATCATTTCATCGACGACGAGCTCGAGCACGCGGTGGTCCAGCAGACGCACCAGACCAAGCCGCTCCGCGACCGGAACGATTTCACCTGCATTGATGAGCGTGCCATCGGACCGCCGGATGCGCATCAAGCACTCATAGAAGGCGGCCTTTCGGTCCGCCGCGCTCACCACGGTCTCATAAGCGAGGAAAATACGGCGCTCATTGAGGGCCGCGACGATTTCGTCGGTTGCCCGGACATTTTCGCGACGCAGCGCCTCGCGTTCGACGCTTGGCCGGTAAGCAAGGAACGAACCACGGCGCTTGCCTTTTGCGATATCAAGCGTCTCCTGCGCGCGCGTCAACACTTCGGCAACGCTGCGCGCGTGACGCGGGCCTGTTACGCCGCCGATGGTCACGGTCACAGCAATCGGCCCGGATTTCGTCGGCACCATCTCGTCGCGGACACTGGCCAGCAGGCGCTCGGCGGCGATTGCCATGTCATCGGGCGTGCAATCGCGCAGCACCAGACCGAACTTGTTCCCCGAATAGCGGCCAAGCGTGTCCTTGCCTCGCATCCGGCTGTGCAGCCGCTTGCCGACCTCGGCAATCACCGCATCAGCGATGTCGAAGCCATACGACTCGTTGATGCGCGACAGATTGTCGACCGCCACCAGTAGGAATCCGCACGAGGACCGAAAACGTATGGCGTCCTCCAGCGTGTCTTCCAGAATCTCCGTGAGGTAGTGGCGGTTCAATTCGCCAGTGAGCCCGTCATGCCGGGCAAGGAACGTCAGTTCTCGTTCGTGCTCGTAGCGCTCGTTGATGACCCGTAGCACGCCGTGCGCTCGCGCCGGACGACCGTCCGGGCCCGCATACCAGCGGCCGCTATCCTCGACCCAGAGCTTCGTCTCCGAGCCACGGTCCGGCCGGATGCGATACTGAATTTGATAGGGCACGCCAGTGCCGTCGTCGCGCTTGTCCGACCGCATGACGGCATCGAAGCGAGCTTGCGAATTTTCGGCTTCGAGCAACTGGGCGTAACCGCCGCCGGTGGAAACGGCGGCCATGTTGCAGATCAGCAGCACGTCTTTGGCGTTGCCGCTCCACAACAATACGTCGGTATCAATACGCCAGTCGTACGCAACCTCGCCGACCGACGCCAGAATCTGCGCCGCATCGAGGATCTCATGCCCCGAAGACGCCGCCGCGCTAGCTGCGGTCGTCTCGTTGCTGGACATCCCGGGCGAGGAGGGAAGCGGTTGTCGCACACCGTCTTGGGCCACGGGTCCCCCATGAGGAGTTTGTTGCGATGCGCAGAAGGCGCCGTCAGACCGCGCCCGTAACGCCAACCTACCGCTTGATTTTAAACAATTTCGGAAAATCGCACGCTCTACGCACTTTTCCTCAAAAACACATGCCGACGCGGCACGCCGCTTGCGCTTTCGGAACCGGAAGACCGGCAAAGTCCCATTTTGGGACAAAGCGCGCGCAGGCAGTGTCGATGAAAAACGCTCTCGTCCCGCTCACCCCGCGAGTACGGGATACCGCGCCGGGACAATCCGATCGGCGCGCCAACGCCGATTTCATCGCGCATCTTATCGCTACGGCCGTACAAGCGCCGCAAACGCGGGCACGCCGCCGTGCCGACCCCTCGGAAGCTCTCGCAGCTTATCGGTCGCTCGGCCACTGGCCGACTGAGGCCGGTCGAACAGTATCTCGATCGCTCTGATCTTGGGGGCATTTACCGGCCGCCCGCCATCCTGCCGCGCCGTTTCGCTATCTCGGTCCGTTGTCGAACTCGACCTGCCGGCTCGCGCCGCGGATGCCGATGATAAAACCAGCCAGCACATCGACCAGACCGATGACGACAAGGAGAAAGAACGTCGATGTACCGGCGCTCTTGACCAAAAGAAACTCGACCAGCATGGCGACGAATAACATCATCGCCAGCACGTGATCCATGATCACGCGGTTGCCGGCTCGGGTCGACTTGATGATCTCGATCCACAACAGGAGAATCGACAGGGCGAGGAACGTGTCTTCCCAGGTCAATTTCCAGACCTGGCCGGACATCATCGGCACGGCGGCCGCTTGTGCCGTCCAGATATCGGGCGGCAGGTGCAAAATAAACGCGACAATATTGTAGATCGCAAATGGAACCAGCAGCAGCGGAAAGCCAAGAAGGTACATGGCAGGCTACCTGGGAAGCTTCCTCATCGCGCCCCCGCGCGACCAGCGCTCTGCCACTCTAACCGCATTGCCGCTGACCCTCCAGAGAGCGCCCCGGCTTGGTCGTCAATCAGGCTTCAGCCTTCTTGGTAATCACCTGGCGGCCACGATACATGCCGGTCTTCAGGTCGATATGGTGCGGCCGGCGCAACTCGCCGGAATCCTTGTCTTCGATATAGGTCGGCGCCTTCAGGGCATCCGCCGACCGGCGCATGCCGCGCCTCGACGGCGATGTTTTTCTCTTCGGCACGGCCATCGCGGCGTACTCCTTCGTATTCAGGCTTATCGGAAGGCGGCCTTATAGAAGAACAAGGCCCCGAATGCTAGGGGCTCGATTACAAGGCCTGGGCGTCGGAACCACCGGCTCATGGCCGGGTACGAAGGCAGGCGTCCTGCGCCGGATGGGCTGCAGCGCGGCGCTCGTGGAGCGCAGCGACGCGCCGAACCGCTGGGCTCGGACTGCGAGCGCTGCGTAGGTAGGGATTGGGGAGCACCGCAGTCAATTCAGCCGCCCGCCAGGCGTCGAGATCGTTCGCCGAGACGCCAAAGGCCGAGCGCGCGCCGGCCTCGATGCCGAACTCCCCGTTCGGACCCCATTCGGCGGTGTTGAGATAGATTTCCATGATCCGCCGCTTTGGCAGCACCATGGTCAGCCAGACAGCCAGCGGCAGTTCCAAGATCTTCCGCACAACGCTGTGGCCGGGCCAGAGGAACAGGTTTTTGGCCGTCTGCTGAGTGATGGTCGAAGCCCCGCGCGCCTCCCCGACGTCGTCATCGGACTGCTGCAACGCTTCACGAATGGCGCCAAGGTCGATGCCGTGATTGCGGCAGAAGCTCGCGTCCTCGGCCAGGATCACCGTCAGCGGCAGCACCGGTGCAATGCGGTTCAGCGGCACGAAGATACGCTGTACCCGCTGCCCGTTTGCCCAGCGCAACAGCATGGGCGTCGAGACCGGATTGATCACCCGGTACAGCGGCGCGATGACGTAAGGCGCCGCCAGCACAACGAAAATGACAATCGCACAAAAGACCAGCAGCCGCCGAAATCCTGATCCCGGCGCGCGTGACCCACGCTGCCGCTGCCGGCGCGGCGGCGGTCCTCCTCCCTGCAGGCGATCGCGTCGCGCGGCGAAAACCATCGGTCAGACCCTAATGCGCGCTTGCGGCGAACGCGTGTGCGCATAATCCCCCATACGGCACGCCCGCTGGCGCGCCACATCCGCCGCTGCTAATTTTGCGCAAAATCGACAGGAGGAAAACGTGGCAAAGGATGCCGTCGCTTCCGAAGAACTGGCGCAAAAGTTTCGGGTCGAGAAGGACTCGGCCTATGAGCGTTTCGTACGCAGCGATGGTCTCGATATCATTGGCGCGCATTACGTTCCGAATCTGCGGACCGTGGAGCTGAAACCCTGGGCGCGCCGCGCCGCCAAGGGCGTCTATATCAATCATGAAGCGTCGCGATTTTCCAATGACTGCTACGTCTGCGAGATTGCGCCCGGCAAAAAGCTCGACCCTGCCCATCATCTGTTCGAAGAGATGCAGCTGATCTTGTCTGGCCGCGGCTCGACGACAGTGTGGAACAATTCCGGCGCACGCATCACCTTCGAGTGGAAAGCCGGATCGATTTTCGCCATCCCCTTGAACTGCTGGTATCAGCATTTCAACGGGTCGGGCCAGGAACCGGTCCGCTTTGTGGCCGTGACCAACGCACCGACCGTCATCAACCGCTACGACGATCTTAATTTCATCTTTAACTGTCCTTACGACTTCAAGAACCGTTTTTCCGGCGAGCCCGATTATTTTTCGTCGAAAGGTGAACAGGAAGGCTTTCTGCTACGCACTAATTTCGTACCCGATGCCGTCAACCTGCCACTGATTGCCGCTAAGGAACGCGGCGCCGGCGGCGGCCATATCCGCTTCAACATGGCGCGCGGCACTATTGCGAGCCACATCTCGCAGTTCCCGGTCGGCACCTACAAGAAGGCACACGCGCACGGCCCCGGCGCGCATGTCGTCATCCTATCTGGCGAAGGCTATTCGCTGATGTGGCCGGAGGGCGAAGAGCCGCAGCGTTTTCAGTGGCAGGTTGGCACCTTGATCGTGCCGCCGAACATGTGGTTCCACCAGCATTTCAACTCCGGACCGACACTGGCGCGCTACCTCGCCTTCAAACACTGGTCGCCACGCAACGCGCAAGGCGTACCGATCTCCTGGATCAGCCGCAGACTCGGCGGCACTCAGATCGACTATGCCGACGAACATCAAAAGGTGCGGCAATTGTTCGCCGAAGCGCTGGGCAGGCACAGCCTTTCGCCGCGCATGGACGCGGTATACGAGGCTGAAGCCGGGCAGCTACCGCCGAGAGCGGCTTGATGCGTTGTCCGTCCCCGCGAAGCTTTTTCGCGCTGATGCTTTGCTCGGCGTGTGTCACCTTCGCAATCCCCGCGCGCGCTCAATCGGCCGCCGAGATCGCCCGGTACGTAGGCCCCGACCGCATGCAGCGTCTGGTCGACGGCGCCAAGAAGGAAGGTCTTGTCACCGTCTACTCGTCGGCAGTGATCGCCGATACCAATGCGATCATCCAGGCCTTCGAGAAGAAATACGGCGTGCAGGTCCGCCTCTGGCGGGGAAGTTCCGACGATATCTTGCGGCGGGCGGTGACCGAGGCCCGCGGCGAACGCTATGACGCCGATCTGGCGGAAACCGCGGGCGACTCCATGGAAGGCTTGCAGCGCGAGCGCCTGCTGACCGAGCTCTCGTCGCCGGTGTTCGCGCAACTGATGCCTGGCGCGGTAATGCCGCATCGGGGCTGGATCGCCGACCGGCTCAGTGTCTTTACCGTCGCCTACAACACCACCGTGATCAAGGCGGCCGAACTGCCGAAGAGCTATGCCGATCTCACCGATCCGAAATGGAAGGGCAAGCTGGGCGTCGACGATGAAGCCGACGACTCAAGCTGGTTCATGTCGATCGCTGAGGCCATGGGCAAAGACACGGGCCTGGCGCTGTTCCGCAAGATCGTTGCCACCAACGGCATCTCGGTACGTCGCGGTCATACGCTCCTATCCAACCTGGTGGTGGCGGGCGAAGTGCCGCTGGCGCTGAATGTCTACGGCTATCGCGTCGCTGCGCTGAAGAAGAGCGGCGCGCCAATCGATGGCATCGTTCTGCCGCCAGCCTTTGCGTTACCGACTGGCATCGGGGTGCTGGCGAAGTCGCCGCACCCCAATGCTGCGCTCTTGTTGCTTGATTTTTATTTGACGGATGGCCAGCGCATCCTCGCGGAGCGCGGCAACGTGCCGACCAACCGGACAGTCGCTGAACCGCCGCCAGGCGTGAGCCTGATCGACAACGGCAAATTCCTCGACAATGAGGACGAATGGACGAGGCTGTTCAAGAGTACGTTCGCAGGCGGGATGCAGTAAAACCCCGCGAGGCCGCTAACGTGGTCTGTACACCAGCACGGCAAGCGTGAAATCGCCGGTCCACTCCGTGGCCATGGTATTGGCGTCAACCGAGATATCGCAGTTGCCCGATACCTTAATGGTGATGCTGTTGCCGGTGCCGTCGTAGGGACCGTCGCCGACGCCGCCTTGGCACGCCACACTTCCACGCATCGTCCCTGCTCCCGCAAACGTAATGATCATCACCTGGCCGGCCTCGACATCGACCCGGTAGACCTGTTGCGGCGCGCTCGCCGTTACGTGGCCCTGGGCCATCACGCCGTACGAGCCTTTTGCGAATTTCAGAACGATGGGCGAAGCCGCATCTGCCTGCGAACAAAGACACGCAAGCGCGCCGCCCAGGACAAGACTCAGCAAAGTCGAACGTCGAACCATCGCCACCTCCATTGTTCGTCGGTAGACCGCCGACCGGATCGCGCCGCTCAGATTCGAATGCAGGATAGGTTTTTTAATTTTTAGAAATTTCGACACCGGCGCCATAATGAGCGCGCAGCTCAGCCTACGCCATTGGTCACGCCGCCTCCGCCCGCGGCAATGCGGTCCTGCCGCGAATGATGTCCGAGGCCTTGTCGGCCATCATGATCACGCATGCGTTGATGTGCGCTGAAACGAGGTCCGGCATCGCGGAGGCGTCGCAGACGCGCAGGCCCTCGATGCCGCGCACCTTCATATCCGGTTCGAGGACCCCACCCTGGCCCATCGCGCAGGTGCCGGCAGGGTGGTGCGCGGTGATGACGACCTTTTTGAGCCAGCCATCGATATCGGCGTCGGTTTTAACCTGCGGCCCCGGACCGATCTCCTCGCCGCGGAACGGATCGAGTGCTTTGTGGAAGGCGAGTTCGCGGGCGCGCTTAAAGCCTTCGCGCAGTGTCGGCAGATCGTTGGGCGCGGTGAAGAATTTGTAGACGATCCGCGGCGGCTTCAGCGGGTCGCTGCTCGCCAGCAGAATTTCACCCCGGCTGTCGGGGTGCAGCAGCGTCGGGCGGATGCCGTAGCCGTCGAGATAGGCCGGACGCAGCAGCGGAAACCACAGATGCGGATTGTGCGAGGTGCCGCGGAACATGAATTCGATGTCGGGCACCGAAAGCTCAGGCCGCGTCTTGACGAAGGCGTGCAGCCCGCCCGGCACCACCGTTCCGGGACCGGTGCCGAACAGATACGCGCGCACCATGCTCATCGCCATGCGATCGAAGCGCATTTCGCCGTGAAACGGGCCGGGCTGGGGGCGCGTGTAGGTCATGTAGGCGCCGAGGTGGTCCTGCAGGTTTTTTCCCACCGGCAGATCGGCAACAACGTTGATGCCGAGGCCGCGCAAATGCTCGGCCGGACCAATCCCCGAGAGCATCAGAAGCTGTGGGGTGTTGAAGGTGCCGGCCGCAACGATCACTTCCCGGCTTGCGGTAGCGCGTTGCGTCGATCCGTCCTGGACGTACTCGATGCCCTTTGCACGGGTACCTTCCAGCAGCACGCGCGTGCTGTGCGCGTTGGTTGCGACGGTCAGGTTCGCACGGCCGCGCGCCGGCTTGAGAAACGCATTCGCCGTCGACGAACGCCGGCCATTACGAATCGTGAACTGGCCACGGCCGAAGCCTTCCTGCTGTTTGCCGTTGTAATCGGACGTGATCGGGTAGCCACAGGCTTTGGCGGCCTCAAGCCAGGCTTCGTAGAGCGGATCTTCGGTCCTGGCGAATTCGGTGCCAAGCGATCCCTCGGCGCCGCGATATGTGTCGGTACCGTTCTCCCAGCTTTCACAGCGCCGGAAGTAGGGCAGCACATCCGCATACGACCAGCCACGCGCACCCTTCTGCCCCCAGCGGTCATAGTCGCCCGCGTTGCCGCGCGTGTAGGCCATGACGTTGATCGAAGACGACCCGCCCAAGACCTTGCCGCGCATCGCCTCGATGCGGCGTCCGTTGAGGTTTGGCTCGGGATCGGTCTGGTAGCCCCAGTCGAACATGCCGTATTCGTGCATACGACCCATGCCGAGCGGGATGTGAATGTACGGGTGCCAATCGCGGCCTCCGGCCTCGAGCAGGAGCACGCTCGCGGCGCCATCCTCAGACAGCCGGTTGGCCAGCACGCAGCCGGCCGAGCCCGCCCCAACGATGATGTAATCGTATCCGTTGCCCGCCATTTCACTCCCTCATTCACATATCGCGCTCATTCACATGCCGTGCGATTATTATCCGCTCAGTCTCGCGCGTAGCCGATCAGCTTTCTCTTCTTGCGGCCAAGCACGATCAGGATCGCGGATAGTACGGCAAGCACCGCCCATGCGGGGAGCCCGAACGTCCACCGCCCGTATGGCTCCCAAGCCCAGGACGCCTTGCTCTTGATCCAGTCCTGCACCGCAGTGAGGCTGTGCTGGTCGATCATCGCCCACGCTTGGGTGACATTAAGGGAGTCCAGGTGTCCGTTCACGATAGTCTTTTCACCGTCGTAAACGAAAAGCACGAAGGCGGTCGCTAGCAGGAGCAAGCCGAGAAAGCGAAGCAGGAAGCGGATCATGGGGGCGCCGGCGGTCTTCCGAGTTGGCGAGACGGCTGCACGCCTTACTCTGCCGCGCACTTTAGTTCAATGCATGGCATTTTAAGGCTCATGCTGCATTGCTGCGCCGCAAGAGCAAATCCTGGCGCACCTGCAAATCCCTTGAGTATCGACCGCCGGTTTCGCTAATGTCATCGCTTTCGGCGGCGATGCACCGAAATCCGACAAGGAAAGACAAAAATGGCCTCCAAAAACGGCAGCCACGCGAACCGCCCGACATTCACCGACCAGGAAGCGCTGCTGTTTCACAGCCAAGGCCGGCCAGGAAAGCTGGAAGTTGTCGCCACCAAACCGATGGCGACGCAGCGCGATCTGTCGCTGGCCTATTCACCGGGCGTCGCAGTGCCGGTGCTGGCGATCGCCGAGGACGAAGCGCGCGCCTACGATTATACAACCAAGGGCAATTTCGTCGCGGTCATCACCAATGGTACGGCGATACTCGGTCTCGGCAATCGCGGCGCGTTGGCGGCGAAGCCGGTGATGGAAGGCAAGGCTGTCCTCTTCAAGCGATTTGCCGACATTGACTCCATCGACCTCGAAGTCTCTTCCGAAGATCCCGACGAAATCATCAATTGCGTCAAGCTGCTCGGCAAGAGCTGGGGCGGCATCAATCTTGAGGACATCAAGGCACCTGAATGCTTCATCATCGAGCAGAAGCTGCGCGAGCTTTTGGACATCCCAGTCTTTCATGACGATCAGCATGGCACAGCCATCATCGCCGCCGCGGGCCTGATCAACGCGCTCGAATTGACCGGCCGGGACGTGGCAAGCACCAAACTTGTCTGCAACGGCGCCGGCGCCGCGGGCATCGCCTGTCTCGAGCTGCTGCGATCGATCGGTTTTCGCCCAGAGAATCTCATTCTCTGCGACACCAAGGGCGTCATCTACGAGGGCCGCACCGACGGCATGAACCAGTGGAAGTCCGGCTTTGCCGTCAAGACAAAAGCGCGCTCGCTCGCGGAGGCCCTTGTCGGCGCCGACGTGTTCTTTGGGCTTTCGGTCAAAGGCGCGGTGACCAAGGCGATGGTGAAATCGATGGCCGACAAGCCGATCATCTTCGCCATGGCCAATCCCGACCCCGAAATTACCGTCGAGGATGTGGCGGAGGTGCGCACGGATGCCATCATGGCCACCGGCCGCTCCGACTATCCCAACCAGATCAATAACGTGCTCGGCTTCCCCTACATCTTCCGCGGCGCGCTCGACGTGCGGGCGCGCGCGATCAACATGGAGATGAAAATCGCCGCGGCCCACGCGCTCGCCGCGCTCGCGCGCGAAGACGTCCCTGACGAGGTTGCCGCAGCCTACGGGGCGCGGCCGAAATACGGGCCCGACTACATCATCCCGGTGCCGTTCGATCCGCGGCTGATTTCAGATATTCCGCCTGCCATAGCCAAAGCGGCAATGGAATCGGGCGTGGCGCGGCGGCCTATCGAGAATATGGAAACCTACCGGCAGCAATTGCGCAGCCGGCTCGATCCGATCGCCGGCGTTTTGACTGGCGTCTACGAGCGGCTGCGGCGGCGGCCGCGGCGTGTCGTCTTCGCCGAGGGCGAAGAGGAACAGGTCATCCGCGCAGCAGCCAGCTTCGTGCACCAGGGGCTTGGCACGGCGCTGCTCTGCGGCCGCGAGAACCGCGTGCGCGACACCGCAAAGGCGCTTGGCGTTGAGTTGGGCAGCGGCATCGAGATCGTCAACGCGGCTTTGTCGAAGCGCAACGCCGCGTACGCCGCGTACCTTTACGAGCGCCTGCAACGCCGAGGCTTTCTGCAACGCGACTGCCAGCGCCTGGTGAACCAGGACCGCAACCACTTCGCGGCCTGCATGGTGGCGCTCGGCGACGCCGACGCCATGGTGACCGGCGTGACCCGCAATTTCTCGGTCGCGCTCGAAGATGTGCGCCGCTGCATCGACGCAAAGCCCGGCCATCGGGTGATGGGCGCCTCGCTGGTGCTGGCGCGCGGGCGCACGGTGCTGGTGGCTGACACCGCGGTGACCGAGATGCCGACAGCGCAGGATCTCGCCGAGATCGCCATTGAGGCGGCGGGCGTCGCGCGCTCGCTTGGCTACGAACCGCGGCTCGCTCTGCTCGCTTTTTCGACTTTCGGCCATCCGCCCGGCGAGCGCTCGGAACGCGTCCAGGAAGCGGTGCGCATTCTGGATCGCCACCGGGTGAATTTCGAGTATGACGGCGACATGGCGGCCGACGTGGCGCTGAACATGGAACTGCGCGAGCCCTATCCGTTCTGCCGCCTGTCCGGCCCTGCCAACGTGCTGATCATGCCGGAGTTTCACTCGGCATCGATCTCCACCAAGATGCTTCGAGAACTCGGCGGCGCCACGGTGATCGGCCCAATGCTCGTCGGTCTCGATCGCTCGGTACAGATCGTGCCGCTGTCGGCCAATGACGCTCAGCTCGTCAATATGGCGGCGCTCGCCGCCTATAACGTCACCGGGTGACTTAGTCTTTGTCTTTTCGCGAACATGCAAAAGCGCAGACTCGGAATCGCGGGGCCCGAGGTTTCGCTCGTCGGGCTTGGCACCAATAACTTTGGCGGCCGCATCGATCTCGCGACCTCACGCCTCGTGGTCGACAAGGCACTCGATCTTGGCGTCACGCTGATCGACACCGCCGACATCTATGGCAACAACGGCGGCTCCGAGGAATGTTTGGGTCAGATCCTCGGGTGCCGGCGCAACAACGTGGTGCTGGCGACCAAATTCGGCCTGCCGATGGATCATGCCGGCAAGCTTCGCGGCGCCTCGCGGCGCTACGTCATGCAGGCGGCTGAAGCGAGTTTACGGCGACTCAAAACCGACTGGATCGATCTTTATCAGCTGCATCGTCCCGATCCGCAGACGCCGATCGAAGAAACCTTGCAAGCGTTAGATGATCTGAAGCAGGCAGGAAAAATCCGTTTCATCGGCTGCTCCAACCTCTCGGCGACACAACTTGAACAAGCAGAGACCGTCAGCGAGCGAGCGCATTTGATCTCGTTCATCTGTTGTCAGGACGAGTACAGCCTGCTTGAGCGCTATCTGGAAAAAGACGTGCTCGGCACCATGCGCAAACATGGTCTCAATCTCCTGCCGTACTTTCCGCTGGCCAGTGGCCTGTTGACCGGCAAGTACAAACACGGCGCGCCGCTGCCGCCGGGGTCGCGGCTTGCCAACAGCCCGCCGCGGGACGGCGGTGTGCTCAACGACCGCAATTGGCGGATCGTCGAGGCGCTGTCTGCCTTCGCGGCGGCGCGCGGGCGCACGCTTCTTGAGCTGGCGATGAGTTGGCTTGCGAACCAGCCGTTCATTCCCAGCATCATCGCCGGCGCCACCAAACCCGAGCAGGTCGAACAGAACGTGGCGGCGATCGACTGGACCCTATCGGCGGAAGAACTGGCCGAAATCGACCGCATCACCCTTTAGCCGCCCCCAGTAATTCGCGGCATCGGATTCACCGGGCCGAAACCACTATTCGGTAGGCTGCGATCCATGCAGCACATCGCGCCGCCCACGCCATTCGCCCTCGAAATTCATGGCCTCGTCAAACGCTTCGACCGCCCGGCCGTCGACAGTCTGGAACTGACTGTGCGGACCGGCGAATTTTACGCGTTGGTCGGTCCCAACGGCGCCGGCAAGACCACAACGCTGCGGATGATCGCCGGCCTGCTGCGCCCCGACGCAGGAACAATTCGCATCGGCGGCATCGATGCGCTCGCCGAGCCGGTCGTGGCAAAACAGATCGTCGCCTGGGTTTCCGACGAGCCGATGATCTACGACAAACTCACACCGCGCGAATATCTGGAGTTCGTCGCCGGCCTCTGGGGCGTCGAACCGGCGCTGGCGGCGTCACGCGCCGGGACGCTGTTGGATTGGCTCGATCTCGCGCCGCACGCCGACGAGCGCTGCGAGAGCTTTTCCAAAGGCATGCGGCAGAAGGTGACGCTGGCCGGTGCGCTGATTCACGAGCCGCGCGTGATCATCCTGGACGAACCGCTGACGGGTCTCGACGCCGGTTCGGCGCGGCAAGTCAAGGATGTGCTGCGCGAGCGCACGCGCACCGGCGGCACCATCGTCATGACCACGCACATCCTTGAAGTCGCCGAACGCATGGCCGACCGCATCGGCATCATCGCCCACGGCAGGCTCATCGCCGAAGGCACGCTCGAAGAACTGCGCCATCAGGCCGGCATGCAAGCCGACAGCGGCGCGCGCGACGGCGGCAGCCTCGAAGAAACGTTCCTCGCTCTGGTCGCCGCACCGGCGCAAGCGGCATGAACGCTATAGCCGGCACTGCCGTCTGGTTCGCCCAGCACGAGTCGCGGCTCGTCTGGCGCGACTGGCTTTCCATGATCACGGCCGGCCGGCGCGAGCGCCTGCGCATCGTAACCATAGGCGTCATCGCTTTTGTGGTGTTCATGCATTTTGTCGCCTACGCGGTCGTCGGCCCCCACGCCAACGCCGCCATCGACAAGCAGACGCTGCTCACCATTACTACGAGCGCGCTGCTGGCATGGATGCTGATGATCTCGCAGGCGATGGAATCGATCACGCGCGCCTTCTATGCCCGCTCCGATCTCGACCTGATCCTCGCCTCACCGGTCAACAGCAACAAGCTGTTTGGCGTCCGCATCGCCACCATCGCGCTCGGGACCACGTTGATGGCGCTGCCTCTCGCAGCGCCGTTCATCGATATACTCATCGCACGCGGAGGCTGGCGCTGGCTCGGCGCCTACGGGTTGATTGTGGCTATGGGGGCGGCGGCGACCGCGCTGGCTTTGGGCCTCACCGTCGCGCTGTTCCGCATGCTCGGCGCACGGCAGACCCGCTTTCTGGCTCAGGTTGTCGCCGCCCTTATCGGCGCGGCTTTCGTCATCGGCCTGCAAGTCGTCGCCATCCTCTCCTACGGCACGATATCGCGCGCGGCGCTGCTGCAATCGAAAACGCTGCTGGCACTGGCGCCCGAACTCGACAGCGCATTGTGGTGGCCGGCGCGGGCCGCGCTCGGCCAGATGTTGCCGCTGACCGCCGTGTTGGCGACGAGCTTTGCGCTCCTTGCCGTCGCGGTCGCGGTCGTCGCCCCGCGTTTCGGCAATTACGCCATCACTGCCGCGGGTGTCGGCAACGCGAGCGTGGTCCGTTCTGGACAGAATGCGTTTCGCAAAAGGCTCTCGCCGCGCGGTGCACTGCGCCGCAAGGAATGGATCCTGCTGCGGCGCGATCCATGGCTGATGTCGCAGACGCTGATGCAGATGCTGTATCTGGTGCCACCGGCCTTGATGCTGTGGCGCGGCTTCGATCAGGACAACAACGCGCTTCAGCTCGTCGTGCCGGTGCTGGTCATGGCCGCGGGACAACTTGCCGGCGGGCTCGCGTGGTTGGCGATCTCGGGCGAAGATGCACCGGACCTCGTCGCCACGGCACCGGTGCATGGCCGTTTCATCCTGAGGGCCAAGATCGAAGCGGTACTCGGCGCCGTCGCGCTCATCTTTGCGCCTTTGGTGGCGGCAATTACAGTCGCGTCGCCCTGGTATGCCCTGGTCGCCGCAGCCGGTATCGGGATCGCGGCCGCGGCCTCGACGGCGGTGCAGTTCTGGTTTCGCAGCCAGGCCAAGCGCAGCCAGTTCCGCCGTCGGCAGGTGTCGTCGCGGCTGGCAACCTTCGCGGAGGCGTTTTCTTCAATCGGGTGGGCCGCGACCGCGGCGGTCGCCTCTGCAAGCCTTTGGCTCGCGGCCGCTCCCGCCGTACTTGCGCTTCTGGTCCTCGGCAGCGCCTACCTTGTGAGCCCACGTGCCGATCACGTGTGGTGACCGCGACCGTCTCGACGCCGCGGGTTCAAGGTGATTAAACGTTGGCTCCGAACGCCGGCCGGAGCCGCGAATGAAGAAACAGCCAGACTGGACGTGGCCGAACGGCAAGCGCATCGTCGCCATTCCACTATCCTACGATGTCAACGACATGCCCTCGATGAAATACGGCCATCCGCCGCGCATGATGCTCGACTCGTTTGACGAAGTTATCGATATCGCGCGCGCCGGGACAATGAGTTGCGCATCATCGACGTCACCGGTCACGCCCACATATTCGGCCACCATCGCGGCGCGCATTTCTATGAGAAGATCGTCGAACAGGCGAGGCGGCGCCCGACATCTGGGTCGGAACACGCGCCCAGATCGCCGATCATGTGCTAAGCATGGCAACCATTTAGGCGTCAGGGAGAAGCGTAAGTGATTCCGTTCGAAATGGTGGAACCCACGTCGCTGAAGGAAGCGTTGTCGCTGCTCGATCCGCAGGAGCCGACAATTCGTCCTGTGGCGGGCGGTACGGCGCTGATGCTGATGATGAAGGCCGGCGTCTTTACGCCGACGCGCCTTGTTTGCCTGCACCGCATCGAGCCCGATTTTTCGCGCATCGCGCTGACCGATAACGGCGAGTTGCGCATCGGCGCAATGGCAACGCTGCGCGAGCTGGAATTGGATTCGAACGTCCGATCGCGCCTGCCGGTGCTGGCCCGGGCCATGCGCACGCTCTCCAGCGTGCGGGTGCGCAACGTCGCGCGGGTTGGCGGCGCGCTGGCGCACGGCGATCCGCACATGGATCTGCCGCCGGTTCTGAGCGCGCTCGGCGCCCGCCTGTCGATCACCGGCCCCAACGGCAGCCGCGAGCTGCCACTCGAAAAGCTGTACGTCGGCTACTACGAAACCGTTCTCGAGAAGACCGATCTGATCACAGCCGTAACGGTGCCCCCGCTTAATGGCCGCAAGGCTGCCTATATGAAAGTCACCTCGCGCACGGCCGATGATTGGCCCTCGCTCGGCGTCGCGGTCACGTTCGCGGTGGCGGACGGCCGCATTAGCGATCCGATCGTCGTCGTCAGCGCCGCAACGGAGAAGGTCACGCGGATGAGCGCGGCCGAAAAGGCGCTGCAAGGCGCCGCCCCGGACGACGCAGCCCTGCAACGCGCGGCAGACGCCGCCGCCGATGAAGTGGAGACGTTATCCGACGCGCACGGCTCCGCGCCCTACAAGCGCGAATTGCTCCGCGTCTACCTGCGCCGCGCGGTGCGTCAGGCTCTCGACGGAAGCGGACACTAGCCAGAGGTTTGGTCGCGGTTTCCTCGGAAAGCCGGTGACCACTCTCCGGAAAATCGCTAGAGGACGAGTATGATGAGCACGCGTCTGATAAATTTCACGCTCAACGGTGAGCCGGTTTCGACGGCGATCGAGCCGCACCGCAACCTCGTCGAACTGCTGCAGCGCTTCGATCTGTTCGGCGCGCGCGAAAGCTGCGGGCAAGGCCTGTGCGGCTGCTGCACCGTTCTGGTCGACGGCAAGGCGGTGTCCGGTTGCCTGTATTTCGCGGTCTGGGTCGACGGCAAGGATGTCACCACGATCGAAGCGCTCGATGCCGACGGTCAGCTGTCGCCGCTGCAGCAGGCGTTCGTCGACACGGCCGCATTCCAATGCGGTTATTGCACACCCGGATTTATCCTGATGGCGCAGCAACTGTTGGAGGAAAATCCGAACCCGAGCGACGACGACATCCGCCACTACCTGTCCGGCAATCTGTGCCGCTGCGGAACCTATCCCGAAGTGATCGAGGCGGTGAAAGCGGCGGCAAAGCGATAGCGAGAATTCCTCGATCGCGGCCACGTATTTTTGGACGCAGCGATTATTCTGCCGACATTTCGTGTTTTAGTTTCATTAAAACGTGGTGCCCATCGTCACCTCGGCTTCAACGCGCGCGGGAACAATCCACAATCGCGACGCCGTCTCCGAAGTGAGGCCCGTATACCGGGTGGAGCGACCCTCGCGTGCCATGTGGAGGCAAAAATGTCGACCAAGCTAACCATCGCGCTTGCGGCTGCAATCGTCTTGAGTTCTGCCATCGGGGCGGCCGCTCAAGCGCCGCGATACCACGGCTACGGTCCAGGCACCCCGCGCGGCATCGGTGCGCCGCCGTCCATGTCGGACAATCCGGCAGCCACGGGCGGCGGCAGCGCGGGGTATAACGAAAATCTTCGGCGCAATGACTGGTAAGCGTTGCTAGAGCGCTTCCCGATTACACTGAATCGGGAAGCGCTCTAGTTTCATAGATTTGGTCGCATTTTCTTCGGAAAACCGGTGGCCACTTTTCCGGAAAATGCTCTAGG